>Ga0190269_10000204_pt1 | contig 31573 bp, 28 predicted proteins | sample Popmic249IS_FD_133749 | JGI IMG/M metagenome (GOLD analysis project Ga0190269, IMG submission 133749) | Populus adjacent soil microbial communities from riparian zone of Blue River, Arizona, USA - 249 IS | ecosystem: Environmental > Terrestrial > Soil > Riparian zone | place: USA: Arizona... | reverse complement strand
GTTTTTCACCGTCGCGCTGGGGGCTTTGCGCCCTTCCAGTTTCTCGCCGTGGCGGTTGACCCAGATCACCGGCACGTTCATTTTCAGCACCGGGGCGATGTCGGTCGCGTAGTCGGAGCCGATGTGGAGCCACCCTTTCTTGCCGCCGATCCGCCGCGCGCACTCTTTGAAGTGGACGGGGTCCGGCTTGTAGCTGCGCACCTGCTGGGCGGTGACGACGAGGTCGAGTTCGGTCCGCAGGTGGCGGCGGCTGATCCCCAGCAGTTTGTCGTCGACGTTGGAGACGATCCCGATCTCGTACTTCTTGCCGAGCCGGTCCATCGCCGCGTTGGCCTCGCGGAACGGCAGCCAGTAGGCGACGCTGTTGGGCAGGAACTGGGCCCGGGAGGGCTCGACTTCCCAGCCGATCTCGCCGGCGACTTTGACGATCGTGCGGCGCAGCACCTCGGCGTAGAGCTCGTAGGAGCCGGCCATGATCTCCGCCTGCACTTCCATGAAGCGCTCCAGGAACGGCCCCTCTTCGAAGGAAAAGCCGTCTTTCGACGCCTCTTTCTTGCAGGCTTCGACGATCCCTTTCTCCCAGTCGATGAGGGTGCCGTAACAATCGGTGGTCACCCATTTGATGTTTTTGAGACTGGGCAGGGGCATGAGCGAGCGCGGCATTATGTCATTCGGATAGTCTGCCGCGCTGCGCTCCCCCCGGCGCCCCTCTCAGACATGGACCTTCTCGAGTACCAGGGCAAGCAGCTGTTCGCCAAGCACGGCATCGCCGTGCCGAGCGGCGAGGTCGCGAACACCGTCGACGATGCCGTCGCCGCGGCGGAGAAGATCGGTTACCCGTGTGCGATCAAGGCGCAGGTCCTGATCGGCGGCCGCGGCAAGGCCGGCGGGATCAAGATCGCCCAGAACGCCGAAGAGGCGCGCGAGCACGCCGGCGCGATCCTCGGCATGGACATCGTCGGCCCCCACGGCGAGGGGCCCTTCCGCGTCGACCAGGTCTGGGTCGAGGGCGGTTCCGACATCGCCGAGGAGTACTACGCCTCGGTCATCCTCGACCGCGGTGAGAAGAAGCTGCTGGCGATGGTCTCCGCCAAGGGCGGGATGGACATCGAGGCGGTCGCCGCCGAGGACCCCGACGCCCTTGTCAAACGTCACATCGACCCGAGCGGGTTCGACGCCGCCGCGGCGCGCTCGATCGTCGCCGACGCCGGCCTCGCCGAGGATGCCCTCGACGACGCCGCGGAGGTGCTGGTGAAGCTGGCCGAGGTGGCGCGCGAGGAGGATGCGACCCTGATCGAGGTCAACCCGCTGATCGTCACCGCCGGCCGCGAGGTCGTCGCCCTCGACTCGAAGGTGACGATCGACGGCAACGCCCTCTTCCGCCACCAGGACCTGGCCGAGATCGCCGACACCGTCGACGATCCGCAGGAGCAGATGGCGAAGGAAAAGGGGCTCACCTACGTCAAACTCGATGGCAACGTCGGCATCCTCGCCAACGGCGCCGGGCTCTGCATGTCGACGCTCGACGTCGTCGCCCAGGCCGGCGGCGCCCCCGCCAACTTCCTCGACGCCGGCGGCGGCTCCAAAGCCGAGGCGATCGTCAACGCGCTCGAGGTCATCAAGTCCGACGCGAAGGTGAGCGCAATCCTCTTCAACATCTTCGGCGGCATCACCCGCTGCGACGAGATCGCCAACGGGATCGTCACCGCCTCGCAGCAGATCGACCTCGGGATGCCGCTGGTCGTCCGCCTCGACGGGACCAACTCCGAGGAGGGGTTGCGGATCCTCGCCAAGGCCGACCTGCCGAACCTGCACCAGGAGAAGACGATGCTCGACGCCGCCCGCCGCGTCGTCGAGCTCGCCGGAGGCGCCGCATGAGCATCATCATCGACGAGGGGACGAAGCTCGCCGTCTCCGGCCTGACCGGCCGCGAGGGCTCCTTCCACGGCCTGCGCAACAAGGCCTACGGGACCGACCTCGTCGCCGGGGTGACGCCGGGCAAGGGCGGCCAGGACGTCGAGGGCACGCCGGTCTTCGACACGATCGCCGAGGCCGTCACCGAGGCCGGCGCCAACACCTCGATGATCTTCGTCCCCGCCCGCTTCGCCGCGGCGGCGATCGACGAGGCGATCGAGTCCGGGGTCGAGACGGTGATCGCGATCACCGAGGGAATCCCGGTCCTCGACATGCTTTCCACCTACTGGAAGGCGAAGGAGAAGGGCGTGCGGCTGATCGGGCCGAACTGCCCCGGGGTGCTCTCACCCGGCAAGGCCAACGTCGGCATCATCCCGGCGCAGTTCTTCGACCCGGGCCCGATCGGCGTCGTCTCCAAGAGCGGGACCCTGACCTACCAGATCGGCAACGAGCTGAAGCAGGCCGGGACCGGCAACTCCTCGATCGTCGGCATCGGCGGCGACCCGATCGTCGGCTCCGACTTCATCGACATCCTCAGGCTCTACGAGGCCGACCCCGACACCGAGCTGATCGTGATGGTCGGCGAGATCGGCGGCGACGCCGAGGAGCGGGCGGCCGAGTTCATCGCCTCCGACATCAGCAAGCCCGTCGTCGCCTACATCGCCGGCTTCACCGCGCCTCCCGGTAAGCAGATGGGCCACGCCGGCGCGATCATCTCCGGCTCCTCGGGTACCGCCCAGGCGAAGAAGGACGCCCTCGAAGCCAAGGGCGTCCGGGTCGGCGAAAGCCCGACCGAGACGGCCGCGATCGCCGCCGAGATGCTGCGCTCGCTCTAGACGTCCAGTAGCTGGCGGATCTCCGCGGCGAGCTGGTCCGCTTCGCGGTCGAGCCGGCGATGGGTAACGCGGATCGTGCGGTAGCCGGCGATCAGCAGCTTCGGGTCGCGAGCGCGGTCGCGCTCGAAGGCGGCGCGGTCCCCGTGGTATTCCCAGCTGTCGAGCTCGACGATCAGCTTGGCCGTTGGCCAAAGAGCGTCGACCTCGTGGCCGAGCACGTGGACGTTCTGGACCGGCATCGAGATGCGGCGAGCGTGAAGGAATTCGGCGAAGCGGATCTCCAGCGGCGAACGCCCTTCCACGGGCGCCCCGAGCTCGAGCAGCAACCGGCGGATGGGCCGAAGCGCCCGCCGCCCGCGCCCCCGCTCGCACACCTTCTCGAGCTCCCGCAGGCGAAGCAGGTTGCGCCGATCCGCCGCTTCCGCCGCCTTCCTCACCTCGTCATAGGTGGCGACTTCAGCGAAGTCGAAGATCGTGCGAGCCAGGGTCGTGACCGGAAGCCGATCCCGCTGCGTCACGTCCTCTGGACCCAGCTTGCAACGGTGGACCCAGATCCCCTTGCGCCGTTCGATTCCTTGTCGGCCGCCCTCTGCCGTTACATGGATCGGCCCGTTCCGCTGCCGCTGGACTTCCCAAAGTGTCGCCGCGGTCTGGTGGCTGAGAACCGTCCCTGATCTATATGCCAGCACCGCCGCCCACCAGTAGCTCTTCTGGTTCAGGCGGTTGTGGCCCACGGCATAGACCTGACCGTGGATATGGAGAAGCCGAGCCTGATCGAGGCGCGCCTTCACTGCCTCGTCGCCGAAGCCCATCTCCCGAAGCTGAAACAACGCGACAACCCCATGCTGTCGCGTTGCCAGACCCGAGAGCGCCCGCTCCTGCTCCCGCCGCCCAGGGGGTGTCTGAGCTGAAGGGGTCATATAGACGCTTAAGCTCAGACACCCCCTGGATTCGCCCCCCATGTGGAGGGGCGGAACGCGCAATTACCGCGCATCGTGGGACGGCGGCGCGTTGCTAGGGTCGTCGGCCGATGGCAGGCGACACGATCTCATTCGCACGCGGGGCTCCCAGCGCCGACATCCTTCCCCACGAGCAGGTGCGGGAGGCAGCTTCGCGGGCGCTCGATTCCGACTGGGAAACGGCGCTCTCCTACGGGGTCGGGATCGGGCATCCGGGGCTCTGCCAGTGGGTCGCGGAGCGGCACGGGCACCTCGATACCGGCCAGGTGATGATCACCAACGGGTCGCTCGAGGCGGGGGCGATGCTCTTCCAGTATCTGCTGGACCCGGGCGATCGCGTCGTCGTCGAGCAGCCGACCTATGACCGGACCCTGCTCCTGCTGCAGCAGCTCGGGGTCGAGCTGGTGCCGGTGCGGCTGGAGGCCGACGGGCTCGATGTGGCGCAGCTGGAAGCGGCGCTTGCCGAGGGGCCGATCAAGCTCGCCCACGTCATCGCCAACGCCCACAACCCCGCCGGCTGCACGCTCTCGGTGGAGAAGCGCAGGCGGCTGGTGGAGTTGGCGGCCGAGCATGACTTCTGGATCTTCGAGGACGACCCCTACCGGGAGCTGCCGTTCGAGGGCGAGCCGCTGGAGACGATGCTCTCGATGGATCAGGGCGGCAAGGTCGTCCACGCCTCCTCCTTCTCGAAGACGGTCAGCCCGGGCGTGCGCGTTGGCTACCTCGCCGGCCCAGATGTCGAGATCAAAAAACTGGCGAAGAAAGCAAACGAGACCTACATCTCGCCGAACATGCTGGCCGAGGCGATCGTGCTCGAGCTCTGCCGCAGCGGCGAGCTCGACCGCAACATCGAGTTCGTCAAGGGCGAGCTGAAGGCGCGCTGCGAGGCGCTGGTCGAGGCCCTGCGCGAGCAGATCCCAGAGGCCGAGTTCGTCGTCCCCGACGGCGGCTACTTCCTCTGGCTCGACCTCGCCGACGGCACCGACACCCCCGCGCTCCTCACGGAGGCGAAAAGCGACGGCGTTTCCTTCGTCGCCGGCCCCGACTTCATGATCGAGGGCGGCGAGAACAGCCTCCGCCTCTCCTTCGCCCCAGTGCCGGCGGATCGCGCCGCCGAAGGGGTCGCGCGGATCGCAGCGGCCCTGCAGCGGCTGCGCGGTTAGTCGCGCGGCGGGCTGGCAGCGCTGCGCAGCGCCCCGGCCGAGGCGATGACCACAAGCGCGATCGCGACGATTTCGATCGCGTGCAGGCCCTGGGAGAGGGCGAGGAACCCGATCGCCGCCGCAACCGCCGGCTCCAGGCTCATCAGGACCCCGAAGACGGCGCGGGGGAGGCGCCGCAGGGCCTCCATCTCGAAGGCGTAGGGGATCGCGGTGCTGAGGACGCCGACCGCGGCGCCGATCGCCAGGTGCGAGGGGACGAAGATCTCACCGCCGCCCTGAGCGAGCCCGAGCGGGGCCACCAGCAGGGCCGAGATCACCGCCGCCATCGTCGCCCCGCCCGGGCCCGGCCCGAGCGCGCCGACCCGGTCGCTGAGGACGATGTAGGCGGCCCAGAAGGCGCCGGCGGTCAGCGCCAGCGCGACCCCGAGGGCGTCGAATCCCTCGCCGCCGGTGCCGTCGGAGAGGAGGACGATCCCGGCGGCGGCCAGCACCACCCAGACCGCGTCGCGACGCCGCCGCGAGCCGGCGATGGCGACCCCGAGCGGGCCGACGAACTCGAGCGTGACGGTGATCCCGAGCGGCAGCCGTTCCAGCGCTGCGTAGAAGAAGAGGTTGACGGCGGCGACCGCGACCCCGAGCAGGAAGACGTCCCGGTGCGGCCACTCGCGCACCCGCAGCACCGCGCCGCGGGTCCAGGCCAGCAGGACCAGGGCCCCGAACCCGGCCCGCAGCAAGACCGCCCCGGCGGCGCCGATCTCGTCGAAGAGGGTCGTCGCCAGGGCCGAGCCGCACTGGACCGCGACGATCGAGGCGAGCACCAGCAGCGCAGCGCCGCGTGGCCTCGCGGCCGGCACCGGTGCGCTCGCTTCGGCAGTCGCCATCGCCGGATTCTGATCCACCACCTCGCCCTCCCCGTAGGGACGAGCATGCAAACGACCAGAAAGAGGGCGACCAAATGCCTGAGATGAAGCAGCTTCGCGACCCGGTGTCGCGGCGCAAGTTCCTCGCGGTCGGCGGCAGCTCGACCGCCGTGGCTGCCTTCCTGGCCGCTTGCGGAGACGACAGTGGCACGACCACGACGACGACCGACTCGATGGGATCCGGTGACGGCGAAACCGCCCAGTTCGGCAAGGGCGACGTCGGCATCCTCAACTACGCGCTCACGCTCGAGTACCTGGAGACCGCCTTCTACGCCGACGTCGTCAAGAGCGGCCTCTTCAAGGGCGCCGACCTGGAGACGATCCGCAAGTTCGGTGCCGAGGAGGCAGAACACGTGGAAGCGCTGAGGGCCGCCGTGAAGCAGCTCGGCGGCAAGCCGGCGCCGGAACCGAAAGCCGAATTCCCGCTGAAGAGCGCGAAGTCGGTGTTGGAACTGGCTGGCACGGTCGAGAACCTCGGCGCCGCCGCCTACCTCGGCCAGGCGGCGAACATCCAGAGCCCGGAAGTGCTGGCCTCCGCCCTCGCCATCCACAGCGTCGAGGGCCGCCACGCCGCCGTCCTCAACACCCTGCTGGGCGAATCGATCACCCCGGACGGCGCCTTCGCCAAGCCGGCCGACGTGAAGACCGTCCTCAAGTCCGTCGAACCGTTCCTGGTCGGCTGAAACCGCGAGACAGAAGGAGAAGAGCGATGAACGAGCAACTGAAGACTCCCGAGCTCGCGGCCGTCGAGGTGGACGTCGAGGTCGGAGACCTCTCCCGCAGCGACGTGATCCTCAAGGGCGCGCTGGCGGCCGGGGCGATCTACGGGGCGGCGATGGTCAGTCCCTTCGTCCGCAAGGCCCTGGCGATGTCGGAATCCGGCGACGTCGGGATCCTTAACTTCGCCCTCACCCTCGAGTACCTCGAGGCGAAGTTCTACGAAGAAGCGAAGAGCCGGGCCAAGGCCAAGGGAGAATTGAAGAGCCTCGTCAACCTGCTGGCCGAAGACGAGCAGCAGCACGTCGAAGCGCTGGCGGCGACGGTGAAGAAACTCGGCGGCAAGCCGGCGGCGGAACCGAAGTTCAACTTCGAATACGGCGACACCGCGGGCTTCCTCAAACTGGCGCAGATCTTCGAGGACACCGGCGTCAGCGCCTACAACGGCGCCGGGCCGATGATCAAGTCGAAAGAAGTTCTGGCCGCGGCCGGCGGCATCGTCCAGGTCGAGGCCCGCCACGCGGCGGCGATCCGGCTGCAGAACAAGGAAGAACCCGCTCCCGCCGCCTTCGACACCCCACTGAGCGAAAAGCAGGTCCTCAAGGCCGTCGAACCGTTCCTCGTTTAGGCAAGCGGCAACGTAGGTAGCTGATGCCGGTGAGGAGAGAGAAGGCGGAGCGACTGGCCGACGAGGAGCTGATGCCCCTCGTCGGTCGTAGGGACCCCGAGGCCTTCGAGGTTCTCTTCGACCGCCACGGCGGCGCCGCTTACTCGCTCGCCTACCGGATCGTCGGCGACCGCGCCGCCGCCGAAGAAGTGACCCAGGAGGCGTTCATCTCGGTCTGGCGCAGCGGCGCCCGCTTTGACGCCGCCCGCGGCAGCGTCCGCTCCTGGCTGCTCAGCGTCGTCCGCAACCGCGCGATCGACTTCCTCCGCAGCCGCGCCGGCAAAGCGCCGAAGCTGACCTTCGACGACGACTCGGTGCTGGAGCAGCGACCGGCGCGGGAGCGGACCGAGGAGGAAGCCCTGCAGCGGGAGACCTCGGCCGAGCTGCGCGGCGCTCTGGGGAAGCTGCCCGGCGAGCAGTCGAAGGTGATCGAGCTCGCCTACTTCGGAGGCTTCAGCCACTCGGAGATCTCCCGGATGCTGAACCTGCCGATGGGCACGGTGAAGGGGCGGATGAGGCTCGGTTTGGAGAAGATCAGGGGAGACCTTGCGGAGGGGCTGGCATGAACGCGTCCGATCACAACCACTGGAGCGAGGACCTCGCCGCCTTCGTCCTCGGCGCCCTGGAGCGCGAGGAGGCGGCCGCCGTCGAGCGCCATCTCGAGAGCTGCTCCCGCTGCCAGGAGGAGATGCGCTGGCTGCAGCCGGCGCTGCAGACGCTGCCGGAGTCGGTCGAGCGGCTCGAGCCGCCGCCGCAGCTGCGCGAGAGCCTGATGGCAGAGGTCCGCGTGGACGCGCGGGCGCGTACGGCCGCCGAGCGTCCGACCCGGACCCGCTCCTGGGGTTGGCTCCTGAAGCCCGCCGCCGGCTTCGCCGTCGTCGCCCTGCTGATCGCCGGCGTCGTCGGCTACGAGGTCGGCAAGGACGGCTCCGGCGGAGATAGCAGTGGGGGCACCACCGTCGAACGCCAAGTCGGGGGGATCGACGTGAAGATGGTCCAGGAAGGCAACAGCGGCACGCTGCAGCTGGCCGGCCTCCACCAGCTGCCCCCGGACAAGGTCCTCGAGGCCTGGGTGGAACGCGAAGGCAAGGTCGAAGCCGTCCCGGCGCTCTTAGTCCCGGACCGCAACGGGCAGGCCGAGACCCGGATCGCCGACATGAGCGGCGTGAAGGTCGTGATGGTCACCGAAGAGCCGCAGGGCGGCAGCGCGGCCCCGACGGGCGAGCCGATCATGACGATGGCCGTCCCGCAGTAGGCGTACCTGGGCGCATCCGGGTCAGATCGGGTACCGGTTCCCCGATGCCCATTGGATCGCGGATCGGTTTCGGCGGGGCCGCGCTGGTCGCGGCGATGCTGACGCTGTGCGGCTGCGGTGGCGGCTCGGACGGCACGAGAGCGCACGAACCGGCGTCGTCGCCACCACCGCCCCCACCCGCGGTGGTCGCGCACAGGATCGGACCGGGGGCGGGTCGAGCCCGGCGGGCAGCTTCTACCGGCGAGGCCCTGCGGGCGGTATGGCAGAGGCGGGACGACGACGATCTACATCTATTCCGATCTCGGGCAGTGCGCCCGCGTGAAGCCGGGCGAACGTCTCCGCTTCGTCAACAAGACCGGGATCGGACCGCGGCACAAGGGCGCGAGCGCGGTCAGGGTCCGGGTCGGCGATTACGAGCTGCGGATCGAGCCGCGCGGGAGCGGGCAGGTCCGGGCACCGGTCCAGACCTACCTCGGCCGCGGGTCGCACCTGGTGCGAATGGCCGGCGCACCGGGGGCGACGATCCTCCTCCTGCCCGCGGTCTGCGCGATTCGCCCGCCGGCGGGTCCCGGCGAAGAAGCCTGCTTCCGTTAGCGCGGCCTAGCGGCCGTAGCGGTCGCTGGAGAGGACGAGCTGCTCCGGGATCGCCGCCCGCGGCGGCGGCGCCGGGTCGGCGCGCACCGAGACGGTCTCGGCGACGCTGCGGCTGACCTCGTGGGCGCCGTCGGCGGAGGCGATGACGACGCGCTCGTCGTCCGAGGTCTCGACCTTGCCCTCGAGGCCCGGGTCGAGCCCGGCCGCCTTCAGGTAGTGCAGAAGCTCCTCGGCCTCGTTCTCGAAGCGCAGGACGACGACGTCGGCGCCCACCTCGACGTCTGCCAGCAGCGAGCCCTGCTCGCGGATCCCCTCCACGATCGGGTGGCCGTGGGGGCAGGTGGTGGCATCGCCGATCGCGGCCCGCATCCGCTCCTCCAGCACCGGACTCATCGCGTGCTCGATCCGCTCCGCCTCCTCGTGCACCTCGTCCCAGGGGATGTGGAGGACGTCGGTGAGGAAGCGCTCGATCATGCGGTGGCGGCGGACGATGTAGCTGGCGTGCTCGCGCCCGGACTCGGTGAAGGCGAGCGTCTTGTCCTCGTTGCGCTCGACATAGCCGTCGTCGGTCAGACGTCCGATCATCTCGTGCACGGTCGGCGGCGAGAGCTGCATCGCGCGGGCGATGTTGGCGCCCGTCATCGGCAGGCCGGCCTCCTCCAGCCAAAACATGATCTCCAGGTACTCCTGCTCCGCGACGGTCGCGTTCTCAGACGACACAAGCTCTCCTTTAGGACCGGCTTTCCATCAGCGAGGTGACGACCGCCTCGTAGAAGCCGTCTCCCATGCTGCCTTCGGTAACGGTGACATTGTCCCAGTTCGGGAGCGCGGCCCGGAGACCGGCGTCGTGCTCGGGGCCGTTGGCGACGAGGAAGAAGCGGCCGACGGCCGCCGCGACCTCCAGATCCTCGATGGAATCGCCGACGGCAATGCACTCGCGCGGGTCGTAGCCGCGGGCGCGGGCGTGGCCGGCGACCGCCGCGGCCTTGCTGACCTGCCTGGGGACGAGGTGGTAGGCGTGGGTCCGCCCCTCGATCGCCGGCATCGGGCGGCCGATGGCGCCGTTGTCGAGCAGGCGCAGGTCCTGGTCGCCGCGTTCGTGCAGGAGCGCGTTGGCCTCCCCGACGTCGACCTTGCCGCGGAAGAGGTGGGAGAGGACGCGGCCGTGGTGCCAGGGCGAGTGGTACTCCAGCCGCCCCTCGAAGTGCTCGAAGAGCAGCTTCGGGATCCCCCGCTGCTCGATCTGCTCGTAGATCGTCCCATCCTCGCTCGGCGCCATCTCGCCGGTCATCAGCGTCGTCTCGCCCTCGATCGCGAAGGCGCAGCCGGCCTCGTAGATGTAGGAGGTCTGGCCCATCAGCCGCGCCGCCTCGTGCACCTGCGGCTCGCGCCGGCCGGACATGATCACGACCTCGGCCCCGGCCCGGTGGCAGGCCTCCAGCGCCCGCGCCTGCGCCAGGGAAAAGCCGCCCTCGGCGTCGCGGAAGAGCGAGCTGCCCCGGCCGAGCAGGGTCCCGTCGAGATCGGTGTAGACGCAACTCAGTCCCAAGCTGGCTGTTAACCGTAGTGATGAAGATGGTGGGGAGAAGCTGGGGCGCCGCGTGCGCCTGTCTCCTCGTCGGCCTGGTCTGGGCGGTCGGGATGGCGAGGGGGGACGTGATGGTGGTGCAGCCCGACGGCAAGATCGTCGTCCTCGGTCAGGTCTGGCCGGAAGCGGGGGCCCTCGCCAGGCTCGATCCCGATGGCAGCATCGACCGCGGCTTCGGAGACCGGGGATTCGTGATCGACCATCGGCTACCGGGGTTTCGGGCCGTTGGCCTGACGCCCGACGGGCGCATCGTCGGGGCCGCCGTCGGCGGCTTCAATCTCGCCCGCTATCTGCCTGACGGCACCCCGGACCCGATCTTCGCCGGCGGCGGTGGCGTCGGCGGCACTGACGAACCGGACCAGGAACATAGCCTCGAACACGGCCCCGGCCCGAGCGCGATGGTCATCCGCCCGGACGGCGGGATCGTCGTTGCCGGTTCCCATCCCCTGAACGATGGGGATCCCGGCCCGCACCCGTTAGCCGAAGGGGTCAACACCGAAAAGTGGGTGAGGCGCTATGACAGCGCCGGCAGCTTGCTGGAAACCGTCGGCGGCATTGCCGCGTCGCCGGGCGCCCACCTGGAACTGACTGACCTGCTCGAAGCACCGGACCGGTCGCTGATCGGCACGGGTTTCACCTACAACTACGACGGCAGGCAGCTGGTCGAGCCGATCCTCGCCAGGTTCGTGCCCGGCTCAGGCTCCCCCTTCGACCCGGCCTTCGGGGGCGGCGTCGGGCTGCTGCGGCCGAGCTTTCCGCGCAAGGGCTACGAGGCGAACGAGTTCCGCTCGATCGCCGCAGACGGTGGCGGGTTCCTCGCGGCGGGGCAGGCGATGGGGACCTTCCTGCTGGCGCGGTTCGACCTGGAGGGTCGCCTCGACCCGAGTTTCGGCGAAGCCGGCTTCGTCGCTCCCCCGATCGACGGCCCCGCCACGAGGGCGCGCAACGGGAAGCCGCGAAGCTGGGCGGAAGACGTGGCGGCGATGCCGAGCGGCGGCATCCTCCTCGGCGGCGGGACCTCACAGTGGGCGAGGTGGGTGAAAGGCCAGTTCGGCACCCACTGCGTCGGGTGCGGGCAGCCGATGCTGGCCCGTTTCGACGCCGGTGGCCGACTCGACCCGAGCTTCGGCGACGACGGTCTGCTGCGGCTGCGCCGGCCCGATGGCGGCATTCTGCCGGGGAGGGTGGTGCAGGTGGTCCCGCTTGCCGACGGCAAGGTCCTCGTCACCGGTCCCTTCCACGAGTGGGGCAAGTTCGCTTTCTTCGTCGCGCGGCTCAACCCCGACGGCAGCTACGACCGGAGCTTCGGCGAAGGCGGGCTGGTCACTCCTCGCTTCCCGTGCCGGGACCATCCCCAAGCATTCCACCGTTTCGAACCGGGCTGCCTCCCGTCGTTGAGGGTCGCGATGCACCTGGGACGAACGCATTCGCGCCACCCCGTGCTGACCCTGCGGGCGCGGCACAGCTTCGCCTGGGCGGGGATCAACACCCTTGCGGTGACCTTGCCTGAAGCGATGCGGCTCGGGCCAAGCTTCGAAAAGAAGGTGCGGGTGCGCGGCACGTCGGAAGTGGGGAGGATCCGGGCGGAGCCGGCAAAGGCCGGCGAGAGGGGGCCTGTCCTGTTCCTGGAAGGTCTCGGCAACGCCGACGAGGTGCGGTTGCGGCTCGGTGCCGGGGCGACCGTCCTCCGTAGCCCGCGCGAGGGCCGCCGGCTGCCCTTCGAAGTCTGGGCCGAATTCAAAGACAATCGTTGGGACATCTGGGCGGGCTATGACCGGGTCACGCGCCGGGTGGGCTGAGGCAGCCGCCCCGTAAGCTCGTCGGCATGAGCAGTTGGAGGATTGCCGGGCGCGATCTCGACCTCTCGCGCCCGATCGGCGCCGGGATCGTCAACGTCACGGTCGACTCGATGTTCGAGGGGGCGCGCAGCGGCACGCCGGAGCAGGCCGTGGCCGACGGCCTGGCGCTGGCCGAGGCTGGCTTCGAGATGCTCGACCTCGGCGCCGTCGCCGCCAAGGCGGGCCCGCCGGTCTCGCCCGAGGACGAGGCCGCGGCTCTGGTCCCGGCAATTGATGGCCTGGCTAAAGCACCGGTCTCCAAAACCGGCGATTCCACGTTGCTCTCCGCCGACACGTTCTCGCCCGAGGTGGCGCGGCAGGCGCTCGCCGCGGGGGCGGAGGTGGTCAACGACATCTCCGGCGGCTGCGAGGAGATGTTCGAGCTGGTTGCCGAGACGGGATGCGGCTACGTGCTGATGCACATCGAGGGGCCGCCGCGGGTCGATCGCCCATTTCGCGAGTACGACGACGTCGTCGACCACCTGAAGGCCTGGTTCGAGGGGAGAGTCGAGGCGGCCCGGGCCCTTGGCGTTTCGGAGGAGCAGATCGCCATCGACCCCGGACTCGACTTCGACCTCAGCCCCGAGCAGGACCTGGAGATCCTGCGCCGGCTCGGTGAGCTGCGCGCGCTGGGCCTGCCGCTCTACGTCTCCCTCTCCCGCAAGGACTTCATCGGCGCCGTCCTCGCCGGATCGTGGGACGAGCGCTTGCCGGCCCGCGAGCGCGAGTGGGGAACCGTGGCGGCCGTGACCCTTGCCATCCGCGAGGGCGCCGACGTCCTCCGCATCCACGACCGCTCGTCCCTGCAGGCGATCCGCGTCGCCGCCGAGATCGTGAGCCCGGCCTGATGGCGCGCGGCGGCTCGCTGCTTGCTTCCGACTGGGCGGTGGCGATCGATCCTGCGCGCCGCGACGAGCGGATCGTCGCCGAGGCCTCCGAAGAGGAGCGGCGGTCGCGGCCGGCGCCGCTGCCGGCCGAGCTGGACCGCGGCCTCGCCGAGGCCCTCGGGCGGGTCGGGATCGACTCCCTCTACACCCACCAGCTGCGCGCCTACGAGACGGCCGCAGAGTCCAACCTGGTGATCACCAGCGGCACCGCCTCGGGCAAGAGCCTGGCCTTCAACCTGCCGGTCTTGGACGGGATCGCCGCCCGCCCCAAGGACCGCGCCCTCTACCTCTACCCGACCAAGGCGCTGGCGCAGGACCAGGCGCGCAAGCTCGCCCAGCTGCGGCCGCCGAACCTGCGCGAGGCGATCTACGACGGCGACACCCCGCGCGAGGAGCGCCCGGCGATCCGGCGGCGCTCGAACCTCGTCCTTACCAACCCCGACATGCTCCACGTCGCCCTCCTCCCGAACCACAAGAGCTGGGGGGACTTCCTCGCCAACCTCGAGTGGGTCGTCGTCGACGAGGCCCACACCTACCGCGGCGTCTTCGGCTCCCACGTCGCCAACGTGCTGCGGCGGCTGCGGCGGCTCGCCCGCGCCTACGGTTCCGAGCCGCGGTTCCTGCTCGCCTCGGCGACGATCGCCAACCCGGTCGAGTTGGCCGAGCGGCTGGTCGGCACCCCCTTCGAGCTGGTCGACGACGACGGCGCCCCCCGCGCCGGTCGCGAGATCGCGATGTGGAACCCGCCGCTGCTCGACGAGCGCAGCGGCACGCGGCGCTCCGTGCTCTCGGAGGCCGCCGACCTGCTCGCCGAGCTGGTCACCCACAACGTGCGCACGATCTGCTTCCTCAAAAGCCGGCGTGGGATCGAGTTGATCCAGCGCTTCGCCCGCGAAAACCTCGAGCGCCGGGGAAAGCCGGAGCTGGCGAAGCGGATCGCCCCCTACCGCGGGGGCTACACCCCGCAGCAGCGGCGCGAGATCGAGTCCCGGCTCAGCAGCGGCGAGCTGCTCGCGGTCGTCGCCACCGACGCCCTGGAGCTGGGGATCGACGTCGGTGAGCTCGACGCGGCGATCTGCGTCACCTTCCCCGGCACCGTCGCCAGCCTGCGGCAGATGTGGGGCCGGGCGGGGCGCCGCCGCCGCGGCCTCGCCGTCTACGTGGCCGGCCAGGACGCGCTCGACCAGTTCTTCTGCCGCCACCCGGAGGAGTTCCTCGGGCGGCCGGTCGAGGCGGCGATCCTCGACCACGGCAACGAGCAGATCGCCGCCAGGCACCTGATCGCCGCCGCCTACGAGCTGCCGCTTACCGACGAGGACGACGAGGTCTTCGGACCGGAATGGCGTGGCCGGGCGGAGCGGTTGCTCGAAGCCGGGGAGCTGCGCGGGGTCGGCGGCAAGCTGATGCCGCGCCGCGCCGAATTCGTCGCCAACCGAATCCCGCTGCGCTCGGCCTCGGCCGACTCCGTCGCGGTGATCGAACGCGACGCCGGCGAGATGCTGGGGCTTGTCGAGGCCGAGCGCGCTTTCACCACCGTCCATCCCGGTGCCGTCTACCTCCACCTCGGCCGCTCCTACGAGGTAGACCGGCTCGACATCGAGGAGCGGCGGGCGATCGTCTCCGCCTTTGACGGCGACTGGTACACGCGGCCGAAAAAGGAGACGGAGATCTACATCGAGCGCGTGCACGAGCAGCGCGAGGTGGCGGGGGTGCAGCTGAACTTCGGGGAGGTCTCGGTGACCGAGCAGGTGATCGCTTTCCAGCGCGTCTCCGTCTCCGACCAGGAGCCGATCGACATCGTCGCCCTCGAGCTGCCGGAGCAGAACTTCGTCACTCAGGCGCTCTGGTACGTGCTGCCGGACCCGCTCGCCCGCAAGCTGCCTACCGAGGCGCTGCTCGGCTCCCTGCACGCGACCGAGCACAGCCAGATCGCGGTGCTGCCCCTGATCGCGATGTGCGACCGCTGGGACATCGGCGGCCTCTCGACCAACGTCCACTTCCAGACCGGCCGCTCGACGATCTTCATCTACGACGGCCACCCCGGCGGGGTGGGGATCACCAAGCGCGGCTACGAGCAGTTCGAGCGCCTGCTCGGCGACGCCGAGCGCCTGATCGCCGAGTGCCCCTGCGAGTCCGGCTGCCCCTCCTGCGTGCAGAGCCCGAAGTGCGGCAACCTCAACGAACCGCTGCACAAGGCGGGGGCCTTGGAGCTGATGGGGTTGATGCGGGGGGAGCTGTGAAGCAGCGGCAGGTGGCGGTGATCGGCGCCAGCGGTACGCAGGAGGGGGAGGAGGCCTGGGCCCTGGCCGAAGAGGTCGGGCGACGGCTGGCCGAGGCCGGCGTCGTCCTCGTCTGCGGCGGCGGGGGCGGGGTGATGGAGGCCGCCTCGCGAGCCGCGGCCGAGGCCGGCGGAACCGTGATCGGGATCGTCCCCAGCGAGTCGCCGGCCGATGCCAACCGGTACTGCACTCACGTCGTCGCCACCGGCATCGGCCACGCCCGCAACCTCGCCGTCGTCTCCTCCGGCGAGGCGGTGATCGCGATCGGCGGCGAGTGGGGGACGCTCTCGGAGATCGGCTTCGCTCGCGTCATCGGCCACGAGGTGGTCGCCCTGCGCAGCTGGGAGCTGGACGGCCGCGAGCGCATGCGCGGCGGCCCCGGAGTTGTCGCCGCCGACACGGCAGAGGAGGCGGTGACGGCGGCGCTGGCTGCGCTCTAGCTCGGCCAGAGCTCGTGCAGCGCCAGGATCGCGAAGGCGTGCGACCAGGCGAGCGGGGTGGTCGAGCGGGGGACGCCGGTCTCGGCATCGACGCGCTCGGGAAGCGTCCCGGCCGGGGTGGCACTGCGACGCAGCGCCCGCAGTAGTCGCAGCGCCTGGCGCCGATCCCCGAGCGCGGCGAGCGACCAGGCGCTCCAAGCGGTCGGCGCGCTCCAGGGGTCTTCGCCGCCGTCCCAGGCCTCGCCGGGGGTGATCCCAAAGCGACCGCCCGCGGCGGCCAGCTCGTTCAGGGTCTCCCGGATCGCAGGGTAGAGCTCGGGATGCGGAAACGGGCGCACCCCCCAAGCCGCCGCCGAGTCCAACCCCGACCCCGGATCCCCCAACCGCCGTACCAGCCGACGGGACGATTTCCCTCCATATAGGCGTAGTTTCGGCCCGTCGGCCGAGGCGAGGGCGTTGCCGAGGTAGTCGCCGGGGCCTTGCTCCCAGTAGTCGGGGCGGTTACGCCAGGGGATGGGTTGGCCGCCGGCGAGGATGTGGGCCGCCTGTCGGGCGCTGCCGACGATGCCCGTCGCCTTCGCGGCGGCGGCGACCCAGCCGATCGCGTCGCCCTGGGCTCCGCGGCCGGGGACGGGACTGCCGTCGCCGTGGAAGCGAGCGGCCTGCTCGATCCCAGCGCTGAGCAGGAACTGGACGATCAGCTCCGCCTCCGGCTGGTACCCGGCCGCCGCCAGGGCGATGGCGACTGCGGCCGCGTCCCGGGGCCAGACGTCGGCCCAGCCGTCGCGGGCGCCGGCGGCGACGGCACCGGTGCGGCAATCCGCGAGGGCGTGGAGGACGAGCAGCGAGCGCTCGTACATCCTCTGCGCCCACGGCGGTGCCCCGCTGCCGAGCGGCCGGTTGCCCCGGAGCCAGCGCCGGTCCGAGGCCGCTGCCGCCGCGACGACCCTCGGCGATCGCGTCACGGCGTCGCCCGCCGCGTTGACCCGCAGCTGCACGTCCGCGCCGCCCCCGTACGCCACCACCGTCAACCGGCTGCCGTGGATCGCCTCTTCGATACGCACCCGCTCGGAGTCGAAGCGGGCGACCGTCCGCAGCACGTTCGTCCCCGGCAGGTAGCGCTGCCGCACCTCGTCAGCCCGCCACATCGGCAGTGCTGAGCCGCCCCCCAGCCGCACCCGAACCTGGATCCCGGTGTCCGCCGGCACCGTACCCGCCGCCTGCCGCTCCACCGGGTTCTCGATCAGAGCCCTCCCCGCCGGCCCCGGCGCCCGCAGGTCGACCACGTTCCCGTAAGCGTCGACGGCCGCCGTCAGTCCTCCTTCTCCCAGCACCGCGACCCCGAGGAACGGCGGCGGCATCCCCGGCAAGGCCGGAGGCGTCTCCGGGTCCGCCTCTGACCCGCCGGAGAGCAACAACGCCGCCGCCGCGAGTACGGCGACCAGTACCAGCGCTGCCCGAGCCCGGCCCATGGCCCCCATGCAATCACCCCCGCGCTCCCGCTAGCCTTCGCCCTGCGCAGTGGTTCCGCGCCCCAGGCGAGGTAGCTCAGTTGGTAGAGCACACGACTGAAAATCGTGGTGTCGCCGGTTCGAATCCGGCCCTCGCCACTTTCAGCATGGCCCGAGCCATATCCAAACCAATCATCTGTGCTTTTTCTCGGCTGAGGTGACAAGGTGAGCCGGGGAGTCGCCGCGATCGGCATCGCCGTCCTCGCGGCCGCAATCTCGGCCGCCGCGATCGGCGACCAGGCACAGGGGGAGCGCATGCAGCTCGACGAGGTGATCGCCTCGTTCGACGCGGACCTCTCGCCCACGCGCCTGCCGCGGGACCGCACGGCACCGGTAGCGGTGCGTTTCGAGGGAGAACTGCGCACCGACGACGGCAGCCGCCTACCACGGGTCAAGCGGGTGGAGATCGGCTTGCCGGAGGGACAAGTCACCACCACCGGCCTGCCGATCTGTCCGCCACGTCGACTGCGAAACGCGAAACCTCCCGCCGCCCTGGCCGCGTGTCGGTCGGCGCTGGTCGGCCGAGGAAGGCTGGAAGCCAAGATGTACCTGCCTGAGCAGGAGCCTTTCTCGATCCGCGCTCCGTTGCTCCTCTTCAACGGCCGGGCCCGGCGCGGAGCACCCGCAGTCCTCGTGTACGCGTTCGTGCAGCGACCGCCTACGGTCGTGGTCCTGTCATTCATCCTGCGCCGCGCCCTTGGCGGATCTACCAAGGTCCTCGTCGCCGACCTGCCTCCCGCATTGGGACCGTGGCCTCGCGTCGCCCGCTTCGAGATGAGCCTGTTCCGGCGGTATCGGTTCCACGGCGATCGCCAGAGTTTCCTGCGAGCCTCCTGCCCGATCCCCCCGGCTCTCACCGGGGGTTTCAGCTTCGCCCGCGTCATGTACCTCCTCGAGGATGGCCGGCAGCTCGAGGTCGAGGTCGTCCGCGGCTGCCGCGGTATCTGAATCGCGGCCGCCAGCCGCCGGTGATCATCAGTGACTCCGTATCTGTGCTTAGTGCACTTGCCGTGCAATGCACTTCTCCAAGAACTGGTACGCGTGCGGTCGAGCAGATCCTGCCTTTCCTCCATAGGGCAAACAGCTGGCTGCGGCCAGCTACCTAGGCAAAGAGGTAGATGAATAGGCGGTTTTGAGGGGTTCTAGGTCCCCCCGGCTTGACATGACGGTCCGCATATGTTCCAATACCGAAATCCTCAAGGAACGAGGGCCGCGCGTCGCGCGACAGCCGTTTCGGCGGGAGGAGACCACGAGAGCCCGACTTCGGTCAGGGACCAGCCTCGCGGCGGTCAGACAGGGGAGGGGCTCGGAAAAGGAGAGAACGAAGGGACGAGCGCAACGCAAGCAGCCAGTGTAGGCGGCAGAGGCTGCGTCGCCCCCGAAACACGACCCCGACGCCGGACCAACTGCAACTTGGCCGGCGCCAAGGCCGTGGACTTCACGAAAACCAACCCCAGGGTCCGCCTGGGAGAAGGAGTTCGCAGTTAATGATTAACAGACGGAAGTCGCTGAAGAGAACCCTCTCGGTATTCGGCCTGGCCGTGACGGCTGCATTTGCCACCGCTGCCCTTGCGGCTAGCGCAGCGTCAGCCTTGAGCTACGAACGGAGCGACGGAAAATTTCCAGCCTCGCACAACCTGGATAGCAAAAACCTAGTCACCTGGAATAACAGCAAAGACCCCTCTTTCTACGGCACCTGTTCAGGCTATAAAGCTGTCTCGGGTCAGCAGGGGCCCACTCTCTCAGGCGTCGCAATATTCGAAACTGGAACGAGCGGTCGCGCTCAACTGCAATTCGAAGACTGCAAACACCCATATTACAACACCTGCACTAGCAGCGGGATGCCGGCAGGGACCATCAAGACCTCGATCTTGAATATGAAACCGGTCTATCTCGACGCGGCCAAAACTCAGTTCGGCCTGCTCTTGTCACCTGCCTCCGGTTCGGTCTTCGCCTCGATGACCTGCAACTTCGGCATCTTCAAAAGCACTTGGAACGGGTCCCTGATAGTGCCGATCAAAAGCCCTGCGCTCAATGTGAGTGCCAGCAATTTTCAGCTGACCTTCGACGGACCGCACCAGATCGAAGGTGCGGGAGGGGAATACAAGCTGTATGAAAACGGAGGATTCCAGCCAGTTGAACTGCGGGTTTCATCGCTCAACATGAGCGCGCCAGGTTTCACCGGCAAATTCATTCCATGATCAATGCTCGCGACCGTCGCACTAGAGGTGCGGCGGTCGCGGGGCACAAAGGGGAAGAGGGAAATTCGAATGAAAGTATGGGCAGTGAATCGAGATAGCCGTGACTACGGCGTTTGGTTCGGGGGCAGCGGGCGCGTTGCGGCAGTGTCCCTGATCCTTGGCGTTCTCAGCCTGCTCGCTCTCGCTCCCCTTTGCACGCCGGCGGTAGCGGCCACGCCGCTGCAGTATGTGGAGGAGTTCGGTCCAGACGGCAGCGATGCGACGAGCTTTGCCGGTGCCGGACCGATCGCGGTCGATCAGAACAGCGATGTCATCTACGTTATGGACAAGTCAGTCGGGTCGCTCTATAAATTTGATCTTGACGGCAATCCAGTTTCCTTCGAGGGTACCGCCCCTTACCTGTCAGGCAATCAGCTGAGTGGACTCACCTTCCCCGGTGATTTCGGCAAAGGGCAGGTAGCAGTCGACTCGCAGAACGATGTCATCTACGTCACTGATGAAAACAAAGTTCGAGCCTTCCAAGGGAATGGCGAACCTCATGTATTCACGGCTGGGCCAGGTATCGGAACCAACGAAATCGGTGGCTTCACGGAACTCTCCGGGCTTGCTGTTGATCGCACGGGCAACATCTACACGACTGACCGTTTCCGTATTAGTGTCTTTAGTCCCTCGGGGGACCAAATCACCAGTTCGGAACCGCCCGTAGGTGGCATCCAATTTACCAACCTCGCCATTGCTCCAGACGGTGCTGTTCTTGTGCTTACTTGGGGTGATCTGGTGCATAAGGTGACTCCTTCCGAGTTTCCGGTCACGACGAGCACGACGTTCACCTTCCAGAAGACGTTTTTGCCGGACACCGGCTCCTCGGAAGGCGCTATGTCGGTCGCGATAAATCCGCTCACCGACGAGGTCTACAGCGCTGGAGCGGCCCCCGTCCCTCGAGCTGCCAGGTACGACATCGATGGCACGTTGCTGGATACCTTTGCAGGCCCGGGTCAGGCGGGTGAAGTGAGCTTTCCCACGGGGGTCGGCGTCCATAGCCGGACGGGCAAGGTCTTCGTCGCCGACCACCCCGATCCATCCCGTGTAGAGCTCTTCCAGCCGCGACCAGCAGCGCCGACGATTGAGTTTCGCTTCGCCTCTGACGTGGGCAGCAACTCTGCGACGCTTGGGAGTAAGGTCAACCCCAACACGCTTGAGACCACCGTCGAAATCGAGTACGGACGGGACGACTGCTCAGGTGAGACGTGTATCCATCTGCTGTCCGCGGACATCGGTGCCGGCTATAGCCCCGAGAAACTATCTACCCAACCCATCCTCGGCCTACAGCCGAACACCACCTACCACTACAGGGTAGTAGCCCGTAATTCCCTTGGAACCTCCGAACGATCCGGAACCTTCACCACCCAAGAATTGGGCCTGGGGTTCGCGCTTCCCGATTCGCGAGTGTGGGAGCTGGTTTCGCCCCCGAACAAGCAAGGGTCCCTTCTGCAGAATCGGTTCGGTCCGATGCAGGCGGCCGCGGATGGAGATGGAATGGCTTATCAAAGCACCCTGTCGATCGAACCGCAGCCGGAAGGCAGTCGGGCACCCGAACGGTCGATGGTCCTGGCGCAGCGATCAGACAACACTTGGCAGTCTCGCGACATCACTCCACCCCATGGCCAAGCAGCCGTGGTCGGCGGCGGTGGGAACGAGTTCCTAGGCTTGAACTCGGATCTGACAAAGGCGCTGTACGAACCTAGGGATGCCTACCATCTGTCGCCGGCGGCCTCCGGGAGGACGTCCTATGTTCGATCCAACGCGGCGGTCCCCACTTATACGCCATTGATCACTGCCAAGGAGGGATTCGCGAACTTACCGATCGGGGCGGCGCCTGGAACGGAATTCGGTACCCCGGGCCGAGAAGTGAAGCCAGTGGGTGCTAACCGGGAATTCACGGCTGTCGTCCTCCAGTCCCAATTCCCTCTGGTGGTGAATCACGAGGTTAACAGTCTTTACCGGTGGAGCCAGACCGGCGGTCGCCTGCTACCCGTTAGCATGCTGCCGCAGGATCAGGGTGGAGGTGTCGTAGGAGCCGTTGCCGGCTCGGGCGAGGGCTCGGATCGCAATGCAGTCTCCGCCGACGGCTCGCGGATCTTTTGGAGTCAGGGGTTCTACACCGAGGTGCAATCGGACCTCAGCGGCTTGTACCTTCGTGACTTCGCCGCCGGCGAGACCATCCGCCTCGATGTCCCCCCGTCCGGGACCCCGGGTCAGGGCCAGTCCCATCCCGTGTTCCAAGGTGCCAGTCCCGACGGGACCGTGGCCTTCTTCACCGACTCCCAGCAATTGACCGAGGGCGCGAGCCCTGAAGGCGCCGACCTCTACCGTTGTCAACTGCCCCGCTCTACCGCAACGGAGCTGAACGTTTGCGACTTGACGAACCTGACTTCCTCCCGGGTTAACGCGGAGGAAAGCGCGGAGGTTTTGGGCATTTCGCCAGGTGGGGCCGAAGACGGGAGCAGTCTGTACTTCGTCGCCCGGGGGATCCTTGACGAGGATCCAAACCAGTTGGGTGCGAAGGCGGCAGCCGGCGAGCCGAATCTCTACCACTGGCGGGAAGGTAGCGGTGTTCGCTACATAGCCACTCTGGGGGGGGCGGATTCTCGATCCTGGGGTATCGGTGGCGGTACGCGAGGTACTGCCCAGGGGCTGACCGCCGCCAGCTCACCCGACGGTCGCTATCTCGCCTTCATGTCGGAGCGCAACTTGGTCGGCTATGACACTCGCGACGCGGACGGCGGGGCCCCGACCGGGGAGATCTATCGCTACGACGCGGCTGAGGAAAGCCTGAGCTGTGTCTCCTGCAAGCCTACGGGTGCCAGTCCTGAGGGAGGTATGCACGCCGACCAGGTCGAGATCTCGCTAGTCGATCCCTCGGACCTCCTTATTGGCAGGAGCGTCGCTGCCGTCCTGCCGCAGACGAGGAAATACACCCAAAGCGTGTACCGTCCTCGCGCCGTCCTTGACAACGGCAGGATCTTCTTCAACTCGTTCGACGCACTCGTCCCGGGTGACTCGAACGGCCAGTGGGATGTCTACGGGTTCGAGCCGGTTGGAGTCGGCAGCTGCGGGGCATCCACCGCCGGGGCGGCAACGGTGAAGTCAGGGGAGGGCTGCACTTCGCTCCTATCCTCGGGAACCGCAGGAGAGGAAGCCGCATTCCTCGACGCCAGCGTCACCGGCGATGACGTCTTCTTCCTCACCACGGCGCGTTTGTCGGTCACCGACGTCGACGACGAGTACGACGTGTATGACGCTCGCGTCGGCGGCGTGGTTGCAGAGCTGGAGGAACACCCTCAATGCCGGGGAGAAGCCTGCCAGCCCCCCGCTTCAGCCCCGAACGATCCGACCCCGGGGACGGCAACCCTGGAAGGTCCCGCCGACCCGAAGGCACGGGCCAAGCGCTGCCCGCAGGGCAAGCACAAAATCCGCCGGAAGGGCCGCGTTCGCTGCGTCAAGCGTAAGAGCGGCAAGAGCCGCGGGTCCCAAAGGCAAGCCGGAACGCGCCCGGGGTCGAGTCGATGAAGGGCCGAGCGACAGCCTTTCCGGCGACCTTCCAATCGATCAAGGAGAAGACTGTGATGACCAAGCGTTTCCTCGCCAGATTTGCGGCGTTGAGCGTGGCCGCCACCCTGATAGCCGGGGTAGTCGCGCCCTCAGCCTCGGCGGACTCGCCTTGGTGGCACCTGGTAACCGGCAGCCGGCCCACCAATATGTGGGAACCCACGGACCATGTTCAGGAACTGAAGACCCAACCGGGGTCTTTTGGTGCGGCGCTCGAAGTGGTCGTGCAGGGTGAGGTCGTCGGCTGCCTTGGGACCGGAGCGGCTGGAGAATTCTTCTGCCCGTCGCCGGCGATCGACTCCGCGGCTGAGCTGGAAGCTCTGCTCGAGCCGGTCCTGGGAACCACCGCCCTCGAGGTCACGGGGGGACCCGTCGGGGGGGAGCCCTTCCGGATCGCTGTGTCAGGGCGTGAGCTTCCTATCGTCGGTGTGGAACCGGCAAACAGCGCGGCCGGCGACGGACAGGCAAAGGTTCTCTCTGTTGGAGGCAGTGGCCGCCTGATCCTCACCTTGACCAACTTGGGCAACGCCCCGGTCGATGGCAGTGCCGACCCGGTGGTCATCGTCGATCACCTCCCAGCCGGCGTGGAAGCAACGGGCGCCATCGAAGCACTGGCGGGCTACCAAGACACTTTCGGTCCTGTGGATTGCGGACTCAACTCGGCCGAGGAGGTAGCCTGCACCTTCGAGGGCCAGCTCCCCACCTACCGGGCGATCGAGCTGGAAATATCGGTGAACCTCGTCGGTCAATCGCCCAAAGCAGGGGAGCCGGGAACGGTGACCGTTTCGGGCGGGGGTGCGCCGACGACCACCGCTCAGCAGTCGATCAAGGTCAGCCCGGAACCAACTCCCTTCGGCATCGAGCACTTTGCCGCAGGCGCCGAAGATGAGGGTGGGGCCGCGGCAACCGACGCTGGATCCCATCCCTACCAGCTGACGACCACGATCCAGCCGAATTCCGGCCGCATCATTCCCGGCAGCTCGCGGCGAACGACTTCCATCGAGCAGCCGGCGATGCCGCGCAACCTGCGCTTCGAGCTTCCGGCGGGCCTAGTCGGGAACGCTGCCGCGGTGCCTCAATGCACGATGCCGGACTTCCTCAACGGGGTGAGATTCAACGACTGCGCACCCGAAAGTGCCGTGGGTGTCGCTTCCGTCATTGCGAGCGAGAACGAGCCCGAAGCGGCTCCGATCGGGTTCTTCCGTTTCCCTGTGCCGATCTACAATTTGACGCCCGCTCGCGGGGAGCCCGCCCGCTTCGGCTTCAAGATTCTGGGCAATCCAGTCGTCATCGATACGGCACTGGACCCCGCTGACGACTACCGGATCCTCGCCAAGGTGAGCAACGTGACGCAGCTCGTCGCTTTCGCTTCGAGCACGGTCACCCTCTGGGGGGCACCGGGCGATCCGAGCCACGACGACTCGCGGGGTTGGGGATGCACTAAAGAACCGGATGAAGTAGAAGCGGGTCCCTGCGAGCCGCCCGGCAGTCGAGTTGGCGCCGCGTTTCTGCGCCAACCGGTGTCTTGTGACGGACCTTTGCAGTTTGCCGCCGAAATCGAACCGTGGAACGTTCCGCTCGGCAGCCAGGTGGACCGCGCTTCCATCTCCGCTCCCGGCATGATCGCCTGCAATAGGGTGCCTTTCAGCCCAGTGATCGACGCGGAGTCGACCAGCCGGCTGGCGGAGAACCCAACGGGGCTCGACTTCCGCTTGGACATGCCGAACGCCGGTTTGCTCGAGCCCGAGGCGATCGCCGAAGCCCAGGCGAAGAAGGTGCAGGTCACCCTTCCAGAGGGGATGACCATCAACCCGTCACAGGCGGAGGGGCTTGCCGTGTGTTCCGCGGCCGAGTACGCCCGGGAGACGTTCGACTCGAACCCCGGCGCCGGTTGCCCCGACGCTTCGAAGATCGGGGAGGTGCAGGTCTCGACGCCCCTGCTGAAAGAGGAAGCGACCGGCTCCCTCTACGTCGCCAAGCCCTATGACAACCCCTTCGACTCCCTGCTGGCCCTCTACATCGTGGCCAAGATCCCTGAGCGGGGAGTCCTGATCAAACAGGCGGGGAAGATCGAGCCGGACCCCAGAACGGGTCAGCTCGTCACCACCTTCGACGACCTGCCGCAGCTGCCGTTTTCGAGCTTCAGGCTGCACTTCCGCGAAGGCGGCAGAGCCCCCCTCGTCACCCCGCCGACCTGCGGGCCGGCCGAGGTGGTCGCCCGCTTCACCCCTTGGTCCGCGGTCGATCCGGACAATCCGATGCCGAACGAGGTCGTGACCAGGACGAGTTCCATGACGATCGACCGTGGCGTCGACGGCGGCGGCTGCCCGAGCGGAGGAAAGCCGTTCCGACCGGACTTCGAAGCCGGGTCGATCAATCCCGCCGCCGGAAAGTTCTCACCGTTCTACATGCGCCTCACGCGCAGGGACGGTGACCAGGACCTGACCAAGTTCAGCGCCACGCTCCCAAAGGGGGCCCTGGCCAAGCTGGCCGGGGTCGCGCAGTGCCCGCAGGGGGCTGTCGACGCGGCCAATGGCAGGGACGGCCTGGCCGAGGAGGCAAGCCCTTCGTGCCCGGAGAGCTCGCGCATCGGTCGCACCACGGTTGGCGCCGGTGTCGGCTCGATCCTTACCTACGTGCCGGGGCAGCTCTACCTCGGCGGTCCCTACAAGGGCGCGCCCCTCAGCGTGGTCTCGATCACGCCCGCGGTGGCGGGCCCGTTCGACATCGGCACCGTGGTCGTCCAGGAGGCGCTGCGGCTCGACCCGCGCAGCGGTGAGGTGCGGGTCGACGGCAACTCCTCCGACCCGATCCCCCACATCCTCCAGGGCATCCCGCTGAAGCTCCGCGACCTGCGGGTGTACGTCGACCGCGACAAGTTCACCACTACGCCGACCTCCTGCGACCCGATGGCCACGCGCGCGGAGCTGTTCGGTTCGGGAGCCGACGTGTTCAACGTCGCCGACGACACGCCCACGACCCTCAGGGCCCGCTACCAGGCGGCGAACTGCGGCAGGCTCGGCTTCAAGCCACGGCTGAGCATTCGCCTCTCGGCGAAGCGGAGCACGCGCGGAGCGAACCCCCGTCTGCGGGCCGTCTTGCGGCCGCGGCTGGGCAACTCCAACCCGGAACGGATCTCCGTCACCCTGCCGGGCAGCGAGCTGCTCGAGCAGGCCCACATCCGCACGATCTGCACGCGGGCCCAGTACGCGGCGGACGGCGGGATGGGGGTGAGCTGCCCGAAAGGCAGCGTCTACGGGCACGTAAAGGCATGGACGCCGCTGCTCGACCAGCCGCTCCAGGGGCCCGTCTTCCTGCGCAGCTCGAGCAACGAACTGCCGGACATGGTCCTGGCGCTGCGAGGTCTGGTCGACGTCGAAGCGGTCGGGAGGATCGACTCGGTGAACGCTCGCATCCGGACCACCTTTGACGCTCTTCCGGACGCGCCGCTGAGCAAAGTCGTGCTGACGATGCAGGGGGGCGGGAAGAGCCTGCTGGCCAACTCGACCGACATCTGCCGCGGAGTGCACCGGGCAAACGCCGGCTTCACCGGCCAGAACGGCAAGGTCCATCAGGCTCGGCCCAGGGTGGCTGCCAACTGCAAGCGCAAGCGCCGCTGACCCTGCGGCGCCGCGCCTCTCTTTGGCCTTGCGCTAACGCTGAGTGTGCATCCACTAAGCGGTGGCGCCCGGATCGGCGCGTTCCCGCTGCAGGAGCCACCAGTCGACGACGTAGCCGCCGAAAGGCAGCACCGCCCCAACGAGGATCCAAAAGGTTTGCCTGTTGGTCCAGCCCGCCACCTGCCGCAGGTTCAGGGCCATCGCCACGTAGGCGATGAAGAGCAGGCCGTGGATCGGTCCGAGGATCTGAACGCCGGTCTCGCTGCCGCCGGTGTTTTTGATCACCGAGGCGATCAGCAGGGCGAGGAAGGTGGTCGCCTCGGCGAGGGCGACGTAGCGGAAGTTCCGCAGATTCACGCGCCGCAGCTTATGGGGTTGGCGCCCCCGAGCCTCAGCCGCCCTTCGCCGAAAAGTGCTGATAGTCCTTCGGCCAGGACCAGTCGCCGCCCCACTCCCAGCCGTTCTCGGCGAACGCCCGCACCACCGGGCCGCGGCGGTGGATCAGGCCGGGGACCCGCTGGGAGCGGTCCGCGTAGGCAGCGCCGGCCGGCGGCGAGACATAGCCGTCGGCGGTTACGTAGGGGTTCTCGACAGGGTTGACGTCGACCGCGTGGCCGTAGGCGTGTTCGGACCAGACGTCGGTGCCGTTGACGAAGCGGCAGTTGAAGGCGGAGGTGTTGTCTGCCGCCATGCTGCGGTGGTCGTCGGCGCCGTAGGCGTCGACCAGGCGCATGCGGCGGATCGGGAAGTGGAGGCGGTAGAGCCTGCGCATCGCCCGCAGCATCGGCTGCGCGGAGTCGCGATGGACGACGAGGCGGCCGTGGTGCACCTGGCCGTCGAAGCCCCAGTGCGTCACTTCCAGCAGGCGCAGGCGGGCGAAGCCGACGGGGCAGCCGGGGTGCCAGGAGACGCCGGTCATCCGCTGCCGCAGCTGCGCGTCGATCGGCTCGGCGGTTCCGTGAAAGCCCGCGTCGGGGTGGTGGAGCGCGGGCGCCGCGAAGGCGAGGACGGCGAAGCTCGCTGCCGCCCGCCTCAGGCGTAGCCAGGGAAGAGCCACGCCGCCATACTTCCACTCGGATGGAAGTGGAGACGAGTTACGCCGACTCCGACGGCGTCAGCATCGCCTACCAGGTGCACGGCAGCGGTCCGATCGACCTGGTGCTGGTGCCGGGGTTCGTCTCGCACGTCGAGTTGCTCGGGGAGGAGCCCGGGGTCGCCCGCTTCCTCCGCCGCCTCACCGCCTTCTCGCGGATGCTCGTCTTCGACAAGCGCGGCCAGGGGCTCTCCGACCGGCCCGGCCGGCCGCCGACGCTGGAGGAGTCGATGGACGACCTCAAGGCGGTGATCGACGCCGCCGGCTTCGAGCGGCCAGCCCTGCTCGGGATCTCCGAGGGCGGCCCGATGTCCACCCTCTACGCCGCGACCCATCCCAGTCGTGTCTCCGGCTTGATCCTCTTCGGGACCTTCGCGCGGATGCTGGAGGCACCCGACTTCCGGGCCGGAACCACGGAAGAGGCGCTGAACCGTTGGGGCGAGGTCGTCCAGCGCGACTGGGGCAAGGCGGTCGCCCTCAACGTCTGGGCGCCGAGCCGGGTCGGCGACCGCGAGTTCGAACGCTGGTGGGCGCGGCTGCTGCGTCAGGGGACGAGCCCGGCCGGGGCGATCGCGCTGATGGACCTCTACCGGGAGATGGACGTGCGCTCGATCCTGCCCGCGATCGACGTCCCGACGCTGGTCATGCACCGGGCTGGAGACCGGATGGTCTCGGCCGCCCAGGGCCGCTACCTCGCCGAGACGATCCCTGGCGCCCGCTACGTCGAGCTGGCGGGGGAGGACCACCTGCCGTTCGCCGGCGAGCTCGACCCGATCCTCGAAGAGGTCGAAGAGTTCCTCCTCGGCAGCCGCGGCGCGGCCGAGTCCGAACGGGCGCTGGCGACGATCCTCTTCACCGACATCGTCGGCTCGACCGAGAGGGCGGCCGAGCTGGGCGACCGCGGCTGGCGGACCCTGCTCGAGCGCCACGACGCCGCCGTACGCCACCAGCTCTCACTCCACCGCGGGCGCGAGGTGAAGACGATGGGCGACGGCTTCCTCGCCACCTTCGACGGACCGGCGCGGGCGATTCGCTGCGCCCGCGCGGTCCAGGACGAGGTGGCCGGCCTCGGGATCGAGGTGCGGGCCGGGATCCACACCGGCGAGGTCGAGCTGATCGGCGACGACGTCGGCGGCATGGCGGTCAACATCGGCGCCCGCATCGGTGCGATCGCCGACCCGGGCGAGGTGCTCGTCTCCAGCACGGTCAGGGAGCTGGTGGTCGGCTCCGGCCTCGAGTTCGTCGACCGCGGTGCGCAGACCCTCAAGGGCGCCCCGGGTGAGTGGCGCCTCTTTGCGATCGATTCGCCACCGACTTGAGGCAGAAGAATTACGTTCTGCGCGGATCTCGTCACAGACAATAAGCTACAATTGCCATCATGGAGGCGATGGCGAGAGAAGCGTGGACCGACGAGCGGCTCGATGACCTGAAGGAGCAGATGGTTGCGGGCTTCGCGCGGGTCGACGCTGGCTTCCAACGGGTCGATTCCGAGATCCTCGACCTGCGCCGGACGATGTTCCAAGGCTTCCTCGCGCTCACGACCATCGTCGTCACCTGCTTCGTCGGGCTCGCCAGCTTGATCGTTTTTTAGAGTCGCGACTGCGTCCGCTGCCGTCTCTACCTTGGGCGAACCCATGGCAGAGCAGACGCAGATCGAGGCGTTCGCGGCGACGGAGCCGGTGGCCGAGGCGGAGAGCCCCGACCCGTCGGTCCGGGTGGCGTTGCGCGACCTCGAGGACGGGCAGCGCGTCAGCGGCGTCTACGCGATCCGCGAGCGGGAGCTGCGGCGCAAGCGCAACGGCGACCCCTGGCTGCGGCTCTCGGTCGGCGACGCCACCGGCACCGCCGAGGCGGTCTGCTGGGAGGAGGCGGAGGCGCTGCACGCGGTCTGCTGCAGCGGTGAGCCCGTCTTCGTCACCGGCATCTTCGAGGTCAGCGAGCGCTGGGGGGCGAAGATCAAGCTCAGCGGCCTGCGAGCGGCCGAGCCGCACGAGTTCGAGACCGCCGACCTCGCCGCCGAGTCCGACGTCTCCCTGGCGCAGCTGGAGAGCGAGCTGCGCGAACTGCTGGCGACGGTCCAGGACCCTGGGCTGCGGCAACTGCTCGACCACTTCTTCGGCCCCGACTCGGAGACCTGGAGGCGCTTCTCGGTCGCCCCGGCCGCCAAGACCTACCACCAGGCCTACCGGCACGGGCTGCTCGAGCACACGCTTTCGGTCGCCCAGGCGGTCTCCGCCGCGGCCAACTTCTTCCCCGGGATCGACCGAGAGGTCGCCGTCACCGGAGCCCTCCTGCACGACATCGGCAAGTGCCTCGCCTACAACGAAGACCCGCTGGCGATCGACCTCACCGACGCCGGCCGCCTCCAGGGCGAGATCCCCCTCGGCTACTACACCGTGCGGCGTGCGATCGAGGATCTGCCGGGCTTCGACCCCCACCTCGCCCAGTGCGTCCTCCACATCATCCTCAGCCACCACGGCTCGCTCGAACACGGCTCGCCGGTCGTCCCCGCCACCCGCGAGGCCGTCCTCGTCCACATGATCGACAACCTCGGCGGCCGCCTCGGCAGCTTCGACCGGATCGAGAAGCAGCTCCCCGCCGGCGAGGCCTGGTCGGGCTTCGACCGGGCGCTGTCCGGCAGCGCCTTCTTCGCGCAGCGCGCGGCCTGAAGTCCCGAAGATTCCTCAGAGATTCTTCACTTCAGCGACCTTTGGGTCTTGTTTCGTTACAGACAAAAACTTACGCTACGATTATGGCTGTGATGCTGCCGAAAGAGATCGGGCTCGACCGTCGGGTGGGCGCGCTCGAGCATCGGGTCGGCTCCCTCGAGGAAAAAGTCGACGACGGCTTCGCAGCGGTCGATAAGCGCTTCGATCGGCTGGAAGACCGATTCGATCGGCTGGAAGACCGCTTCGATGCCTTCGGCAGGACCCTGATCGGCGGGTTCTTCGTGGTCGTCGCTGCCTTGATTGGGCTGATCGCCAGCCAGATCGCCCTGATCGCCTCCCTGCTCTAGCCGCTACTGAAAGCGGTCGCTGCAGCGCTGGATCTTGTTGACGTCCTGGTGGGCGCGCTGGATGCAGCGGATCAGCTTGTCGGCGTCGCCTTGGTGCTTCGACTGCCGCAGCGACTTCCTGACTTCGCGTTGGACCCGGCGGTTAACGTCTTCGATCTGCTTGCTGACGTCGCCGATTTCGTTGAAATCGCTTGATTCGAAGCCCTTCTGGACGTTGACGTTGACTTCGTGGCTGATCTTCTCGGTCGTGTCCAGAGCGGGCCTGACGATGAAGAAATAGGCCGCGGCGAGGATTCCGACGGTCACCAAAAGCCGGATAATGCCCGCGGTTAGGTTGCCGAAGAGGTTTCGGAGCACGTCCATGCGCTGCGCGGAGACTATCCTGCCGACCAGTGGCGAAGGACACCGAGAAGCTAATTCGCCAGCTCTCGTTGATCTCGTTCCTGATGGCTCAGGGGAGGCCGGT
>Ga0190269_10000203_pt1 | contig 31683 bp, 34 predicted proteins | sample Popmic249IS_FD_133749 | JGI IMG/M metagenome (GOLD analysis project Ga0190269, IMG submission 133749) | Populus adjacent soil microbial communities from riparian zone of Blue River, Arizona, USA - 249 IS | ecosystem: Environmental > Terrestrial > Soil > Riparian zone | place: USA: Arizona... | reverse complement strand
TGGCCCGGGACGCCCCGGGCGGCACCCCGGAGGAGCGATGGCAGACGCTGATCGACAGCTTCACCACCCACCGGTCGCTCTGGGTCGCTCAGCTCGAGGCCGCCGTGCAGGCGGAGCGCTCGCCGGAGGTGCGGGCCCAGCTGGCCAAGGGCCAGCGGGAAGGGCGGGCGGGGCTCGGCGGCTCGGTGCCGCTCGCGGTGCTCAGCGGCCTGATGCTGCAGTGGCTCGTGGATCCGGAGAACGCACCCTCCGGCGCGGACGTCGTCGCGGGCCTTCGCGGACTAGCCGCCGAGCCGGGCTAGCCGGTGGCCGCTCGTTCCCGGTCAGGCCGCCCGTTCCCGGTCAGGCCGCGGCGTCGATCCGGAAGACCGGGAAGTCCGCGGCGACGCGCTCGAACTCCGCCAGCGGCGCGTGCTGATCGACCGGGATGTGCGGCCGGCCTCCGGGTGCCACCGCGAGGTAGTGCCGCAGGATCGGCGCGCGCTCGGCCACCGGAACCGGCTCGAGCACGACGGATTCCCGGCGCCCGTGGCGCAGAACGGCGTGGCCGTCGTTCGCCGCGACGTTACGCACCCAGTTCGTGCGCTCGCCGAGCATCGCGACGAGGTAGCGCCGGCCGTTCTCTTCCACCACGACCACCGGGAAGGCGATGAGGCGGCCGGTACGTCGCCCCGGCACCTCGAGCGTGGCGAGGCGACTCGGCCACACGCCGGAAGAGAACGCGACCGTCGACGCACGGTTCATGAACTTGGCCAGCCGGTTGGGCTTACCGCCGCGGTAGATGCGACGCAGGAAGTCGCTGTAGGTGAGCAACGCCGGGCCTCCCTCTCTCCGCTCCCAGCCTCGCGCCGGAGGCGGGCCGGGCGTAGGGCCGGAAGTCCTGATCGGACGCGCTCGGAGCGCGGCGGCCCGGGTCTGTTCCCTCCGCCGCCGGGTGCGCACTCGCCGGGGCGCGCCGCTTCTCCCCCGGCGCTCGGCACGGGGGGCCGCCGTTGACTGCGTTCTTTTCGTGGGCAGTGTCCGGCCTACGGAAACGTGTGAGGTCGAGAAGAGCTCACGGTTTGACGCTCCGGCTGGGAGGGCACCTCTCCGTCCATGATGGACGCCCGAGCCAAGCCCGTCGTCGAGTACTTCGTTCGGCTCATCGCCGGAGTGACCGTCCTCGTGGGCCTGTTGATGGTCTTCTCGAGCCCGGCCCGCGGTGACCTGTTCGGGGTAGTCCTCGGCTTGGTCCTGGCGGCCGGCGGGGCGTTCGTGTTCAAGCGTTCGAGCCGCACCCGCCGGGCGGAGTAGCTCCGCCGCGCCCGCCTCCCGGGTCGGCAGGCATCCGCCGGTAGCTCAGCGCGCAGGAAAGCCGCCGAACTCGGCCGACCGCTCGTCCGCGGCCCGGCGCAACGTCGCCGGGCTCGTGCGCGGCAGCACCCCGGGGCCGTGCGCCCGGCCGTACCCGGCTTCGTGTGGGCGGTAACGGCATACCGGCGTCCGGCCGTGTCCGGCGGGCGCCCAGCGCCGTCGCATGCCGCCCAGCCACGTCGGCCGGCAGGTACAGCTGCTCGGACAGCAGGCACTGCCGGTGCGCTCCCGGGTCGTCGGCGCAACCGGGCGGGCGAGCTCGTCGGCTGGCCTCGGCGGGACCGATACGGTCCGGACATGGCTGATGCTCTCGCGGTGAGACAGGCGCGGCACGGCGACGCGCGAGCGATCTTCGCGCTCTCGTCCGAGATGGCCACGAGCTACCTCGTCGAGTGGGACTCCTTCGACCGCAGCTTGTCCGCGATCCTCGGCACGCCGGGCGCTCATCTGCTGGTGGCGGCCTCCTCCGGCCCGCCCCGCGGCTACTTGCTGGGCTTCACGCATCCGACGTTCTTCGCCAACGGCCCGGTGGGCCGGGTGGAGGAGATCGCCGTCCACCCGGGCTCCCGGCGACAGGGCGTCGGGGCCGCGCTCATGGCGGCGTTCGAAGACGCTGCGCGGTCCGACGGATGCCGAGTCAGCGCCTTGGCCACTCGCCGTGCGGCGAGCTTCTATCGGGCTCTCGGATATACGGCCAACGCCGAGTACTTCAGCAAGCAGCTGCTGAACCCGTAACCGGACACCGCTCAGCCGCGGGGGAGACGGCATCACTGACCCGTTGCCGAGCGGCCTCTTCGACCGCACGGCACCGCGCTCACTTGGTGTCGCTGGGGGGCGCGGGCGGGATTCAGTCGTCGAACTCGAAGCCGCGCTCCTCCGCCAGCGCGACGAGCCGGCGCAGCCGATCGGGCTCGGTCGCCACCGCGGTCATCAGGGCGCCCAGTTCGTCGAGCGCGGACCGGTCCGCCCCGTAGGCGACGAACATGTCTCCCTCCGGGTCGTAGTCGAAGCGTCCGGCCACAGCCGGTGCCTCGGTCTCAACCAGCAGTCGGGCGATGCCCTCCCAGAAGTACCCGTTCGGCTCATGGCCGAGTTCCTCGATCGCCTCGTCGACGCCGGTCGTCCCGGCGCTGAGCACGAGCGAATAGTTGCCCGGAGAAGTCTCGACCGTACGCATCGGTTCCACGCCGAAAGTCTGGCATCCCCGACCCGCCCGCCGGCTCGTGGTCCTGTCCCACGCGCCGGTCGGTTCTGCCCGCCGGCGCTCGTACCGCCGGAATCACCGACGCTCAGCCGTCGTCCCCGACGATTCGAAGTTCCGCTCACAATCGCACGGCGCTCCGCATCCACATTGCTACGTCAGTTTACGTAGATTCGATACGTCGGTGAGTGGACGCTCGTTGCGGCGGCGCGCCCGATGATCGAGCCATGCCGAATGAGCGCGTGGACCACACGGATCGGCGCCGGAAGTGGGTCGGCGCGACTTGTGCTGCCCTCGTCCTCGCGGCGGTAGCGGACGCCGGGCCGGAGATCGTCGAGTCCGGCAGCCTGGTGGCCGGTTATGACGGGCCGGGGCCTGTGATCTACCTCGGCGTCGCTGCCTTCATTACCGCGGTGCGGTGGCATTTCGTGCCGCTCCTGGCCGTGGCGATGTCGGCCTTCTTCATCGTCGGCGGGATCGCGGACGCCGACTTCGCCGAGCGGCTCGCCACCCCGGGCGGGCTCGCGTTCATTGCTGCCTGGGTGCAGATGCTCGGCTTCGCCGCAGCGGTTGTCTGTGGGACAACCGCCGTGCGCCGACACCGAGTCGGAGGGCCGGTCAGCATTCGATGACCCCGATCGACGGACAACAGAGTAATAAGGAGAACGGTTCTATGAGGTCGGTTGCGGCACGATTCTCACTGGCGCCGACGATCACCAAGCTGTCGTTGTCCGGGCTGGGCGTCGGCGTCCTCGGACTGATCGTTCAATGGATCGCCGACCCGGCCGAGTTCCCGGTATTTCCCCCGGGAATCGTCTTCATCGTTGGGTGCGCAGCCCTGGTGGTGCTGGCGTCCGGCCGCTGGTGGGCGCCGATCTTCGCGGTGCTGATCGCAGTGTGGATCGTGCTGGGTGGGTGGGCAGCCGGCCAGCTCATTCCCAATTTCACGTCGGGGGATGCGGGTACTGCCGTCGGCACGGCGGTGATGACGCTCGGGCTGGCATTCGCCGCGATCACCGGTGTCTTGGCGATGCGCACCGGCCGCAAGACCCGCGAGGACGCGGTAGCACGCTAACCCGAGCTACCCGGACGGACGGGCGAAGGCGCGTGGACGCAACGAGTGTTCGCGAAGCGCTACCCGGCCGTGCTGAGCGCGGGTGCGGCCGTGTTGGCGTCCGTGGACGGCACACCGTCCCGGCGGACGACGGGCAGCAGCGACACAGCCACGAAGGTGACGAGGGCACCGAGGACCGTGAGCCAGAGCAGGACGGTGGCGGTCGCCGCCGTCTGGGCCTGCGGCAGGCCGAGGCCGAGGTTGTCGGTCAGCGTCTGGGTGTAGAGCGTGCCCGCCACGGCCAGCGCGACCGAGCCACCGACCTGGCGGAAGAAGGCCAGGTTGGCGCTGGCCGTGCCGATGTCCGCCGGGGCGACGCTGGACTGGATGACGATGGTGAGGCCCGACAACAGGGGACCGATCCCCAGCCCGATCAGGAACATCCAGGACGACATGGCCCAGAGCGAGGTGTGCAGCTCCAGTTGGGTGAAGAGGAGCGCGCCCGTCGCGGCCAGCACGAGGCCGCCCAGCAGCCACGGCTTGTACCGTCCGGACCGGGCGATCAGTGCACCGGTGAAGAAGCTGCCGGCGACCATGGCCAGCATGAGCGGGTAGATCCGCAGGCCACTGGAGCTGGCGCTCTGACCGAGCGCCTCCTGGAAGAACCGCGGCAGGAAGACGACCGCAGCGTAGAGAATGGATGCCGAGCTGAACGAGGCGACGTTGGCCAGCGTGTAGGCCCGATTGCCGAACAGGTGCAAGGGCATGATCGGCTGCGCGGCACGCCGCTCGATCAGAACGAACGGCACGAGCAGGGCCACGGCCAGCAGGACGGGCCCGACCACCCGGGCGTCGGCCCAGGTGTGCCCGTCGATGCCCTTCTCGGTGAGGCCGACCAGCAGCGCGCTGATCGCGACGGTCAGCACCCCGATGCCCGCGTAGTCGGGGCGGCCGGCGTCCGCACTGCCCCCGCCGCCGGGCAGGTGACGCCAGACGATGGCCAGGACGGCGAGCCCGATCGGCAGGTTGATCAGGAAGACCCAGTGCCAGCTGGCATGGTCGGTGAAGAAGCCACCGAGGTACGGCCCGGCCACGTAGCTCAGGCCCATGACGCCGCCCAGCGCCCCCTGCGCCTGGCCCCGACGCTCCGGCGGGACGGTGTCGCTCACCATCGCCAGCGAGAGCGGAAGCAGCGCGCCGGCTCCGAGCCCCTGCAGCGCACGGAAGGCGATGAGCTGACCCATGTTCTGCGACAGGGCGCACACGACGCTGCCGACCAGGAACACGACGATCCCGATGATCAGCAGCGGTTTGCGTCCGTGCAGGTCGGAGAGGCGGCCGTACAGCGGGACCGTGACTGTGGACGTGAGTAGGTAGGCCGTGACCGTCCACGTGTAGAGACTGTCGCCGCCCAGGTCCTGGGTGATCCGGGGAAGTGCGGTGCCGACGATCGTCTGGTCGAGCATCGCCAAGAACATGCCGCCGAGGATGGCGACCAGCAGTAAGCCCTGCCGGGGCTCAGGGGTTGGCTCCATATGTAGGAACTTACATGTCGAGTCTTACATGTCAACCTGTGGATATGGTGGCGTCATGTCGCTGCGGATCGCGTTGCTCGGGATGCTGGCCGCCAAGGGCCCCGCCTCCGGGTACGAACTGGCCAAGCTCTTCGACCGGTCGATCAACCTCGCCTGGCAGGCCAAGCACAGCCAGATCTATCCGGAACTCGGGAAGATGGTGGAGAGCGGAGCGGTGACCGTCGAGGAGGCCGGCGGCGGCCGGGGCCGGAAGGTCTACACCGTCACGCAGGCCGGGCGGGACGAGATCAAGCAGTGGCTGACCGACGGCGACCTGCACCGCAGCGTCCGCAACGAGATCGCACTGCGCGCCTTCCTAGTGCCCATCCTGCCCCCGGCCGAGGCGGCGGCCGTGATGCGGGCGGAGGCCGAGCGGCAGGCCGCCCAGGTCGCTGAACTCACCGAGCTCAAGGCCCGCGACAAGCCCGGCACCCCGACCGAGCCGTCCTTCGGTACCTACGCCCTCGACCTGGGCATCCGCTCCGCGGAACTGATCCGGCAGTGGGCTACGGAGACCGCCGACGACCTCGAACGCCGCAGTTAGCACGGGCCGTTGCAGCCGGCCCGATCGGGGTCGCACGGCGATCCGGACCGGAGCGACCCAGTTACGACGCTGGCCGGCCGATCCGCGCGGACGGTGGTCGTCGAGAGTGGGCGAGCGGAAGGTCGTGCTCGGTCGTCGATTCAGTCGAGAGCGACGGCGACCTCGTGGTGGTCGACTCGTTCGTCCCAGCGTGTCAGCGCTCGGCGGGCGGCGGGCTCAACGACAGCGCGGCCCGGGTCGTCGCCGGCGAACGCCTGGACCGCTGCCATGTCGGTGAAGTAGACGATGGAGGTGAACAGGACGTCGGCTCCATCACGCCGGCGCAGCAGGCGCGCTCCGCGGAAGCCCGGCACCTGGTGCAGGTGCTCGTTCACTTCGGTCTCGTAGTGCCGCTGATAGTCATCAGCGGTGGCCGGAGAAGCCCAGCCGCGCCAGGTGCGAGCGATCACATCCCGCCTCGAATCCAGTAGTGGGTCATCTGACTGCACCGCGGTGACGTCCGTGCTGAATGGATCAGGCCGCTCGGAGCGGCGCTTCGAGCTGTTTCGGGGAGTATGCCCGGGTGGGTGCTGCCGTTCGCACGTGATGGAGCGCCCCGACGTGGTCGGGGTGGGCGTCGCGACAGTCTACCGGGATTCCGTCGGGAGCCCGGCGGTACGAGGAGGTATCACTGCGATCGCTTCGACTTCGACGAGTTGGTCGGGGTAGCCGAGGACGGTGACGCCGAGCAGCGTGCTCGGCGGGTGAGGGCTGAAGTAGGAACTGATGGCCGTCCACGCGGCAACGAGGTCTTCTCGCTGATCGGACGCCACGTAGATCGTGGTCTTGACGACGTCGCTGAGGTCGGCGCCGGCCGCGTGCAGCGCGGCCAGCAAGTTGGTGACGGCCTGATGACACTGGCCGTCCAAGTCGCCGACGTGCGTGGTGCGGCCGGTGGCGTCGAGGGGGCAGGCCCCGGCGGTGAACACCATCTGCCCTGCAGCGGCGAGAGCGACGTAGGCGTAGGGCGCGGTCGTGGCAAGGCCTGGCGGGCTGATCAGCTGGTTGGGCACGGGCTCACCGTCGCACCTCGGTCAGCGGGGAGTCACCCTCATTTCGCCGGCGGTCTGGGGCGCGGCTCTCCGCTGACGTCCGGCTCAGCTAGCCGGGAAGCCGCAGGGTCGGTTCGGGCGGCCAGGACAGGGTCGGTTCGTTGATCCGGAGCGAGAGCGCACCGATGATCGCGGCGCGCAGATCGAGCGCTACCGCGAGTGGGTCTCCGCGCGCTCCGGTCCGGCCTTCCACACCCCTACGCTCCGGCGCGCTCGCTTCTCCGGGCGCAGACGTGGTCGAGTTGCCGTTCGTGGACACCGGGGAGCCAGCTCCGGCCGAACGTGGCCGCCGGGCCCACCCGCGGATCGCGGGGAGCCCGGCCCCCGCGCACGGCGTGCACGTATGCCCGGTCCTGATCGACCCGCGCCCGCACCTGGCCGGCACCGCCGACGGAGCCGTGGCCGGGCACCAGGACCTCGACGTCGTCGGCCACCTCGTCGAACAGCCGCAGCGCGGCGAGGTAGTCCTCCATCGGGTCGCCCGGGTCGGTGAGGTCGAGCATCGGAATCAGGACGTCGGAGAGCATGTCGCCGGCGACCAGAACACCGGACTCCTCGACGAACAGCGCCGCGTGGCCCGCGGCGTGCGCCTGGTGCTCGATGATCCGGACACTCGGACCGTCCCACGGGATCCGTGTCGTCTCGGCGGGCAGGCCGGTGATCGAGCCGAGCCGGTCCAGCGGCACCCGTTCGACGATCTCCGGTGGGATCAGCGAGGCGACGCGAGCCTTCGCGCCCGCGTCGGACAGCCGCTCGCGGGCGGTCGCCGCGCACCGGGCGGTGCCGTACCGGGGCGCCTCGCCGAGACGAGGATGCCAGAGCAGGTGATCCCAGTGGGGATGCGTGGAGAAGCCCGCGACGACGGGCCGGCCCACGTCGGCCAGATCCGTCGCGAGGCAGGCCATCTCGTGCTCCTGCACGCCGGGGTCGATGAGCAGCACGCCGGCTCGGCCGTGGACGACGACGGCGTTGCTCCGGCAGAACTCGCTCTCGTGGACCAGCACGCCGTCGGCGACCTGCGTCAGCACGGTGCTTCCTTCCGCTGTCGTTGGGTCGGTCGTTGCCCGAGGCGGCGCGCTCAGCCCGCCGCGTCGAACAGCGCGGCGATGCCCTCCAGGCACCACTGCCAGCCCGTCCGCAGGTACTCGGCCGCCTGTGCGTCCGGCACGCCCTCGACCGTGAGATCCAGCCGGGTCCCGCCCTCCACCGGCCGGAGCAGCACCGTGCAGCGGGACTGCACGGTCTCGCCGTCGCCCGTCGTGAGCGTGTCGAGCACGAGTCGCTCGACGGGTTCGAAGACGACGAAGGTCGCCGTCTCGCTGTAGGAGTCACCGGCCGGGCGGGGACCGAACCGCAGCCGGTAGCCCCCGCCCTCGTGGGCGTCGACCTCACAGGCCGACAGGCGCCAGCTCGGGTCGGGAAGCACCCACCGCTCCAGCAGGTCGGCTCGGGTGAACGCGGCCCACACGCGCTCCGGGGGTGCGGGGTACGTGCGGTCGAGATCGAACGACAGGAGCGGGGCGGCGGTCACGTGTCCTCCAGGAGAGTGCCGAGAGCGTCCAGCCGGGTCGACCAGAGCGCCTGCTGCTGCGCGGTCCACTCGGCCACGGCGACGAGCGCGTCGCCATGCAGCCGGCACTCGCGCACGCGACCGCGCTTGACCGTCGTCACGAGACCTGCCTCCTCGAGCACGCGGACGTGCTTGAGGACGGCGGGCAGCGACAGGGATGTCGGCGCCGCGAGGTCACTGGCGGACACCGGTCCGCGGGCGAGTCGCTCGACGATGGCCAGGCGGGTCGGGTCGCCCAGCGCCGCGAACTGACGGTGAACCATATGGTTTACCTTTGCGTCCGCCGGAGCCCCTGTCAACCCGCCGGGCGGCCGGTCCCGTCGTCCGCGGACCGCTCCGCGCCCGGCGCCGTGCCCGGGCCGGCTCGTCCGGGCCCGGGCACGGCGCTGGGCGCGGACGATCAACCGGCCGATACGGCGTCCGGAAGCGGCTCGGCCTCCGCATCCGGCGTGCCCTCCCGACCCGCATCGCCGTGGCCGGGCCACCAGGCGGCATGGCCGAGCACCGCGGTGACGCTCGGGACGAGGAACAACGACATCACGAACGCCGACAGGATGATTCCGACCGAGACGGCGAAGCCCATCTCGGCCAGGAACGACACCCCGGCGAACAGCATCGACGCGAAGGTGCCGGCCAGGATCAGCCCGGCGGCGGCGACCGACGGCCCGCCGTGCCGGATCGCCAGCGACGCGGCGGTTCGGGGATCGTTGCCCGCCCTGGCCTCCTCGCGCAGCCGGGCGATCATGAGGATGTTGTAGTCCGTGCCGATCGCGACCACGAACAGGTACAGGATGATCGGCAAGGAGAACGACAGCCCCGGTCGGCCGCCGATGCCCTGGAAGGCCAGCACGGTCGCGCCGAGCGTCGCGACGAAACCGAGGCCGACCGCGAGCATCAGGTACACCGGAGCGACGAGGCTGCGCAGGAGCATCGCCAGAATGACGGCGATCAGCGCGCCGGCCACGGGGAAGATCACGCGCAGGTCGCGGTTGTTCGCGTCGCGGATGTCGGCGAAGACCGAGCTGATCCCACCGACGAGAGCCCTGGTACCGGGCGGCGCCTGATCGTGGGCTGCCCGCCGGAGGTCGGCGCCGGCCAGGTCGAGCGCTGCGGTCGAGTACGGGCTGGTGTCCAGCAGCAGGTTGATCTGCGCGGCCGTGCCGTCCGCGCTGATCGTGGCCGGGCTGCCGTCGGCTCCGGGCATCAGGCTGCCGACGCCGGCGACCCGGGTCAGCGACTGCGCGTAGGAGTTGACCGCCGCGGTGTCCAGTTGTGCGCCGTCGTCCGCGCGGACGTAGACCGTGGTCGGGTTGAGTGCGCCGGCCGGGAATCCGGACTTCAGGTCCTCCAGAGCCCGGGCGGATTCCGTGTTGTCGGGGAGCTGCCCGACCTGGTCGTAGTCGACCTTCAAGCCGAGCACGCCCAGCGCCAGCAGGGTCATGACTCCGCCGGAGGCGAGTGCGACCACGGCGGGTCGGCGTCCGGTGAACCGGCCGAGGCGCTGGAACGCGCTGCCGCGCGGGGTGCGCTGCCACGACTTCGACGGCCAGAACACCCGGGGGCCGATCAGCGAGACGATGGCTGGCACCAGCGTCACCGCGGCGATCGCCATCACGATCACCCCGATGGCCAGGCCGGGGCCGAGGCTCCGGAAGCCGCCGAACACGGCGAGCAGAAGCGCCCCGAACGCGATGACGATCGCCGCGGCGGCCGACGCGATGACCTCACCGACCCGGCCGACCGCGGTGCCGAGCGCGTCCTTCGGCGCGTCACCGGCGCGGAGCCGTTCCCGGTAGCGGAACAGCAGGAAGACGATGTAGTCGGTACCGACGCCGTAGAGCACGACGGTCAGGATCGTCAGCAGTGACTGGTCGACCTGCATGTCGAACGCCTTGACGAAGAGCGTGATCGTCGCGCTCGACACGGCCGAGACGATGCCCACGACCACCACCGGCAGCAGCGCTGCGACCGGGCTGCGGTAGATGACCAGGAGCAGGCCGACTACCAGCAGCAGCGTCGCGATGCTGACGACCAGCAGCGCGGTGTCGAACGCCTCCTGGTTGTCCACGATCAGAGCGACGTCCCCGGTCACCGCGTACGACAGGCCGGAGCCCTCCAGTGCGGACCGCGTCCGGTCCCGGATCGCCGTCACGGCGTCGCCGAGCACCGGATCGGCGGGCGGACCGGTGAGCATGATGTTGACCAGCTGCACCCTCTTGTTCGGGGAGACGGCCTGCGGCCCGGTGACGGCGGTACCCAGCCGATCGATGCGGGCGCGCTGCAGCGTCTGCGCGAGCCGCCCCACCTCGGCGGTGTCGGTAGCGGTCAACGCTCGGCCGTCGGCGCGCTTGACCACGATCGTCGCGGTCGCACCGTCGCCCTGGCCGAATGCGCGCTCCGCTAATCGCTGCGCCTGGATCGACTCGTAACGGGAGGGCAGGAAGTCGGCCTGGTCGGTGCTGACCTGATCGGCAAGGGGCGGAGCGAAGAACGAGCCGACGAGTAGCACCAGCCAGATCGCGAGAACTTTCCACGGATGGCGGACGACGATTCTGCCGAACTTCGTGAACATGTGAGATCTCCTCGTCGAGGCGGCGATTCCGTGCCGGAAATGGGCACACGGGTGGCCGGGAACGAATGCGGAAGGTACTACGAAATCTTGCGGCGGTACGTGAGCATCGCGCAGAAGTGGGCGACGACGAGAATGCCGGTGCACCATGCCACGGCGATCCAGACGTCGCTGTCGACCGGCTGCTCGGTGAACAGGTCACGGACCGCGTTCACGACCGAGGTCGCCGGCTGGTGCTCGGCGAAGGCGCGCACCGGGCTCGGCATGGTGCCGGTGGGCACGAACGCCGAGCTGACGAACGGCAGGAAGATGAGCGGGTACGAGAACGAGCTGGCACCGTCCGCAGACTTCGCGGACAGCCCGGGAATGACCGCGAGCCAGGTCAACGCCAGCGTGAACAGCGTCAGGATGCCGGCCACCGCGAGCCAGGCGAGCGGCCCCGCCCCCGGGCGGAAGCCGATGAGCAGGGGCACCAGCACGACGACGGCGACCGAGATCACGTTGGCGACCAGTGAGGTCAACACGTGTGCCCACAGCACGCTCGAGCGCGCGATCGGCATGGACTGGAACCGCTCGAAGATACCGCTCTGCATGTCCAGGAAGAGCCGGAAGGCAGTGTAGGAGATCCCCGATGCGATCGTGATGAGAAGAATTCCGGGCAGCAGGTAGTTCACGTACTTCCCCGACCCGGATTCGATCGCACCGCCGAATACGTAGACGAAAAGGAGAAGGAAAGCGATCGGCATGAGCGTCGTCGTGATGATCGTGTCCACGCTGCGAGTGACGTGGCGCAGCGAGCGCCCACGTACTCGACCTCGGCGGGCGGCAGTAGCTGCTTCACCTCGGCGAGCGTGCCGTTCACGACGATGCGGCCCCGGTGGAGGATCGTGATCCGGTCGGCGAGGTGTTCGGCCTCGTCCAGGTACTGCGTGGTGAGGAGCACCGTCGTTCCCTGGCCCGCGAGTTCCTCGACCGCGTCGGGCGCCGGCGTCGGTCAGGGAAAACCGGGCAAGCAGGTCGTCGGCGATCGTGCCCGGGTTCTTCAGGTGGCGCAGCCGGGCGATCAGGACGAGGTTCTCCCGTCCGGTGAGGATCTCGTCGACGGCCGCGAACTGTCCGGTGAGGCTGACCGACCGCCGTACGTCCGGCGCCTGGATGGTCACGTCGAAGCCGTTGACGCTCGCCGCCCCGGCGTCGGCCCGCAGCAGCGTCGACAAGATCTTGACGACGGTGGTCTTGCCCGCGCCGTTCGAGCCGAGCAGGGCGAGGATGCTGCCCCCGGCGACGTCGAAGTCGACACCGCGCAGTACCGGTAAATCCCGGTAGGCCTTCTTCAGGCCCCGGACCTCGATAGCGTTCGTGGTCATCGGATCAACCGTTCTCTCGTCAGGAGCGGTGGACGGTGATGTCGCCGTAGCCGGTTCGGCCACGGACCTCGACGGTCTCGTCGGCCGTTTCGGGCCGGACCGCGTTCTCCAGCTGATTGCGCACGTGCCCGAAGCCCGTGTTCAGGTCCAGCCAGGCGGCGGTGCCCTCGGCGATGCCGACGCTCAGATCACCGGCGCCGGATTCGAGCACGACCGAGCCGCGGGCCACCTCGCCGAGCCGGATGCTGCCGCTCGAGGTCTTCACGTCGACGCCCGCGCCGGCCCGCTCGACGTCGATCGTGCCGCTGGCGTTGCGCACCCGCACGTCGCCGGCGACGGTCCCGATCATGGTGTCACCGCTGGAGTTCTTGACCTGCGCGCTGCCATGGACCTCGCCTACCTGGATCTTGCCGCCACCGGTGTGGATCTCTGCGTCGCCGGTGACGCGGCCGACGGTGACGCGGCCGAATCCGGTGTGCTGGCGGAGCGGGCCACTCTGCTCGACCTCGACGTGGCCGGTGGTCTTGACCCGGCACTCACCGAGCCGGCCGCCGCAGCGGACGTCGCCCATCGCCAGATGGGCGGCGAGCGCCGAGCCGCTGGGCAGCTCGATCGAGACCTCGACAGACCTCGTCTTCTTGGAGAAGTCGAACAGCCGCTTGGGGCCGATCACCCTGAGCTTCCCGCCGGTGTGGTCGACCGTGACCTGCTGGGCGGCCTCCACGTCGGACTCGTCGTCGGCGTCGCTCGGGTGGACGTCGACGACGGTGTCGGCCCGGTCGCTCGCAGCGACCCGCAGGTTGCCGACGGAGAGCTCGACCGTGACCGATATCGGTTCCGGCGTGTCGAATGTGGGCATGGCTGTCCCCTCGTAACGGGTCGGCGAACCGCCCCTGCAGGTCAGGGACGGAAGAGAGTTGAGCGGGTGCGGTCAGCGCACCCAGCCGGTGAAGCGCTGCTGGGATCGTTTGGCGGGGCTGCCCGCCTCGGGACGCCGGTCGGGCGCGGAACTGCGCAGCGCGGCAGCGGCCGCCCGGCTCAGCCAGGCGTTGACCGAGCGGCCCTCCTTCGCCGCGGCCACCTCGATCGCGGCCTTCAGCGGCTCGGGCATGCGGACGTTGATGCGGGCAGCCGGCCCGTCCTCGGCGTGCAGCAGATCGCTGTCCGCCGCGCCGGCCGGGACTTCCTCGGCCACCGGCTCGACGTCCTCGGCTGGCGGCGGGGCCACGACGAAGTCGGGATCGCGTCCGCGCAGACGCAGCTCCACCGAGCCGGGGGCCAGGTCCCGGCTGATCTCGTCGGCCGCGGCTGCGAGGGCCTCGAGCAGCGTCATCCGGATCGCCGACTCCAGTGGCCCGGTCAGGCGCTCGACCAGCGCACGCGACTCCTCGCCGCCGGCCTCGGCGAGCGTGGCGAACTCGCGGCCGAGGTTGTTCACGTATGAGGTCAAGTCCATGGCGCCATAGTGGCACATCAATGGCACACGCACAATCAGGTTTGGCACGCCGGTGTGCCACAATGGCGCGCAGCTGAGGGGAGGCGTGCCACGGCAGGGCTCGTCCGTACTGGATCGAGTGTCAGGAGGTGAACACTCGGGGCGTCGTGGTCGCGAGCGAGCGGGGGCCGGATTCGCGCGACTCTTCTGGGGCAGGCGGAACGGGCAACGGCCCGGGCCCGGATCTCGAGGAGATGGTGACCATGAGCGGCTACAACAACTACGACTGTGGCTACGAGCAGTCCTGGGACTACAACGACTGCCACAAGCCGCGCCGGCACGGCCGCCGTCGCCACCAGAAGCGCTACGACGGCTGCTGGGACTCGTACTCGCACTGCAGCTGAGCCAACCCGATAGCGCACCACCGGTGGGCCGGAGAGCGAAACGCTCCCGGCCCACCGCGCTGTCCGCCTCGGGCGCGCGGTGGGGCGCCGCGCCGGGACTCGCCGGAGCGGCCGGACTCGCCGTCCCGACGCGGCCCGAGCGTCCCGCGCCCGGAGGATTGACAGGAAACCGCAGGGTTTCCTAACGTGGAGTCGTGCAGGACGACGACCGGGTGTTCCGGGCTCTCGGTGATCCGGCTCGTCGCCGTCTGCTCGACCGGCTCTACGAGCGGGACGGGCAGACCCTGCGCGAACTCTGCGTCGACATGGGAATGACCCGGCCGGCGGTGAGCAAGCACCTGGCCGTGCTGGCCGAGGCGCAGCTCGTCGTCGTGCTCAGACGGGGCCGCGAGACGCACCACTTCCTCAACCCGGCTCCGATCTCCGAGCTGGCCGGTCGCTGGATCGGAAAGTACGACCGCCGTCGGCTGGATGCCTTGGCGGCGATGAAACGCGATCTGGAGGAGCACCCACCGTGACCGAGCCTGCCTTCGTCTACGAGACCGACATCGCGACGACTCCCGAGCGGCTCTGGGCCGCGCTCACGTCCGGGGAGCTGACCCGGCAGTACTGGTTCGACCGGCGGATCGAGTCGACCTGGGTCGAGGGCGACCCGGTGCGGTTCTACGACGGCGCGACCGACGTCGTCACCGACAGCGGAACCGTGCTCGCAGCCGTGCCGCAGCGCAGCCTGTCCTTCAGCTTCCGGCAGGAAGCCGTCGCCGTCGGCGGGGAAGCACCCGGCCCGACCACCCGCGTCACGTTCACGCTGACCCCGCTCGAGGACGGACGCGTCCGTCTGCTGCTGGTGCACGACGAGCTCGGTTCGCCGGACGACGTCGACGCCTGGCGCCAGGGCTGGGGCCCGATCCTGGCCAACCTCCAGGCGTTCGTGGAAAAGCACGAGTAGCGGGACGAACGCCTCTGCCGGGCGCCGTGTCGTCGTACGACGATCGAGGTGACGGACGGGAGGTGCGTCATGGAGTACATCGACGGCCGCAGCGTGGTGACGGTCGGAATCGACGAGACGGCGTCGGGCGACGCTGCCGTGAGCTGGTCGCTGGAGTACGCGCGGTCCCACCGGCTGCCGTTGCGTCTGGTCGCCGCGATCCCCGCTGGGGGCCGGGCGGACGGCGGGCGTCCGGCTGAGCTCACCCGCGCCCGCGTCGACGATCTCGCGCTGCTCTGCCGGTCGACCGCGCCGGGAACGGAGGTGACCGGTGTGGTCGCCGCCGAGCCGCTCGGCGCGGCCCTGCTGGACGCCGCTCACGACAGCGTGCTCGTGGTGATCGGTGACCGTTCCGGGCCGCGGCACATCAGTGACCGGAGGCCCGCGGTCGACGCGGTGGTCGCCTGGGCCGAGTGCCCGGTGGTCGTGGCGCGGTCGGCCCGCTGGCCGAATCCCGCGACGCCGATCGTGGCCGCGCTCGACGGCTCCGACCACGACGACCCGGTGCTCGACGCCGCGTTCGACCTGGCCGCCCGCAGCGCGTCCCCACTGGTCGCCGTCCACCTGCAGCCGGACGCGCAGGCGCGCGGAGCCGCGCCCCGGGTCGCCGCCCGGCTCGCCCACCGCGAGCGCGGCTACGTCCGTGTCCCGGTCCGGTTCCGGGCCGCGGTCGGCCCGGCCGTCCCGGTGCTGCTGGCCGCGTCGCAGTGGGCGGGTCTGCTGGTCGTCGGCGCGCCGGGTACCGACGGTGTCACCCGCGAGCTCACCCGCGCCGCGGCCTGCCCCGTCCTGGTCGCCCGGCCGCTCGGCGTCTCCGCCGACCCGCGGTGGCTCGCCGCGGCGACTCCCTGACCTGCCGGAGCGAGGAGCCCGACGGGCAAATACGGTCAAACGGGGACTTTCGCCTCTGTCTGGCAGCAGCGAATCGCCGCACGCTGGAGACAGCGAGAGGAGGCAGTCATGACCACAACCCCGGTCGTCGCCGTCGGCGTCGACGGCTCGGAGTCCGCGCTGGCCGCCCTGGACTGGGCGGTGGAGTACGCGCGGTCGCACGCGGCGTCGCTGCGGCTCGTCACCGGCTTGGAGATCCCGACTCCCGGCTTCGTCCCTTACCCGCTACCCGACCTCCACGAGGCTGCCGAGAAGGACGCCCGCCAGCTCCTGGACGCAGCGCTGGCCCACGTGCACGCCGCGGCACCGGAGCTCGACGTGGCCGGATCGGTCGCGGGTCAGCCGCCGGTGCCGGCGCTCCTGGAGGCCTCCCGGCGCAGCGCCCTGCTCGTCGTGGGCTGCCGGGGGCTGACCCCGTTCGCCGACCTGCTGCTGGGCTCGGTCTCCGCAGCGGTCACCGCGCACGCGCCCGGCCCGGTCGTCGTCGTGCGGGGCGGCGGGGCAGCGCGCACCGATGCACCGGTGGTGGTCGGCGTCCACGGCGGCGAGCACGAGGACGCCACGCTCGAGGCCGCGTTCGAGGAGGCCGATCGCCGCGGTGCCTCGCTCCTGGCCGTGCACGCCTGGAGCGACGTGACGCTGGAGTCGGCGGCCGGAACCGTCGTGGGACTCTGGCCCACGTGGGACCGGCTCCGCGCGGAAGCGGGCCACCGACTCACCGCGGCCCTGGAGCCCTGGCGGGCCAGGTACCCCGCCGTCCAGGTCGGCACGCTGGTGGTCTGCGACCGTCCGGCGGCGGCGCTCGTCGAGCGGGCAGCCACGGCACAGTTGCTGGTCGTCGGCTCCCACGGGCGCGGTGGCTTCGCCGGGATGCGGCTGGGCTCGGTCGCCCGCCGCCTCGTGCACCACGCGGACTGCCCGGTACTCGTCGTCCGCACGCCGGCCGGTCAGGAACCTCATGCGCGCCTGTGACCTGATGAGTACGCCGGTGCACACCGTGCGCCGGTCCACCACCGTCGCGCAGGCGGCAGCGCTCCTCACCCGGTTCTCGATCACCGCGCTACCGGTCCTGGACGGCGCGGATCGCCTGATCGGCATGGTTGCCGAGAGCGACCTGCTGTGGCACCGCGTGCCCGCCAGCCCCGACGCGCACCTGTGGCGCCACCCCGACCACGGCGTCGACGACCCGCCAGGCACGGTGGGTGACGTGATGAGCGCGCCCGCGGTGGCGCTCTCGCCGGGCTCCGACGCGGCGGGGGTTGCGGAGGTACTCGTCGGCCTGGGCTTCGCCAGCGTGCCGATCGTCGACGGATCGACGGTCGTCGGCATCGTGAGCCGGCAGGACCTGCTCCACGCCCTGGTCCGGCGCGACGAGGCGCTGGCCGCCGAGGCCCGCCACCTGCTCGACGAGTACGGCGCCGGCCTCCGGCGGTGGGAGGTGTACGTCGAGGACGGTGTCGCCACGGTGATCGGCGCGTTCACGGCCGCGGACGAACGTGCCGTCCAGGTACTCGTCGGCACGCTGCCCGAGATCCGGACGGTGCAGCTGCGGGCGGCGGATGCGCGGGCTGCGCGGACCGGAGCGGAGGCCACCCGGGCCGGGACCTGCGTCCGTCTCCGCGGGGAGTGCCGCTTCGAGCGTCGACGGGAGGGAGCGACCCGGCCGGGCCGGCGGGCCTCGGGCGAGCACCCGGACGCGCGGATGCCCCGATCGGGCGTCGCCGATCGGGGCACCGGACGTGCTGCGTCAGGCGGTGCTGCGGCGGGCACGGTGCATCCGCCAGACGTCCGCTCCGACGACGGCGGCCGCGACCGGCCACAGTAGCCCGCCGGCCACCGCGACGACGCCGAACGCGGCGCCGGCACGCAGCCGCTGCAGTCCGGACGACTCCCTGTGCTCCATCTTCTCCACCCCATCTCGGCGAGGCTCTCGGCCCTTCCTCAGCACACCGCGCCGGCGCCGTCGGCCGCAGAGTCGAAGGTCCCTGGATCGCCGGGAGCTTCCGACCAGGACCGGAGCGCGCACGGCGCTCGACGGGACTTCCGCCTCTGCACCGCCCCGGGCCCGCAGGGGATTCTCAGGGGGAACGGTCTCCTCCGCGCGCCGGGCGTGGTGCGGCCCACCGAAGGCGAGGACGCCGCCGAGCGCGGCGGGAACGGAGCACGCGATGAGGCACCGCACGGTTCGCGACGTCATGACGGCGGACGTCGTCACGGTCGGCGCCGCCACGCCCGCCAAGGACGTGGCGGAGGCGCTGGACCGTCGCCGGATCAGCGGCGTACCGGTCACGGACGACGCCGGCCGGGTGCTCGGCGTGGTCACCGGGACGGACCTGCTGCACAAGATCACCTACCAGGACGACGGCGAGGACTGGCCGCGTTTCCTGCGCCGCCACCGCGTCGACCGGGAGAAGGCGCACGGCACCACCGCGCGGGAGCTGATGACCGCTCCCGCCGTCACGATCGGCCCCGAAGCGACGATCGTCGAGGCCGCCAACGCGCTCGAGCGGCGCGGCGTGAAGCGGCTGCCGGTGGTGGACGCCGCCGGCTCACTCGTCGGCATCGTCAGCCGGGCCGACCTGGTGAAGGTGTTCACCCGCCCGGACGAGGAGATCGGCGAGGAGATCCGGACGGACGTCGTCGAGCGCGCACTGCTGCTCCCTCCGGTCGCGATCACCGTCGAGGTGACCGACGGAAGGGTGACGCTGCGCGGGAGCGTCGAGCGTCGCAGCGAGGCCGTGCTCGCCGCCGCGCTGGCCCGGCGCGTCGACGGCGTCGTGCACCTGGCGGACCACATCGGGTATCTGAGCGACGACGTCCACTACGTCTACCAGTGAACTCGTCTCCGCAGGCCGCACACCGTCCGCAGGGGCCGGTCGGGAACAAGCCGACGACCGCAGGCCCACCGGCGGCGTCCGGGACTTTCGGCCCTGCCGCGCCCGCGGCGATCGTCCGAGGATCGGGCGAGGGAGTCGGTGGGGGTGAGCGGTGAACGTCGTCGTCGGTACGGACGGATCGCCAGGCGCGGTCCGTGCGCTCGACTGGGCCGCGTGCGAGGCCGTCGCCCGCGACGCCGCGCTGCGCGTGGTGGTGGCGGCCGACGCCGTCACCGGGTCCGACGCCGGACAGCAGGTGCTGGAGGAGGCGGTCGCCCGGTGCGCGGCCCGGAGCGCGGACCTGGCGGTCGCCGGGGCGGTGTGGCCGGACACGCCGGCCGCCGCGCTGCTCAGCGAAGCGGCGGACGCCGCGCTGCTCGTCGTCGGGCGCAGCGGGCGGGGGAGCCGGGTCGGGATGCACCTCGGATCGGTGCCGGCCGCGGTGCTCCGGCACGCGCCCTGTTCGGTGGCGGTCGTCGCCGGTGGCCGCACCGGCACGTCACCGCGGTGGGACGGCGACGTCGTCGTGGGCATCGACGGGTCCGGCGGCGACCACTCGGTGCTGGCCGCGGCGTTCGCGGCGGCCGCGGCGCGGGGCGCGCGTCTCACGATCGGCCACGCGCCCGTGGCGGGGGCCGTGCGCGCCGACCGGCCGGCCGCCGGGCGGGAGTTCGTCGACGCCGCGATCGGTGACTGGTCACCCCGTTACCCCGCCGTCGACGTCAGCGGCCGGGTGCTCCCCGACGGCCCGGTCCGCGCGCTCGGTGCGCTGTCGACCGGAGCCGGCTTGCTCGTGCTGGGCGCCGTGGGGCAGGACTCCTACCCGTCCCAGCTGCTCGGCGCGGTGCCGCGGGCTCTCGCCGGGCAGGCGGCCTGCCCCGTCCTGGTCGTCCGAGCCCGCGGGTAGGAGGAAGAGGCCATGCACGCAGACTTCGACACCGGCATCCGGGATCACGCCGGATCCGGCGTGCTCGAGACCGAGCAGTGCCTCGCGCTGTTGCGCCGCGAGCGGCTCGGCCGGGTGGGATTCGTGCGCGCCGGGGCGGTGGAGATCCTCCCGGTCAACTACGTCGTCCTCGGGGACTCGGTCGCGTTCAAGAGCGGCCACGGCTCCAAGCTCGGCGCGGCGATGGACGCGGCCCCGATCACGTTCGAGGCGGACGGGGTGACGCACTCCGGTGCGCTCCCGCTGGGGTGGAGCGTCGTCGTCAAAGGCGTGGCCGGTCTCCTGCCGGACGACGAGCGTGCGGCGCTGCTGGAGGCGGGTGCGCCACTGCCTTCGCTGCCGTCCGCGGCCGCCGCCGGACGATGGGTCGTGGTCCGGGCCGAGGAGATCAGCGGCCGCACGGTTCCGCTCAGCTGAGAGCACCGCCGCGGAGGGCCGGAAGGTCACTGCGGAGCGGCCGAGGGTCCGGGCGGTACGGTCGCGTGTGCTCTCCCGGCGGTGGGTCCTCGTGGTGACGCTGGTGGCCGTCCTCGCGGCCGGGGCCGGGATCCCGATGTCGGCGGGCGCAGGCGGAACCGCGTCCCGTCACCACGTCGTGATCGACGGCGTGCCGCTGGACGAAGTGCACCCCCGGGCCCTGCGTCCCGGTGCCTCGGGCCGGCGGCCCGGAGTCGTCGTGGCGCACGGCTTCGCGGGCTCGGCGCGGCTGATGACGCCGTTCGCCGACACGCTCGCGGCTCGCGGCTACGTCGTCGTGCTGCTGGACTTCGGCGGGCACGGCACCGCTACCCGCCCGATGGACGGGGACGCGGGACTCCAGCGCGACCTGGACACCGCGACGAGGCACCTGCGTGGCCTGCCGGACGTCGATCCGTCGCGGGTGGCGGTGGTCGGGCACTCGATGGGGGCGGGCGCGGCCGTGCGCTACGGCGCGACCCACCCCGACGTCGGTGCGACGGTCGCGCTGTCGTTGCCGGACGCCTCCGACGTGCGGCCGAACCGGCCGCGGCGGTTGCTGGTGCTGGTGGGCGGGCTGGAGTTCGCCGGCTTCCGCGACGCCGCCCGCCGCGCCGCCGAGACCGGGGGTGGGCGCGAGGTCGTGGTGCCGGCGGTGGAGCACGTGACGATCCTGTACGCGCCCCGCGCGCACCGGGAAGTGGTCGGGTGGCTGGACGGGGCGTTCGGTGACACGGCCGGGCGGCTGCCCTCGCCGGTGCGCCGTCCGGCCGGTGCCGCGCTGCTGATGCTGGCGTTCGTCCTCGGGTTCGTGCCGCTCATCCGGGCCGTGCTCGGGCCGGCGCGGCCCCGTCCGTGGCCGACGGTGCCGGCGATCGGCCTGGCGATGGCGGTCAGCGGCGGGGTGGCGGTGGTGGCGGCGCTGGTCGCTGCGGTGGTTCCGACGACCCGCCTGCCGATCGCGATCGGCGGTTACCTCGTCGGCTTCACCGCGCTGACCGGCGTCGGCCTCGTCGTCGGCCACCGCCTGAGCGGCCACGGTCCGAGCGGCCACCGCCGCGAGGCCCCGTCGGTGGGGTCCCCGGCAGAGGTGCGCTCGGCGCGGCGGCTGGGCGTCGCGGCGCCGCTGCTGGTCGCGTACGCGGGGGCCGCGATCGCGGTGCCGCTGCACCTGGGCGTCGCGCAGGCCGTGCCGGTCGGGCCGCGCTGGTGGCTGCTGCTGCTGATCTGGGCGGGCTTCGCGGTGCTGGCCTTCGGCGCCGAGCTGCTCACCGCACGCAGCGGGGTCGGGCTGCTGGCCGTCTCCGCGGTGGCGACGATCGTGCTCACGGCGGCCGCGGTCGCCGGGCTCACCTCGGGCTTCGTGCTGCTGGTCGTCCCGCTGCTCGCGGCGCTCATGGCCTGGCAGGCCCTCTGGAGCGGCATGCTGTACGCCCACGACGCCCCCGCGTGGCTGGTGGCGCCGGTCGGTGCGCTGGTCGTCGCCTGGCCGGTGGCGGTGACGCTCCCGCTGACCGCCTGACGACGGCGACGCCCGGACACCCGGCAGCGGCCCGGCCGTCAGGCCGGGCCGCGGAACTCGGGCCGGGAGCGAACGTGGCTCACGTGAGCCAGGGGAACTTCTTGACCAGGGTGGTCCGGCGCCACCAGGTGCCGAGGCCGAAGTAGTTGCCGGCTCCGACGAGGGCCAGGACGGCGACGATCAGGGCGCCGAGGATGTGTTCGTCGGTGATGGGGTTGGTGGCCGGTGGGAGCGCGACGGTCCACATCAGGACGTAGAGCAGGGTGCCGCTGACGCCGGCGATGCGCATCCCGATGCCGAGGGTCATCGCGATACCGATGCCGAGCAGGCCGAGCATGAAGGCCCAGTTGGCGAACGTGGTGCCGGCGAGGTCGTGGTAGATGCCCGCGAAGGGGCCCTCGGCGCTGCTGAGGTAGCCCTTGGTGGGCGAGCCGCCGTCGATCCAGCCTTTGCCGGCGGGGGTGGCGTAGCCGAGCCCGAAGACCTTGTCGATGAACGCCCAGAGGAAGGTCCAGCCGACCACGACGCGGGTGGCGGCCAGTACGGTCCGCGTCGCGGTGGCGGTGCGGGAGTTCGGTGCGTCGAAGAGTGCGGCAGGGCTGTCGGGGACGGTCAGGTGTAACGCGTCGGGCAGGTGGAGGCGAGCCGCCTTACGGGTCCGCTCCGGGCCGTGGGTGGTGGCCATCGTTCGTCACCTCATCAGGCTTGATGGTGGTGCAGGATCGAAGGTGCTGCCTGCACATTCAGAATCCACTCGGGACGCCGCACCGATCAGAGGCGGAGGTCCCCCTTCGTCCGCCGGGAGCCCCGGGACCTTGGTCCCGCTCCCGCACACGGCCCCGCGCATCGCCCCGCGCACCGGCGCCGCGCGTCGGGCCGAAGGTCCCGGGCGCGAGAGCCATCTGCCCGTCCTCGCCGACGGCCGCGGTCCGTTGACTGAGGGCATGGCAGACACCCCGCGCCCGCCGGCCGCCGTCGCCGAGACGCACACCGGCACGGTGTTCTTCAGCGGCGACCGCGCGTACAAGCAGAAGAAGCCGCTGGATCTGGGCTTCGTGGACTTCCGCTCGCCCGCCTCGCGGCGGCAGGCCTGCCACCGCGAGGTCGAGCTCAACCGCCGCTTCGCGCCCGACGTCTACCTCGGTGTCGCGGAGGTGCACGCCCCGGACGGGCAGCCCTGCGACTGGCTGGTCGTGATGCGCCGCATGCCGGCCGACCGGCGCCTCGCGGCGCTGCTGCGGGCAGGCGAGAACGTCGACGAGCCGCTGCGGGCGCTCGCCCGGACGCTCGCCGCGCACCACGCCACCGCCCGCCGGTCGCCCGCGATCGACGCGCAGGGCTCCGCTGCGGCGCTGCGTGCGCGCTGGACGGACAACCTCGCGGCGCTCGAGCCGTTCGGCGGGGCGGTGGCCGACCCGGCGGTGCTCGACGAGATCGGCGAGCGGGCGCTGCGCTACGTCGACGGGCGAAGGGATCTGTTCGCGGAGCGGATCGCGTCCGGCAAGGTGCGCGACGGCCACGGCGACCTGCTCGCCGACGACGTGTTCTGCCTGCCGGACGGCCCGCGCGCGCTGGACTGCCTGGAGTTCGACGACGACCTGCGGGCCCTGGACGGGGTCGACGACGCCGCATGCCTGGCGATGGACCTGGAGCGGCTCGAGGCACCGGCGGAGGCCGCCCGGTTCCTCGGCTGGTTCGCGGAGTTCGCCGGTGGTCCCCGGGTCGCGTCGCTGGAGCACCACTACGTCGCCTACCGGGCGGTGATGCGGGCGAAGGTCGCGTGCCTGCGGTGGCAGCAGGGCGCCCGCGCCAGCGCCGCGGACGTCGTCCGGCTGCTCGGCATCGGGCTGACCCACCTCCGCGCGGCGCAACCCCGGCTGATCCTCGTCGGGGGGCCGCCAGGCGTCGGCAAATCCACCCTGGCCGGAGGGCTGGCCGACGCGCTCGGCGCGGTCCTCGTGCGCTCCGACCGGGTGCGCAAGGAGGAGGCCGGGCTCGGGCCGGAGGCCGACGGCCGCGCGCCGTGGCGGACCGGTCTCTACGAGCCCGGCCGGACCACGGCCGTCTACGACGCGCTGCGCTCCCGCGCGGTCGCCGCGCTCCGGCACGGCGAGTCGGTCGTGCTCGACGCGAGCTGGGCCGACGCGGGGCAGCGGGACGCCGCCCGGGTGATCGCCTCGCGCGCCGGTGCCACGGTCGTCGAGCTGCGGTGCGTGGCTCCGGCCGCGGTGGCCGCCGCCCGGATCGCGAACCGGTCGGGCGACCCGTCGGACGCGACAGCCGAGATCGCCGAGCGGCTGGCGGCGGAGTTCGCGCCCTGGCCGGAGGCGCCAGGCATCGACACGCTCGGGTCGCCCGCCGACGCGGTGGCGGCGGCGCTGCACCACGTGGAGAACACCGTTGACGTGCGGATCGTCGGTCGGCCGCGGCAGGACGAAGGTCCCGCAGGAGTGGTCCAGCGGCCCTGAGACACCACCCCGGGCACGTCGCACTCTGGAGTCGGAAGACCACGAGAGGAGACCGCTGATGCGCACCGGCGAGAGGTACGTCCTGGTCGGCACCGACGGCTCGCCACAGGCCGATCGGGCGGTCGAGTGGGCCGCCGCCGAGGCCGCGCGCCGGGGCCGGGCCCTGCGGATCGTGCACGGGTTCATCTGGCCGCTGCTGCGGGTCTCCACCGCCCCGGTCCCCGGCATCGAGGGCTCGGGCCTGCGCGCGGCGGCCGAGGAGCTGCTCGCCGAGGCGGCCCGGCTGGCGCGGACGGTGGCGCCGGACGTGCCGGTCGGCACCGCGCTGGAGACCGGCGCACCGGTGCCAGCGCTGCTCGCCGAAGCCGACGGCGCCGACCTGCTGGTGATCGGCTCCCGCCGGCTCGACCCGGTGACCGGTCTGATCGTCGGCTCGGTCGGCGTCGAGCTGGCCGCCTGTGCGCCGTGCCCGGTCGTCGTCGTCAACGACGCGATCGCCGGACCGGGTGCCGGCCGCCACGTCGTCGTCGGCATCGACGGGTTCGACTACGAGCACGGGCCCGCGCAGGCCGCGGCGGTCCTCGATTTCGCGTTCGACGCCGCCGAGCGGCGCGCCGCCGAGCTCGTCGTCGTCCACGCCACCGGCCGCCACGGCCACTCCGGCGCCGAGGAGGCGTCGATCTGGTCGATGGTCGGTGAGTGGATGGACAAGCACCCGGACGTGCGCGTGCGGCAGGTGACCGAGCCGGCGACCCCGGCGACCGCGCTGCTCACCCACGCGGCCGGCGCCGACCTGCTCGTGCTCGGCGCCCACGGCTGGGGTGGCCTGGCCGGCATCCTGCACGGCTCGGTGAGCCGCCAGGCGCTCTGGCGGGCGCCCTGCCCGGTCGCCGTCGTCCGCGCGCACACCTGACACGTCCCGGGCCGGTCGACGAGATCGTCGGCACGGCACCGCCAGCACGGAGGAGACCGTCATGACCGAGACCACTACGCGGACCGCCCCGCGTACCCGCCCGCTGCAAGCGGTCCTCGACGTGGCCGCCGCTGCGTCGCTGCGTGCGCCGTCGGTGCTCAACACCCAACCCTGGCGCTGGGTGGTGCACGAGCGGTCGCTCGACCTGCGGGCCGACCCGGCCCGCCACCTGACCGCGCTCGACCCGGAGGGCCGCATGCTGACCGTGAGCTGCGGTGCCGCGCTCGACCACGCGCTCATCGCACTGCGCACGGAGGGCTACCAGGCGCGGGTCGAGCTGCTGCCCGACGCGCACGACCCTGAGCTCTTCGCGACGATCCACCCGGCGGAACGCCGTCCGCCCACGCCGGAGGACTTCCGGCGCTACCAGACGACGCTGCGCAGGCACACCGACCGGCGGCCGTTCGGCTCCGACCCGGTCACCGACGGGCTGGTCGCCGCCCTGACCGAGGCCGCGCTCGTCCACGGTGTCCACGTGCACGTCGTCCGCGAGGACCAGGTCCCGGTGCTGGCGGCGACGGCGTCGGCGGCCGCGGCCGCGGAGCTGGCCGATCCGGCCGGGCGCGCCGAGCTCGCCCGCTGGACGCACCGGGCGCCCGGAGCCGCGGAGGGGCTCGCCACCGACGTCACGGTGCCCGCTACCGCCCGGCGCGTGCACCTGCGCCCGTTCGCCGAGGACACCGAGGGACGGCTCCCGGCCGGCCCCGGCGACGACAGCGGGGCCCGCTACCTGATTCTCTGGGGCGACCGAGACGGCCGGCGCGCGTGGTTGCGGGCCGGGCAGGCGCTCTCGGCCGTGCTGCTGACCGCCGCCGAGCTGGGCCTGGCCGCCTCGCCGATGACCGACCTGGTGGAGGTGGCCAGCACCCGCATCCAGCTGCGCCGGTTGCTGTCCTGGCAGGGCCACCCGTACGCGGTGCTCCGCGTCGGAGTGGCCGCCGCCGACCTCGGGGTGCCGGCCGCCCACCGGCGCGGCCACGACGAGGCCGTGGAGCTGGAGAGGCCGTCGTCATGAGCACCGCACCGGTGACCCTGCTGGGCACCGACCGCTTCGCCGACCTGGTCGCGCTCGGCACGCGCGCACCGTCGCTGCACAACTCCCAGCCGTGGCCGTTCCGCCGGGACGGTGACGCGGTCGAGGTGTTCGCCGACCCGGACCGGCTGCTCCCGGCGACCGACCCCACCGGCTGGGGAACCCGGATCGCGCTCGGCGCGGCGGCCTACGACCTGCGGCTGGGGTACGCGCTGCTCGGGTGGCGGGCCGAGGCCGAGCCGTACCCGGAGCCGGGGGAGGAGCACCTGGTGGTGCGGGTCCGCCCGGTCGCCGAGCACCCGGCCACCCCGGCGGAGCGCGCCCTGGCCGCGGCGATCCCGCGGCGGCACACGAACCGGCGTCCGTACCTGGACACGCCGGTGCCCGACGCGACGCTCACCGCGCTCGCCGCGGCCGCCGAGGCGGAGGCCTGCCGGTTGACCGTACTGGACGCGGGGGCCCTCGGCGAGGTCGCCGACCTGCTGCGCGGCGCGGACGAGGAGCTGGCGCGCCGCCCCGGCTACGCCGAGGAGCTGCACCGCTGGGCCCGGGGGGCGTCGTCGGCTCCCGACGGTGTGGCCTGGGACGTGCTGAGCGGCCTGCCGCACCCGGACGAGAGGCTCCGGCGGCGAGACTTCGGCGCTCCCGCCGTGGGCCTCGCGCGGCGCTACGAGAGCGACCCGTGCGTGGCCGTGCTGTCCAGCGCCGGGAGAAGCCGGTACGACGAGCTGCGCGCCGGCCAGGCGTTGCAGCACGTCCTGCTCCGCGCCACCGCCGACGGGCTGACCTCGTCGCTCTACTCCCAGCCGGTCGAGGTCGCCACCGCCAGGGAGCGGCTCGCCGCGCTCTGCGGCGGCATCCCGCAGATGGTGCTCCGGGTCGGCTACGGCCTGGCGCACGGTCCGGCGCCCCGCCGTTCCGTCCCGGAGGTGGTGCTCCCCGACCGTGAGCGGTGAGGAGTCTCCCGGCGGGATGATTCAGGACTTCCGACCCTGAACGCCGCTGCGCCGCTCCCGGACGCTGGAGATGTAAGGCAGCAACGAGCCGAGGGGACCGGCGACGATGTCGAACAGCACCTACACCACCGAAGAGATCCTGCGTGGCGCCGCGGCGACCGCGCTGCTCGCTCCGTCGATCTTCAACACCCAGCCGTGGAACTGGCGGATCCACCGCGGGGCGCTCGAGCTGCGCGCCGACCGCGGCCGCCAGCTGGCCGTGACCGACCCCGCCGGCCGGATGCTGACGATCAGCTGCGGCATCGCCCTGCACCACGCGCTGGTCGCGCTCACCGCCGAAGGGCACGTGGCCGCCGTCGACCGCCTTCCGGAGGAGGACGACCCGGACCTGCTCGCGCGGATCACGGTGACCGGCGAGGCAGCTCCGGCCGACACCCGGCTGCGCGATGCGATCGCACGCCGGCACACCGACCGGCGCCCGTTCGCCGACGCACCGGTGCCCGACGGCGTCGTGGACCGGCTGCGCGCGGCGGTGGAGCAGCGCGGCGTCTACCTGGCCGAGCTGGGCAGCGACACGATGGTGCGGTTCCAGGTGACCGCCGCCCGCGCGGGCGAGCTCGACGAGAACGACCCCGCCTACCAGGCCGAGCTGGCCGAGTGGACGCACCGGCCGGCGGAGGCCCACGACGGTGTCACGCCGTCGACCGCGGTCCCGGCGACCCCGCGCAAGATCCCGCTCCGCTCGTTCTACCCGGAGGGCGGCGAGAGCCTGCTGCCCGGCCCCGGCCACGACGGCGGCGCCCGGTACCTGGTGCTCTGGACCTCCGAGGACGCGCCGGTCGACTGGCTGGCCGCCGGCGAGGCGACCAGCGCCGCGCTGCTGGAGACCACGGCCGCCGGCCTGGCGGTCTCCCCGATGACCGACGTCGTCGAGGTGCCGGCCTCGCGGGCGCTGCTGCACCGGCTGCTGGACAACCTCGGCGAAGCCCAGATCGCGCTGCGCATCGGCGTCCCCGCCACGGCCGACGCCGCGCCGGAGACGCCCCGCCGCTCGGCGGGCGAGGTCATCGACACCGACCGCTGAGCCGGTCCGGTCAGGCGCGCGCCGGGCGGCACGGACCGCCGGGCACGCGGAAGCGGCTAACGAGATGAGGGATCCGCGGTGGACCGCCGCAGCACGCTGAGCCAGATCGACCCGCTCTCCACTCCCTGGGCAGCACCGGCGGCGACGGTCGCCGCGGCGCTCGACGTCGACACCGCCACCGGGCTGACGGCCGGCCGGGCCGCCGGGCGGCTCGCGCAGACCGGCCCGAACGTCATCGCCACCGAGCAGGACCGGTCGCTCCTGGTGTCGGTGTTCGCGCAGCTGCGCGAGACGATGATCCTCGTCCTGCTCGGCGCCGCCGTCCTCACCGCACTCACCGGCGACCTCGCCGACATGGCGGTGATCCTGCTGGTGATCGCCGTGAACACGGCCGTCGGCGTGATCCAGGAACGCCGGGCCCTCGGCGCGGTGGCCGCGCTGCGGGCGATGGCGGCACCGGCCGCCCGGGTCCGCCGCGACGGCCGCGTCGTCGAGGTGGCCGCCACCGACCTCGTCCCCGGCGACGTCCTGATCCTCACCGAGGGTGACGTCGTCGGTGCCGACGCCCGGCTGCTCGAGGCGAACGACCTCACGGTCGACGAGGCGCTGCTCACCGGTGAGGCGCTGCCCGCCGAGCGCACCGCCGAGCCGGCCGGCGATTCCGCCACCCCGGTGGCCGACCGGTCGTCGATGGTGCACGGCGGCACGCTCGTCGTCCACGGAAGCGCGACCGCGGTCGTCGTCGCGACCGGCGTCCGCAGCGCGATCGGCGGGATCTCGGTGCTGCTCGAACAGGCCGAGACGCCGGTGACGCCGCTGCAGCGGCGCCTGGCCCGCCTCGGGCAGATTCTCTCGGCCGTCGCGGTCGTCGCCTGTGTCGCGGTGGCCGCGCTCGGGCTGCTGCGGGGCCAGGACTGGGAGCTGGTCGCGGTCACCGGGATCAGCTTGGCGGTCGCGGCGATCCCGGAGTCGCTGCCCGCGGTGGTGGCGCTCTCGCTCGCCGCGGCCGCGCGCCGGATGGCGCGCCAGGGCGCGATCGTGCGGACGCTGCCCGCGGTGGAGACGCTCGGGTCGGTCACGATCCTGGCCTCCGACAAGACCGGCACGCTGACGTCGGGCGAGATGGCCGCGGTGGCGGTGTGGACGCCGTCCGGCGGCGAGCACCCGCTCGACGGGGCCGAACTGCCTCCCGATCCCCGCGCGCTGCTGGCGGCGGCGGTGCTCTGCTCCGACGCCGTGCCCGGCGAGCCCGGTGGCGACATGACCGAGGTCGCGCTGGTGGACGGCGCCGTGCACGCCGGGCTCGACGTCATGGCCGTCCGGGCGGCGCAGCCGCGCACCGGCGTCGTCCCGTTCGACGCCGACCGGCGCGACATGAGCACGATGCACGGCGACGTCACGATCACCAAGGGCGCGCCGGAAGTCGTCCTGCTCGCGGACGAGGCGCAGGCGCGGGCGGTCGCCGACCAGTGGGCAGGCGACGGCCGCCGGGTGCTCGCGGTCGTCCGCACCATCCGGGGTACCGACCGTCGCCTGCTCGGGCTCGTCGCGCTCGCCGACCCGGTCCGCCCCGAGGCCTCCGACGCCGTCCGCAGGTCCCACGAGGCCGGGATCACCACCGTCATGATCACCGGCGACCACGCCGGTACCGCGAACGCGATCGCGAGGCAGACCGGCGTCCTCGACGCGCCCGACCGGGTCGGCCACGACGCCGACGTCGGACCGCTGGTCTACGCCCGCGCCGACCCGGCGACCAAGCTCGACCTGATCGGCCGGTGGCGGGCCGAGGGGCACGTGGTCGCCATGACCGGTGACGGCGTGAACGACGCGCCGGCGCTGCGGGCCGCCGACGTCGGCGTCGCGATGGGGCGGCGCGGCACCGACGTCGCCCGGGGCGCGGCCGACCTGATCCTCACCGACGACAGCCTGGCGACGGTCGTCGCCGCGGTCGCCGAGGGGCGTCGGGTCTTCGACAACATCCGCCGCTTCATCCGGTACGCACTCTCCGGTGGGGTCGCCGAGATCACGGTCATGCTGATCGCCCCGTTCATGGGGATGACGCTGCCGCTCACCCCGGCCCAGATCCTCTGGATCAACCTGGTCACCCACGGCCTGCCCGGGGTGGCGATCGGTGCCGAGGAGGCCGAGCCGGACCTGCTGCGGCGCCCGCCGCACTCCCCGGCCGAGGGCGTGCTGACGCGCCGCACCTCCGCGCAGGTGCTGGTGTTCGGCGCTGCGATCACCGTGGCGTGCCTGGCGGTCGCCGCCTGGGCGTACGCGGCCGATGCCCCGTGGCAGACGATGTTGTTCCTGACGCTCGCGCTGGGGCAGCTCGGGCTCGCGCTGACCACCCGGTCGGACAACCGGCCGTTCTGGCGGGTGCCCCTGCGCGCGAACCCGCTGCTCGTGGTCGCGGTGGCCAGCAGCGCCGTGCTGATGCTCGCCGGGATCTACCTGCCGGGTCTGGACACCCTGCTCGGTACCGACGCGCTCACCGCCGGCCAGCTCGGCGTCGTCGCGCTCGGCGCGCTCGTGCCCGCGGCCGCGGCTCAGCTGGACCTCTTCGTCGCCCACCGCCGCGCCCGGGCCTGAGATCCCGATGCAGGCGCCCCTTTCCTGACGCAGCCGCCCCGCACCGAGAGCACGGCCCGGACGACGTCGGCGGGGGGTTCCGCGTAGGACCAAAGGCCCGGCGACCGGGTGCGTCCGGCCCGTGTCCCGCGGCGCCGGAGGCGGTGGACTGGAGACAGACAACACGAAGGAGAACATCATGCGTGCCGCCGTCGTCCCCTCCCTGGGCGCCCCGCTGGAGGTCCGCGAGCTGCCGCTGCCCGAGCCGGGCCCCGGTCAGATCCGGGTCCGGATCGAGGCGTCGGGCCTGTGCCACACGGACATCCACGCGGCCCGCGGCGACTGGCCGGTCACTCCGACCGCCCCGTTCGTTCCCGGCCACGAAGGTGTCGGCGTCGTCGACGCGCTCGGCTCCGGCGTGACCGCCCCCGCGGTCGGCACCCGGGTCGCGCTGCCCTGGCTCGGCCACGCCTGCGGGCACTGCCGGTACTGCGTCTCCGGCCGCGAGACGCTCTGCGCCGAGCAGCAGAACACCGGCTACTCGATCGACGGCGGGTACGCGGAGTACGCGGTCGCCGACGCCGACTTCGCCGTCGTCGTCCCCGAGGGTGTCGACCCGGTCGACGCGGCGCCGCTGACCTGCGCCGGTGTGACGACGTACAAGGCGGTCAAGGTCGCAGGCGTCCAGCCGACCGAGCTGGTCAGCGTCGTCGGCGTCGGTGGCCTGGGGCACCTGGCCGTGCAGTACGCGGCGATC
>Ga0190269_10000202_pt1 | contig 31706 bp, 26 predicted proteins | sample Popmic249IS_FD_133749 | JGI IMG/M metagenome (GOLD analysis project Ga0190269, IMG submission 133749) | Populus adjacent soil microbial communities from riparian zone of Blue River, Arizona, USA - 249 IS | ecosystem: Environmental > Terrestrial > Soil > Riparian zone | place: USA: Arizona... | reverse complement strand
GTGTGTCCCACGACCATGCGCTGCGCGCCGAGCGCGCTCAGCGCCTGCGCGAGCTGCACGCAGTCCGCTGGCCCACCCGGCGTGGAATACACGCGCGTCCAGATCGGCGCGTCCTCCTGTTGCAGCAGCGCAGGCGCCGGAGCGCTGCCGCGCATCCAGGCGGCGGTCTCGCGGTTCAGACGCTCGACACCGTAGCGCACGTGGTGCGGCAAGACGCCGCCATGCACGAACACGTTGCCACCCACCTGCGCGATGACGGGCCAATCCGCGAGCGTTCGCGCGTACGCTGCCCCCGGCGCGAACGCCCTCACGCGGTCGGGCTCGAACGCGGCCGCCGCCGTGCGCGTCACGTAGCGCATGTCGCCAGCCACGTTCATGATCTCGTGGTTGCCGCTCATCGCGATGAACGCGCCGCCCGCCTTCGCGGCCTCGCCGCGCAGCCGCTCGAGCAGATCCAGCACCTCGCGATCTTGATCGCCGCGATCGATCGTGTCGCCCGTCTGGACCACGGTGAGTGTCCCGCCGCTCCAGTGATCGTCGGCCCCGATCGCTCCGGCCAGGCGGAGCGCGCGCCGCGTCGCGTCCAGATCGCCGTGCAGATCTCCGATGGCCACGATGCGGCCCACGCCGCGGGGCTTCGCAGCAGCCTGCAGCGGCTGGCTGCGCTGTGCCGTCGGCACGTCGCGCCCGCAGGCGAGGAGCCAGCCCGTGAAAAGCAGAAAGCAGACGCCGCGCATGCGCGCAGCATAACCCAGCACGCTGCGCTTCAGCCCCGCTCGCGCAGGCTGGTGAGCGGCTTTCGCGCGCCGACGCGGGCGTGCAGCGCCGGCCAGTCCACGAACTCCGTGCCGAAGCAGCGATCCATGACGACGGACTGGAAGCCGTAGTGGCCCGTGAAGCGCGCGTGGTGAAGCGCGTGGTACACGGACGGGTTCGCAAACCACGCGAACTGCCTCGGCACGGGCAGGTGCGGCAGAAGCTCGATGCGCGCGTGACCGGTGATGTTGCCGGCCGCGTTGAAAGCCATGTAGACGAGCCAGCCCTCGGAGCTGATCGCCCACAGCTGTGAGACGAGCGCGGGCAGGAGCGCATAGCCCACGGCCCAGCCCAGCGTCTCCACCGGGCTCAAGGATTGCGCGGACAGCGGTGTGGTCACGTGCGAGCGGTGGTGCCAGCGATGGAAGCGCATCAGCGACTTCGTGTGCAACAGGCGGTGTAGGCCGTAGTAATAGGCCTGAAAGCCCCACATCAACCCGAAGAACGTCGCGAGGCCGCGGCCCGCCTCGGGCGCAGCGAAGCGCGGCAGCCCGAGCCCGAGCACTGCGAAGAAACACAGGCTCGTGACGAGCACGAACAGCACGTTGCCGAGCAGCTCGAGCCGCACCTGGCCGGGCTCGAGCGGCAGCGCCCAGATGCGCGCGAGCGGCAAGCGCTCGAGCGCGTAGCCCAGCGCCAGCATGCTCAGCGTCGTCGCGCTGAAGAAAGCGAGGCACGCAAGCGCGAGCTCGAGCGAGGTTGCCTGTGCGATCCACGCGGCCATGAGAGAACCAAAGCGGAGGTCGGGAGCCGCGGAGCTTGCGGAGCGGGTCCCGCGACCGCCGCTGTGATTAACTCAATTCTAGCGCGCCGCGGAGCGCGGCGCTCGTTGTCGCCGGCCTCTGCTACGGCATGCTACAAGTGCGCCGTGATCGAAGTCGACGGCTTGATGAAGCACTACAGCGTGCACGAGCGCCCACCCGGGATGGCCGCCGCGCTGCGCTCGTTGTTCTCGCGGCCGAAGCGCCTGGTGAAAGCGGTCGACGGCATCAGCTTCCGGATCGACGCGGCGGAGCGCGTCGGGTTCCTCGGTCCGAACGGTGCGGGCAAGACCACGACCTTGAAGATGCTGTCCGGTTTGCTGCTGCCGACGGCGGGTCGCGCGCGCGTGGCCGGCCACGTGCCGTTCGAGCGCCGGCCCGAATTCCTGAGCTCCATCATGCTCGTGGCCGGACAGAAGCAGCAGCTCCTGTGGGATTTGCCGCCCGCGGAGACGTTCGAGCTGAACCGCGCCATCTACGGTCTATCGCGCGCGACCTTCCAGGAGACGCTCGATGAGCTGGTGTCCGTGCTGCAGCTGGAAGAGCTGCTGCAGAAGCCCGTGCGGCAGCTATCGCTCGGCGAGCGCATGAAGTGCGAGCTGGCCGCCGCGCTCCTGCATCGCCCCCGCGTTCTGTTCCTGGATGAGCCCACGATCGGCCTCGACGTCACGATGCAAGCGGCCGTGCGCGACTTCATCCGGCGCTACAACGAACGACATGGGGCCACGGTCATCTTGACCAGTCACTACATGGAAGACGTGGCCGCGCTCTGTCCGCGTGTGATCGTGATCGATCGCGGACATCTCGTATGGGACGGCTCGCTCGGCGATCTGGTGCGCTCCATCCGCCCCGAGAAACGCATCACGTTGACGCTCGCGGCGCCGGCGGCGCCCGAAGCGCTCGCCGGCCTCGGCGCGCGGCTCGTCTCGGTGGACGGCACGCAGCTGCGTCTGCAGGTGCCACAGGCCGAGCTGCAGGGCGTCGTGTCGAGTGTTCTGTCTTGTGTCACGGTCTCCGACCTGACTGTCGAAGATCCTCCGCTCGAAGAGGTGCTCGCCGATCTGTTCGCGAGGCAATCGCCATGATGCGCGCGCTGCGGGCGTTTCCGGGCTGCTGCGCGTGGGCTTCGCGAGCGCGCTGGCCTATCGCGCGGAGTTTCTGATCTGGGTGCTCGCGTACACCATGCCGCTCATCATGCTGGCGCTGTGGACGGCCGTCGCCGCCGAAGGGCCGGTCGGCCGCTTCGGGGAGCGCGACTTCGCGGCGTATTTCACGGGCACGCTGCTCGTGCGGCTGGCGACCGGTGCATGGGTCGTATGGGACATGAACTTCGAGGTGCGGCAAGGCACGTTGCAGCGCCGGCTGCTGTGGCCGGTCCACGCGCTGCTCACATACCTCGCCGAAAACCTCGCCGCGCTGCCCATGCGGTTCCTCGTGGTGGCCCCGATCACGCTGGCCGCGACCGCGTGGCTGGGGCTGTCGCTATGGACCACCGATCCGCTGCAGCTCTCGCTCATCCCGCTCAGCTTGCTCGGCGCGTTCCTGTTGACGTTTTTCCCGATGGCGATGATCGGCACCTGTTCGTTGTTCTGGGAGAGCTCGATCGCTTTGTTCGATCTGTGGCTGGCCATGTACACGGTACTGTCAGGGTACGTCGTGCCGCTCGAGCTTTTCCCGCCACAGCTCCGCGGCGTGGTGGAGCTCTTGCCGTTCCGCTACATGTTGGCGTTTCCGGTCGAGAACATGACCGGCTTCTTGCCTCGCGAGCGGACACTTCATGATCTCGCCATGCAGTGGGCTTATGTCCTGGCGTTCGCCGTCGCGGCCGCGGGCCTGTGGCGCGTCGGCTTGCGCCGTTTCGCGGCGTTTGGGGGCTGAATGCGTCGCTACGCCAGGCTCCTGGTCGTCCAGCTGCGTGCGTCCGTGCTGCTCGCATTGCAGTACCGGCTCGACTTCTTCATGGACATCGGCCTCGCGCTGTTCTGGATCGGCACCGCGCTCGCGCCGCTCTATGTGCTGTTTTCCATGCGCGATGGCGTGCGGGGCTGGACCGCGTACGAGATGCTCGTCGTGGTCGGCTTCTTCACCATGCACAAGGGCGTGCTCGCGAGCGTGATTCAACCGTCGCTGACCCAGGCGGTGGAGCACATCCGCAAGGGCACCCTGGACTTTCTGCTGCTGAAGCCCGCGGACTCCCAGTTCATGCTATCGACGGCGAAGCTGGAGCTCGCGCACCTCACGGACGTGCTGGCCGGGGTTGCCATCATCGCCTGGGCCGTCTCGCGCATGGCCACGGGCGCTCCGAGCGGGCTCGACCTGCTGCTGGCCTGCGCGCTCTTTCTGTGTGGGCTGTCGATCCTGTACGCGCTGTGGATCATGGTCGTGAGCCTGGCGTTCAAGGTGGTGAAGATCGACAACATGAGTCACCTGTTCGTCAGCCTGTTCGAGGCCGCGCGCTGGCCATCCAGCGTGTTCCGGGGCGCGCTGTCTCTGCTGTTCACCTTCGTGATCCCGCTGGCCCTCATGACCACGTATCCAGCGCTGGCCGTGCTCGGCCGCGCCCGGCTGCCAGACCTCGGCACGGCGCTCGCCGTGGCCGCCGTGCTGCTCCTCGTCTCGCGCTACGTCTGGCAGCGCTCGATCCGCTCCTACACGGGCGCGAGCAGCTGAGCCCTGGAAGTAGTACAGTGTCCCCTCCGATGAGCCCGCGCCGCATCTACCTCGCGTTTCCGGATGGCGCGCTGCACTACGACTGCGAGTCCTGTCAGGCGCTGTGCTGCCGCGGCCATGGCATCGCGGCGCGCGCCGATCGCGAGCTCCTGACGTTGCTGCGCATGAAGCCGGATGTCTCGCGCTGGGTGGTGCGGCAGCGCGGGTCGATGGCCTTTCTCACGACGCCGCACCACGGCTGCTGGTTTCTCGACGCGCAGAATCACTGCAGCGTGGAGCTCACGGCCGGGCGCGCTCACAAGCCGAGCGTGTGTCGTGCGTTCCCATTCAACCACGCGTGGGCGCTCGGCGAAGCGCGCGTGGTCGCTCCGCACTTTCTCTGCCCGCTGCAGCTGAAGCTGGGAGCGGCGGAGCCGCTCCACGGCCAGCACGCGCGCGTGCTGGAGGACCTGACCGACAGCGGCTGGCTCGAGCAACCTCTCGATGCGCTGCGGCTCGCGCCGGACGAGAGCCCGGAGCTGTTCCTGCAGCACGAGCAACAACTGCGTGACAGCTGTCAGGAGCAACTGGCGAACGGCCGGCTCGATCGCTGCGTCGAGCAACTGACGCCCGAGGCCGCGCACACGCTGCCGCAGCTCGCGGCGTTGTTCGCGTGGACCGAGCTGGTGCCGCCTGCGCTCGAGCCTTACTTTCTCGCGCTCGCGCCTACCTGGTCACTCGAGCACAGTCAGCTGCCTCTGCCCGCACGGCGGCGCGCGCTCCTGCTCGCGCGCCTGCACGTTTCGCACGCGCTGGCCGCCGACGAGCGCGCGCCGAGCCTGAAGCTCTGCTACGCCCTGTGGAGCGCGCACAAGCCGCTCCTCGAGCTGCTCGCGCTGGGGCCCGAGCCCATGCCGCGCGGGCTGCTCGCGGACACCGCAGACGGGGCAAGCTTGCTGGCTGCGGCGATCGCGGATCGCGCTGCGCAGCACGGTGCGAGCACGCTCGAGGCCCTAGAGGAGAGCCTCCTACCTCTGGCGCTGCACGAACGTTTCGCACTCGGTCAGGTGCTCGGCCACACGCTGCAGAGCCGCTCATCGAGCCGCTGAAGCGCTACAGTAGCGCACCACAGGAGATCAGCTGGCCATGTCCGAACAGCAGCACAAGTTAGACATCGAGCACGAAGAGGTCGAGGGACGCGGTGCGTTCTTCGTCGCGAAACAAGGGATTCGGCTCGCCGAGATGACGTACTCGCGCACCTCGGAGAAGCTGGTGATCATCGATCATACCGAGGTCGACGACCGGCTGCGCGGGCTCGGCGTCGGCCGCAAGCTGCTCGACGCCACGGTCGCCTGGGCCCGCGAGACGGGCACGAAGGTGATCGCAACGTGCCCGTACGCCAAGGCGCAGTTCGAGCGCGATGCGTCGATCCGCGATGTGCTGAGCTGAAATCGTGCGCTCGATTGTGAGTGCGCCCGCAGAAGTCCGGCTGACACGGGCGGTGATTTTGAGTACTCCTCGACAAGAGGTTTAGTCATGAGCCAACGCAGCCAGCGCGCGCACGTCGTGATCGTAGGCGGTGGATTTGGTGGGCTCTCATGCGCGCGCGCGCTGTCGCGGGCGGATGTCGACGTCACCCTGATCGATCGTCAAAACCACCATCTATTTCAGCCGCTCTTGTATCAGGTCGCGATGTCCGGTCTCGCGCCGAGCGAGATCGCCGCGCCGATCCGCTCCATCCTGCGCAAGCAGAGGAACGTGCGCGTGTTGCTGTCCGAGGTGACCACCGTCGACCTCAACGAGCGCACGATCGAGATCGATCCGAGCCCGGGCGGCGAGCCGATTCGCTACGACTACCTCGTGCTCGCGCCCGGCGCGCGCACGCACTACTTCGGGCATGACGACTGGAGCCTGTTCGCGCCGGGGCTCAAGAGTATCGACGACGCGGTCGAGATTCGCCGCCGCGTGCTCCTCGCGTTCGAGGCCGCAGAGCGTGAGCCGAGCCCGGAGAAGCGCGCGCAGCTGCTGAGCTTCGTGGTGATCGGCGGCGGTCCCACCGGGGTGGAGCTCGCCGGCTCGATCGCGGAGCTGTCGCGCTTCGCGCTCGGTCGCGACTTCCGTCTCGCACACCCCTCGGAGGCTCGCGTGTTGTTGATCGAAGGTGGCCCGCGCCTTCTGCCAGCGTTCGATCCGGAGCTGTCCGAGAAGGCCGTATTGCAGCTTGCGGAGCTCGGGGTGCACGTGCGCACGGGCACGATCGTGGAGGGCATCGGTGCGCACGGAGTGCGGCTGCGGACGGGCGAGACGCTGCTCGCGGACACGGTCGTGTGGGCCGCGGGCGTATCCGGGTCGCCGTTGATTCAAGCGCTGCGGCCGCAGGTCGAGGTCGATCGGCAAGGCCGGGCAGTGGTGCGTGAGGACTGCAGCTTGCCGGGCCACGCGCAGACGTTCGTGATCGGCGACGCCGCATGTTTCCTCGATGCCGCGGGCCACGCCTTGCCCGGCGTGAGTCCCACGGCCATGCAGATGGGCCGCTACGTGGCGCGCGTGATTCAGAACGAGGTGGCAGAGGGCCCAGCCGCGACGCGTCCGCCCTTCGTGTATGTCGACAAGGGCAGCATGGCGACGATCGGTCGCTCGCGCGCGATCGCTCAGGTCAAGCGGCTGCGCTTGAGCGGCTTTCTCGCATGGCTGGCATGGCTCGCCGTGCATATCTGGTATTTGATCGGCTTCCGTAATCGCTTCGTGGTGATGTTCGACTGGGCCTGGTCCTACATCACGTACCGGCGCGGCGCGCGCTTGATCACCGGCGGCCGGTTGTTGCCCGGTGCGCCGCTGGAGCTGCCCGAAAGCGTGCACGAAGCCGAAGCGCCGGCGCGTGCGGCGCAGTGACCGGGTGTGCCTGCACGCATACGTCCTGACACCAGCCTGGGGAAACGCGCGCCGAACTGACACAATCAGCCGCGTGATAGAGTTGTTCGGGTGGAGGATCTCCCCACCGCACGCTTCAAAGCATACGAGGTCAGCGCTGTGCTCGGCCGGGGCGGCATGGGCATCGTGTACGCAGCCCACGATCGCACGCGCGGTCACGCTGTGGCGCTCAAGTGTTTGTCGCTGGAGCGGCTGAGCTCCGAGGGCGACCGTAAGCGCTTTACGGCGCTGTTCGAGCGCGAGTACTACGCGCTCAGCCAGCTCGAGCACCCGCACATCATTCGAGCCTACGATTTCGGGCTCGACGAGCTGGGGCCGTTCTACAGCATGGAGCTCCTGCACGGCGACAGCCTGCGCACGCGCGCGCCGTGGGCGTGGGCCACTGCCTGCAGGCTGCTGCGCGACATCGCGTCGGCGCTCTCGCATCTGCACGCGCGCGCGCTGGTGCACCGCGACGTGACGCCGCTCAACATCTATTGCACGCCCGATGGTCGCGCCAAGCTGATCGACTTCGGCGCCATGATGCCCGCGGGTGTGCCGAAGCAGGTCGTGGGCACGCCCGCGTTCATCGCACCGGAGTGCGTGGAAGGGCAGAGCGTCGACGGTCGCACGGACCTGTTCGCGCTGGGCGCCTGCCTGTATTACGCGCTGACTGGCCAGCACGCGTACCCCGCCCGCACCCTGCTGGAGGTGCGGCAGATGTGGCAAACGCCGCCGAGCGCCATCAGTACGCTCGCGCCGGACGTGCCGCCCGCGCTCGAAGAGCTGGTGTTCGCGCTCTTGCACCTGCGCCCGGAGAACCGGCCGCGCACGGCGGCCGATGTCTACGAGCGGCTGAGTGTGATCGCGGGTTTGCCACGTGACGAGTCGGGTGCCGAGACGGCGGCGTACCTGGCCCATCCCAAGCTCGTGGGGCGCGACAAGCAGGAGCGCAGCTTACGGCGGCGAGCCCAGCGCGCGGCGGCGGGGGGCGGTGGCTGCACCGTGCTGTCGGCTCGCGCGGGGCTCGGCCGCTCACGCATGCTGGACGTCGCGGCACGCCAGGCGCAGCTGGCCGGGTTGCGCGTCGCGCGCGCGGATGCGAGCGCCGGCACGCTCGGTGATTTCGCGGTCGCGCAGCGCCTGCTTGCGGGCCTGAGCGCAGACGATGCCGCGCTCGAGCAGGCGCTGCGTGAGCTGGGAGCGCTCGAGGTGCAGTCGGGCCCGGGCAGCGCTGGAGATGCGCCGCGCCGCGAGCAGCGGCTCGCCGAGCTCTCGCGCGCGCTGCTCTCGGTGTGTGCGCGCACGCCCTGTGCGCTGCTCGTGGACGACGTGCACGCCATCGATGCGCCGTCGCTCGCTTTCCTCGCCGAGCTCGCCACGCGCGTGCACGAGCAGCAGCTCTTGATCGTCACCACGTGCGATCAGGACGCAACTCCGAGCAGCAATCACGCGCTCGCGCTCCTGTCACGCAGCGCGCGAAAACTGGAGCTCTTGCCGCTTGAAGCGGCAGAGACGCGGGAGCTCGTGGTCTCGCTGTTCGGCGAGGTGCCCAACGTGGACCTCTTCAGCTCGCTGCTCCAGCAGCACGGTAAAGGCGTTCCGGGCCGGATCGTGCACGCGGCCGAGGCGTGCCTGCGCGCCGGCCTCGTGCGACAGGAGGGCGGTAGCTACTTCATCGCCTCGGCGAAGGATGCGCTGCTCGGAGTGATCGCGGAGCACACCCGGCCAGAGCGCGCGCAAGCCCCCGTGTCGGCGGAAGCGGCGGAGCTGCTCGCCGCCATCGCGCTCGACCGCTACGAGCTTCAGGACGTGGCGAGCTACCAGAAGCTGCTCGGTCTGCCCGAGTCCGGCCCGCTGTTTCGCGCGCTGATCGAGCTGCGGGACGCGCGGCGCGTGGAGTGGCTGGACGAGCGCGTGCGCCTGGCGCACGAGGTCGAGCGCACGCCAGCGAGCGCGGTGTTGAGTGAAGCCCGCCGCCTTGAGCTGCAGCGCCGCCTGGCGGATGCGTGCGACGCACAGCAGCTGCCGCGGATCTTCGCCGCGTACCACCTGCTGTGCGCCGGAGACTCGGAGCTCGAGCGGGCGTTCGTGGCGATGGACGACTTCCACAGCTACGTGGACGCGCATCCCCAGGCCGATGTGCTGCGCCATCCCGCCACCCTGGAGGCGACCGAGCGCGCCTGCCGCGTGCCGGACTTCCCTGGAGCGCACCCAGCGTTGCGCACCAAGTACCAGGCGGCGCTATTGCTGAACGCGGTGTACGTGGGGCGCATGGACCTCGTGGCCGGACGTTTGCCGCAGACTCTGCGTGACATCGCGCACTGGAGTGGGGTCGAGGACTATGCGGCGCTGAGCGAGCTCCCGCCGGAGCAGCGCTTGATGCAGGCGCTGACGCGCGCCGCCGAGCGCTGCAATCAGCCCGGGGTCGGCGCGCTCGACGTCGTGTTCGCGCTGCGCCGCATGGTGCAGCTGAGCATCCAGGCGCCGGTGGTCGCGAGCTTCATGCGCGACGCCTCGCTGCTTTCGGCCATCCCCGACCTCGAGCCATTTCGGCCGCTGTCGCCCGCGGTCGCGATCGGCGCGAGGCTCGTCGAGGGGCTGGCGCGCTACGTGCGCGGGCAGCTGTGGGCGGCAGTCGAGAGCTTGCGCGAGGTCCAGAGCCTGCTCGCAGCGCCCGAGGCCGCGACGCTCGAGCCGTTCACGCGCATGGCGCTGGAGCGCACCGTGTTGCCTTACCTGTCCGGCATCGCAGCCGACGCCGGCGCGCCCTCTGCGGACGAGCTGAGCGCGCGGTGCGCGCAATTCATGCCCGACCTCGCCGAGATGCAGCGCTGCCGCTATCACATGGCGCGCGGAGACTTCGCGGCTGCCGCGGCGGCGCGCCAGCGCTTCGAGCTCTTGTCCGTGCGCGCGGGGACGTTCTCGGACTCGCGCATCGTCGAGCTGCCCGCGCAGCTGAGCTTGTTTGCGTTGTGTCAGGATAGTATCGGGCTGTCCCGCACCGTGCAGACGTTGCGAGAGGTGGTGCGCACGCGGCTGGGCTTTGCGCCATGCTTGCAGCTCGCGACGGCGCTGTGGCTGCGCAGTCAGGGGCAGATCGCGCAGGCGCTCGAGCTCACGGAGCGCGCGCTCGCGGAGCACACGCCGCCGCATGCCGACTGGCAGCCGACGGCGGCGCTCCACGTGGAGCTGCTCACGGCCTCGGGCCGCGCTGCGCAGGCGATCGAGCTGGGGCAGCAGTATCTCGCGACCGCGGAGCGCACGCTCCTGCCCGGCTACCGCATCGCGCTGGCGCTCGCGGACGCGAACATGCACGCGGGTCGCCACGCCGACGCCGAGCAGAGCTTCGCGCGGAGTACCAGCGAGCTGGAGCAGCACGACGTGTTCGGTGTGGTCACGGGCTGTGCGTACGAGCTGGGCGCGCGCGTCGCGCTGGCGCGAAAAGATGCAGCCGTCGTCGAGGAGCGCGTCGAGCGCTGTCGCTCGCACTTCGAGCTCGGCGACCATCCGGGGTTGCGCGCGCGCTACAACGCGCTCCTACGCGACGCGAGGCGCATGGGCGCGTACGGCGTGAAGCCCGCACAGGTCGCTGGTCGAGCCGAGCTGCGGCGAGCGCTGCGCGCTCGGCTCGACCAGCTCGTGGCGCTGGCCACGCAGCACGGCGAAGCGGCGGACTTTCACCGCGGGCTTTTGGACGTGCTGATCGAGCAGGGCGCTGCGGTGGGTGGCGTCCTGTACCTGCGCCGCGCCGCACAGCTGACGCGGCTCGCGGCGGTGGGCAAGCTCGAGGCGCGCAGCGGGTTGGACGAGCTGGTGCGCGGGTCGCTCCTGCTGAGCGCGGACGACGAGCGCACGGTCGTCACGGATGCCGTGACGCAGCGCATGAGCAGCACCGACCTCGCGCTCTACACCATCGCGCGACCGGGCCATGATGAGTCGTTCGTGGCCGCGCTCGAAGTCGGGCTCCTGGAGCGCCGGCGCATCGACGTGTCCACGTTGGAGGAGATCGCCAGCAGCCTCGAGCGGAGTCTGCGCACGGAGTCGAGCATCCTGGTCCCGAGCGCGGCCTCAGGCGAGAACGAGGACACAGAGGACTTGTTCGGATGACGCCACAACGTGGTGAGTCGTCGGGCCGGACGACCGGGTGCTGCTGCGAGATCAACGTGACTCGCCCCCTCGCGGGTACATGGGGTGAGTCAGGCGAGGCAAATCCTCTGTGTCGCCATGATCCTTGACTCGGGCCCCGGCGGCGGCCCAGTGCTGTCGAAGGCCAAGCGGTGACCGCGCGCGGACAAGGCCGCGATTCGACATCACTGCGCGCGAGCGCGCTGCCAGGAGTCGAGCAGCGGTTTGGCCGCGCCATCGTAGCGGCGTAGACCCATGCTGCCGAACGCCTTCAACAGCACCTCGCCGTAGAACTGGGCTTCCGGTGCGCCGGGCTGCGCGGGACCGCGGAAGATGTCGAGCACGCTGCACCACGTGGGGTCGAAGCTGCAGGGGCAATTCGTCATCAGCTGCGCAGGTACGAGGTCTCGATCCGACCACCACGTCACGAGATCGAGGCCCAGGCGCGCGGAGTCTGCGAGCACGCGCTCCAGGTAGGCGGCGCTGTCCTGCTCGCTGAACTCGAACACGGTCAGGCACGTTCCGTTGCCGCTCTTGGCGGCGAGGGCAGTCGACGGCCAGCCGGTCTCGGCGATCAAGCCCTGCTGCCCGGCGCGACGCGGTCCGCGTTCGAACCAGTCCGCAGGCAGGGCGGAGACGCCGCCGATGCCATTCAGGTACGGATAGCTGGACATCGCGAACCGGTCGCGGCGTAGCTCGCTGATCTGTGCGTAGAGGCGATCGAAGCAGGCCGAGCGCTGCGTCGCATCCGGGCAGCTGTCCTTGCTGTAGCCGTACAGGTGGTCGATCTGGAGCGATGGGAACGTCACGAGGCGCGGCCGCTTCGCCTTGACGTGATCGTAGGCGCGGTTCAGCAGCTTCACGAGCGCGGGCGCCGCGCTCGGGCATTAGAAACGGCGTCCCCCTCTCGGACCTGCAGCCCGAAGCCCGCAGCCTGGAGCCCTCGCTCAACCCGCCGCGCTCAAAACTCGCTCGTGTCCATGCGCGGGCGCGCGCGAGCGGGACGTTGCGCGTCGTCGGGCGTCAGCCGGCGCAGGTCTTCCAGCACTTGCTCTGGCGTCTCATCCGGATCCCGGACGCGCGCAGGCGCATGCTCCGGCTCGGGCGGTGCTTTCGCCAGCGCGCCGGTGTTCGGCGCAGCTACCGGTGGCAGGCCAGCGTGCGCCGCTGACGGCTGCGGAAGCGCCACCGGGCCCGTGACGGCAGGCGCCGCCGGACGCGTAACCACCGGCCCCGTACCAGGCAGCGCCGCTGCGATCCCCGGCGAGCCACCGGCCACCATCGCAGCAGCCGCAGCACTCGCCGCCTGACTCGGGGCCTGCCCCGTCGCAACGGGAGGCGACGCGGGCACAAGCGGCGACGCTGGAGACGGCGGTAGGATCGGAGTCACCGCCGCCACCTCGGGCGACTCTTCACTCGGCACCACGATCGGCTCCACCACGATGCCATCTGCGGCGGCGGCGGTGGCGGGGTCGATGACCGGCGCACCGATCAACGACTGACTTTCCGGCGAGCGCTCCGCACCGGTCGCGACGCCCTCGAGGACGGCGGCGCGCTCGCGGTTCAGCCCGGGCTGCCCGTCGGGCTGAGCCGCCGACGCAGCAGACATACTGTCCTCCCGCCCGGCTTGGCCCGCGCTCTCGCGCTCCCACACCACGCCGCCTGCGATGAGGGTGAGCGCGGCGGCCGCCCCAGCCCACCAGGGCCAGGCCGCGACCGCGTTGGTGCTGACGGTCTTGCCCTCCGCGATCGACTCGCTGAACAGCGGGGTTCGCGGCTGCGGGCGTTGCGGAGGGACGGGCTCTGTGCGGCCCGTCGCACGTGGCAGGCTCGCGAGCTGCGCCCCCGCCGCCGTGCGAAACGGTGCGAGCGCGCTCAACAGCGCGTGAACACTGGGATAGCGGTCCGCCGGATCGCGCGACATGGCCCGCGACACCACGCTCGACAGACCCCTCGGCAGGTCGGGCACCAAGCGATCGAGCGGGACGATGGGATCCCCCACGATCTTGAGCACGAGCTCCGGGTAGCTGTTCGCGTCGAAGGGGCGCTGCCCGCTCATCACCTCGTAGAGCGTCACGCCCAGCGCGTAGATGTCCACGCGGTGGTCGATGCGCTGCCCACGCATCTGCTCCGGCGCCATGTAGTGAGGGGTACCCATGATCGCACCCGTCTTCGTGCGCATGGGATCGATCGCCATGGAGTTGGCGACGAGCTTCGAGATGCCAAAGTCGAGCACTTTCACCGTGAACGGAGCGTGGCTCGTCGCCTGGCACAGGAATATGTTCGCGGGCTTGAGGTCGCGGTGAACGATGCCGGACACATGCGCAGCCGCCACCGCCTTGAGGCAGGGCACCATCACATCGAACGTCTCGTGCACACTCAGGCGGCCCTGGTTTGCCAGCCGAGCGGCCAGAGATTCACCCTCGAGCAGCTCCATGAGCATGAAGTAGGAGCCGTCGATGATGCCCAGGTCGTAGACCTCGACCACGTTCGGGTGATCGAAGCTGCCGGCGATCTGCGCCTCGCGGACGAAGCGCTGCGTCGCCTCCGGGCTCGTGGCAAGCGCCGGATCCAGCCACTTGATCGCAAAGCGGCGATGCGTAACCAGGTGCGTGACCTCGTAAACCGTACCCATCCCGCCCGAGCCAATCTCGCGCTCGACGCGGTATTTGTCGGCGATCACGTCCCCCGGCCGCGGCACTCCTTTGCTATCTGCCAACGTTCGCCCCTTGCCTTGCCGTGGCGGCTGTATATCACAGACGCGCGGCGCCACGTTCCAGGACCTGCGTATAGGTTCATACCCTCGACCGCTGTGTTCGCAAGCTCAGCTTTGATTTTGCCGCCAAGTCGGCCCAAACCAGCTCAACCACTATGCTCCGCTCACTGCATCTCACCTTGGCCTTGTGCGCGTCGTTGCTGACTTGTGTGCCTGTCGGGCTCGCCCAGACGCCCAGCACCACTAGCTACGAACAAGTCGTGAGCGATGGCCTGCGTGCGTATCAAGCCGGACAGTATCCAGAGGCGCGTGCGCGCTTCGAACGCGCTCACGCGCTGTCGCCCAGCGCACGCACCCTGCGCGCTTTGGGCATGACGGCCGTCGAGCTGCGGCAATACACCGCGGCGCGCAGCGAGCTGGAAGCGGCGCTCGCGGACACGCGCCAGCCGCTCACCGAGGCGCAGCGCGACGAGGTGACACAGATGCTTACCTGGATGGGCTCCACCCTCGGCACCGTGCGCATCGCGACGGAGCCCAGCACGGCGCGCATCCTCATCGATGGGCTGGCTGCAGCAGGCCGCTGCATGCTCGAGCCGGGGCCGCATGAATTGCGTGTCGAAGCGGAAGGCTATGAGGCGAGCGAGCATCGCTTCGACGTCACGGCGGGGCAGGAACGCTCGTTCGAGGTGACTTTGCTACGCGTCCCTGTGGCGGCAGTGCCGCCACTTACACCGGCGACGCAGCTGACAGCTGCGTCCCAGCCGGCGGGTAGTGTGTTCGCCCAGCCGGTGAGCGGACCGCAGGATCGATCATCGGGCTCGGTGCTCGAGAAGTGGTGGTTCTGGACGGCCATCGGGGTCGCCGTCGTGGCCGGGACGACCGTCGCAGTGGTCGCGGCCAGCAGCGGCAAGCAAGACCTACCAGCGGATCCGCCGGGCACGAAAGTGCAGATCCTGCTGGGCGGGCATTGAGCGCACATGCTGCGCGCAGTCAGAGCTGCCGTGTGCTGTGGGCTGATCGCGGGCTGCGGTCCGGCCGTGCCGGTGGCCGGCGCGAGCCGCGCGCTGACGGCTGCGTTCTCACAGAGCGAGCCGTCGCCGCGCGCTGCGCCACCGCTGTATCTCGAGGTCTGGGCGCGCGTGCACGGCAGCGCGATCGGGCCACTCGAGCGCGACATGCCCCTGCGGACCGGGGATCGCATCGGCCTCAGCGCGCGCACCTCGAGCGCCGCGCACGTGCTCCTGATGCACTGCGACCGGCGCGCGGTGCTCAGCGTGTATCCCGCGCAGGGCGCGCTGCCATTCCAGGCCGATCGCCGCGTGCAGCTCCCAGCGGCAGGTATGGACCTGCAGCTCGGATCCGACGCGGGGCGCGAGCTGCTGTACGTGCTCGCTTCGCGCGCGCCGCTGCGAGAGGCCGACCCGCAGTTGTACGCGGCAGTGATGCAGGCGAGTGACGCCGCGCCCGCGTGTGGACCCGCGTTCGAGACGCTGCTCTCCGGGGCGACCGTGCGCAGCAAGCGACGCGCAGCGCTTGCCGCTGTGCGCGGCGTCGACGTCTCGGATGCGCTGCGCGGCGTGTCGCGCGCATTTGCAGAGGAAGATGGCGTGGTGGTGCTCGGCTTCGCGTTCGAGCACCTTGCGCCCTGACCCGAGAGCGCTCGCACGGGCCACTGGCTCGCGATGAAGTCTCCTCGTCATCCGCGCCGTTCGCCTCACACTCCACGACTGCGGCTGCGCATGCGGCCTACCGCTCCAACGCTGGCGCTATGCGCCTGGACGTTGGTTGCGTGCTCAGACGCTGGGCAGCAGCCCGGCTCGAGCACCGGACCTGTGTCGAGCGGCGGGCAGGGCGGTGTGGTCGGCGTGTCTGCGGGGGGTGCTGCGCAGGTGACTGCGGGCGCCGCGGCGGGAACGCGCGCTGCGCCTTCAGCCGTGGGCGGTGCAGGCGCCGCGCTCGCGGGAACGGGAGCTTCGGGCGCGGGCGGCAGTGGGCTCGGTGCGAGCGGCGCCGCGGCGGCGGGTGCGCTGGCAGCTGGCTCGGGTGCGAGCGGTACGGGTGCGTTGGCAGCTGGCTCGGGTGCGAGCGGTACGGGCGCGTCGGCCGCCGGTTCGGGTGCGAGCGGCGCAAGCGCAGCAGCCGGTGCAGGTGCGACCGCGGGTAGCGAGGGGGCAGGGCCCCGAGCCGGCAAGGTGTTCAGCCAGTGTCGCTTTCATTTCGGCTCCATCGCGGACGTCGTTCGCAAGAACCCTGCGACCATACGCGAGCTCGACTTCTTCACGCCGGGCTGGATGGGACTGAAGGACACATTCGACATGCAACACGTGTGTGACGACACGAAGCCGGGCGCCACGTTTGCTGCACAGGTGCCGGCCATCGTGTCTTACACGGCCGCGTTTTACGCCAAGCGCACTGGCAACCTGCAGGACTGTAACGTCCCGGGCGCGCAGCAAACATTGTGTCTGACAGGTGCCCAGATCATCAAACGCGACCTGTCCAAGATCGTCGCCGTCTACGAGAGCTACGCGAAAGGCTTCGCGCAGTGCTACGGCACCGAGCGGCCCATCATCTTCATGATGGAGCCCGACTTCTACCAGTATACCGTCGAGACGCAGACGCAGCCCTGGAGCGCGGCTGAAGCGGGACAGATCATGACGCAGTTCGTGCAGGCCATCCGCAAGCACCTGCCAAATGCCGTGTTTTCCATGGACATCTCACCGTGGGTGAAGCCCAACAACGGTGAAGATCAGGGCAAGCAGTGGTTCGCCAGCTTCGACATGAGCCTGTTTACGTTCATTCACACGTCCGGCGGCGGTACCTCCGCTGGCACGGCCACGATCCGCAACAGCAACAAGATGACCTGGCGTGGCGTCAGCGAAGTGACAGGCAAGCCGATACTCGCGGACACTGGTTATGGGGTGAATGGCGCGTCGGCCGGACCCGACCCTGCGTGGAATGACGCTAACAATATCAATGCAAGGATGGAGGATGGTGTGATCTCCATCAGTCAGTACAACCCCGCCGACAACTGGGGGATGACCCTCAGCGAGCTGCGCGCCAAGCTGAAGACACCACAAGCTTGTCCGTGACGACACGCGTCGCGCCGCTGCTTTCCCCCCGTGGTGCGCGCCAGGCATAGTAGAGTGCCGACCATGTGAGGGGGCTCGTGTGGTCGGCACGCCTGGCATGTTGGATGGCTCGAAAAGGGCAACGCTCGCACTGCTCTGCATGGGCATGTTGCACGCGTGTCGACTCGACGTCGACGTGCGTAGTGACACGCGCCTGGTGCTGATGCTCGAAGTGGAACGCGCGCTGCGTGCCAGCAGCCAGCAGCTGCGGGTCGAGCTGGCCGAGGGCGGCAGCGCCGAGACAGCCGCGAGCGCGCCGCTCACGCACAGCGAGCTCCTGGCGTTGGACGGCCTCGCTGACGATCACATCAAACAGCTGCGCTTCACGCCGCACGATGGACGCGCTGCGCCTCATGTCTCGATCACGGTGACCGCTCAGTCCGTGACGGACGACGGGCCGCGATTCGTGGCGCAAGCCCGCGTGATCACGCGCTACGTGCGGGGCGAAGCGCGCGTCGTGCCGCTGCGGTTGTATGCGGAATGCCGCGGCGTGGCCTGCGACCTCGATCAGAGCTGCGAAGCTGGCAGCTGCGTGACGGCGCTGCGCTCGAGCGAGAGCCTGCCGCTGTACTACCCGCGTGACGCGGGGCGCATTCAGGAAGACGCCGCGCTCGCGCCTGTGGACAGCGTGGTGGACGCCGGCCGCACGGCGGCCGTGGAAGCGCCTGTTGTGCGCGAAGCGCCACGCGACGCAGGCCCGCCCGCGATGCACGAGGCGCCACACGCAAGCGGGGAAGTGGATGCCGGCCTGGCGGATCCGTGCGCGCGCGAGCATGGGGGCTGCGATCCTTTGGTCCCTTGTTACGACACGCGAGGTAAGCCGACGTGCGGCGTGTGCCCGCGCGGCTTCGAAGACGTGCACGACGACGGTACGTTGTGTCGCGACATCGACGAGTGTCAGAGCGGCAAGGCGGGTTGCGCACAACACGCGCGCTGCATCAACCAGCGCGGTAGCTTCGAGTGCACGTGCGAGGCCGGCTACAGCGGAGATGGCCACAGCTGCGAGCTCGCCGACCTGTGCGCCAGCGATGCAGACTGCGGAGGTTTGGTCGGAGCTTGTCAGCTGAGCGCCGAAGGGCGGCGCGCATGCGTGTGCCCCCCGGGCTACGTGGCGCTCGCTACGAGCTGCGCGGATGTCGACGAATGCGCCAGCGGTGCACTCAATTGCGGCCTGCACGGCAGGTGCGTGAACCGACCGGGCAGCGCGGATTGTCAGTGCGAGGCCGGCTACGGCATCTCACTGGGCACGTGTGTCGACGTCGACGAGTGCAGCGCGCTCTTGAACGATTGCGACAGGTCGCCGAACGCGTGTGTGAACAACGATGGCAGCTTCCGCTGCCGGTGCCCGCCGGGTTACAGCGGAAACGGCCGCGGTGAACGCGGCTGCGAGCTGACCAATATCTGCCTCGTGAACAATGGAGGCTGCGACTTGCACCGCGACTGCCTGAACACCGAAGGTGGCCCCACGTGTGGTGACTGTCAGACAGGATGGCGCAAGGACGGGCCGACCAACTGTCTGCCCGAGTGAGTCGCCTAGCGCTTCGCGGCCTGCGCCACGCTCGCTTCGAGGAGCCCTTGCAGCGCACCGAGCACGGCATCGATGTGCTCGCTGGGCGGGACGCCCGGCTGCTTGTGACCGAGCGGACCGTCGAGCAGCAGACAGGCGAGGCCGTGGCTCAGAGACCAGATCAAGTGCCGAAGTGCCACCTCCGAGGGCAGCGCCGGCACGCCGGCTGCAACTGCCTCGTGCACGATGCGTTGCACGGTTTGCGCGGCTTCGCTGCCCTGAGCGCGCGCGACGGGACAGTTGTCCATGTCGACGAGCTCGGGGCGGAACATGATGCGGAAGTGAGCGCGGTGCTGGCAGGCGAACTCCACGTACGCGCGCGCCAGCGCTGCAAGGCGCGCCGTGGCCACGTGCTGATCTTGGCGCTCGCTGACGCAGGGCACGGCTTCGACCGCTTGCACGACGGCCGCGGTCAACATGCGAAAGCCTTGGGCCGCGATCTCCCCGAGGATCGCTTCGCGATCGGGGAAGTAGTGGTACGGCGCCTGATGCGTGACGCCGGCGCGCCGCGCCACCTCACGCATGCTCAGGCGCGCGAGCCCCTGCTCCTCGATCAGCGCCACGCTGGCAAGTAGGATTTTGCTACGTAACTCTCCGCTCTCGGAGCTCGGTGGCACGGAAGGCCGTGCGCGGGACGGGGCCATCACGAAAGCTTGCGGGGTGTATCAGACAGCGTCAAGCCGCGCGCCCACGCCGTAGAGGCAGCGGGGGAGTCCTGCGTGCAAATCGACGGTTCTGTCACTCGAAACCGCGAGCCAGCCCACCACCACGAGCGCGCGAGGATTCCAGGTTGTGGCGGTGGGTACGCCCCACGCCCGAAACCTTCGTCACAACCCTGCCAGCTTCAAGAAGCTCCATGCCCGCCGCCGTCAACGGCAACGGGGCAGAGCGCGCTTCGGAGAACCGATCGCGTTAGCGCCCCGACTGGTCAGGTCGACACGGACTTTCCCCACACGCCTCGGCAGCCGAGCGTCCCACGCCGACGCGCAGCAGGTCCGCACGGACTCGCACGGCACACGGCTGCCATCCGAGCGTCACGGGCCGAGGGCATCAGGTCCGCACGGACTCGCACCGCACTTCGCTGCGGCAGCCAGCATAACGGACCGAAGCGCAGGTCCGCACGGACTCGTACCGCACTTCGCTGCCGCTGACTGTAGGGAGGAGCTCGATGCGCATCGGGGTCCGCGCGGACTTGCGTCGCATCGCGCGCGAGCGTCGCGAGCGCGATGTCGGGCGCGGGCTTCTCGTGCTCGCGGCTTTGACACAGCACCCGTGGGTCGTCGCGTCCGTGCTGGTCTGCTCTCGCGAGCCGCTCCGGCGCGCCTGCGTGCGCGATCCGTCGGGCGAGCTCACGCTGGCGCCCCGAATTCCTCCCGTTACAGAGCGGCGCCCGCACTCTGCGGCGCGTGCGAAAGTGCCTCACCGCTGTTCGCTGTTCAGCCGGTCTGACCAGCTGGGCGCTCCGCTCCGCACTGTGTTGTTGCTTACGCTCCCCGTCCATGAGTCACGCCGCGGTGCCCTCGCGACGGTCCAGCGCGACGTGTGCGCCAAGGAAATCTGGAATTTCTACCTGCTCAGCGCCGTGCTGAGCGCCTGAACGGGCGCGGCGGCGGGCGCTGTGCACGCCACACCGCACTTTCCTGCAGCTAACGGCGGCAGTGCTCCGCCTGAGCCGCTGCGCGCGAAGCGACAGCGGCTGGCGGATTTGGACGCTCGCGGAGCTGCGCGATGCGTGCGCTCTCCAGAGCGGGTGCTCTGTTTTGAAAAGCGGGGCTTCAATCTCGACAGAAGCTGCATATGATGCGCGATATGCATGAGCACGAGGCGGCAGCCACGCGCGGAATCGAGCTCGCGTTCGCAACGCCGCCTCACACGGTCAGCCCACGCCGCGTCGTCGCGGGTTGGGTGCTCGACCCGCCTGGTCTACTGGTCCAATTCGTCGAGCCCGCGAAGGGCACGCTCGAGCAGGCCACGTGGCTCGTCGACACGGGCTTTGCGGTCATGGACGCGTATTATCCGAACCGCGACGGCCTGATCTTCGTGTTCGATCTGTCGAACATGGTCGGCCGCAGTGCCGCGGCGCGATCCGTGGTACTGAACGCGGCCAAGCTGATGTACCGGCGCTTCTCGCACGTGTTCGTGGTGCCCCCCGCGGAATATCCACCGATGTACTTGCAGGCCTTCCAGGCATCCATCGCGCTCGTGCGGCTCCTCGGGCTGCGCGTGAGCGTCGTGTCCTCGAGTGCCGAGGTGATCGCGCGCTGCGGCCTGCGTCCCGCGCGCTGAGCGTGCGGTCACGGCCATGAGCGCGCTGACCACGGCCGTGTGCTCGATCACCGCTACCGCGCGCCGGCGCTACTTCTGGGCTGCGTGGTGGACCGCGGAGCCGAGCTACGCGCCGTTCCGCAAGCCCGATGCAGCCCACGGCGGCGCACGCAGCATCGAGGAGGCGCTGGCGCAGGCCGAGCGCGCGGCCGGCCGCTCGCTCAGCCTGATCGACGGCTACTGGGCGCGCGCCTGGAAACGCATGTTGCGAGGCGAGGACGTCCCACCACCTCCCGATCCAAACGCGCGTCCGCGCGAGGCGAAGCCCACGCCGCGCAGCGCGTGGACGGTGTTGGAGGTCCCGCACGACGCGCCCACCGAAGCGATCCGCCGCGCCTTTCACAAGAAAGCCCTCCAGACCCACCCCGATCAGGGCGGCGACGCGGAACGCTTTCGTGAAGTCGTGCGCGCGTTCGAGAAGCTCACGAGCCCGAAGCGTCAGCGCAAGCGCAAGCGCCCGCGCTGAGACCGCGGCTCAGCCGCCCCAGCCGGACTCGAGCACACGCAAGAGCGGCCGCGCCGCTTCACCGCCCATGCGGTGTCGAGCCGCGAGCTCTTGCAGCTCGCGCGTCAGCTCGCGCAGCTCCGCGCGCTCCGGTCCGAGACCTGCAGTGGCCTTGCCGCAGTAGAAGGTGCGACAGCCGAGCGGGCGCGCCGCGTACACGCTGCAGCGCTGGTTGCGATCGAGCAGCGGACACACGCGCTCGCGCTCTTCACCGAGCGCGATCGGCAGCGCGCGCTTCGCCGGCGCCAGCGGTCCGCCACGCTGCGCGAGCGCGTGGCGGATCGCCGAGCTCTCAATCGCGGTCACGTAGGGCTGTCGACCCGTGATCCCGAAGCGACAGCACTCGGTGCTGCCGGGGCAACTCCAGCCCGCGTACAGCGCATCCGCGCGCGCGTACAGCGCAGCGAGCTCCGCGAGCCACGCCGCGTCGCCGTGAGCTTTCGTCATGGGAGCTCGCACGCCGAAAGCATAACCGGCTCCGAGGGGTGTCCCTAGGTAATGCGACACACCGCAGTCACACAAACTGCTCGGTCCATTATTCAGGGATACCCTACAGACGCGGTGCCCGGGCTCGCAGCTCGCGGAACAGGAACCGCGATGCGAAGGAAGAGCCGTTCGCATGAGGGATGTGTCACGAGGTCGCGACGATCGAGCGACGAATCGCGGCCGCTTGACAGGCTGCAGGTTGTGCATTACCCATAGGTTATATAACCGATAGGTGATGAACGAAATGTCCCCCGAACGACTCGACGCGACCTTCGCGGCGCTCGCGGACCCCACGCGGCGCGCCATCATCGCTCGGCTGTCCCGCGGCGAAGCCAGCGTGCTGGAGCTCGCGGAGCCGTTTGCGCTGAGCCAGCCGGCGATCTCCAAGCACCTCAAGGTGCTGGAGCGCGCGGGCCTCGTGTCGCGCGGGCGGGAAGCGCAGCGCAGGCCGTGCCGGCTGGAGGCGGCGCCGCTGCGAGAGGCGGAGGTCTGGCTCGAGCGATACGCACGAGCGATGGAGGCGCGCTTCGAGCGCGTCGACGATTTACTCGAAGAACTGAAAGAAAAGGAGAGACGTCATGGTCGGAAAAAGTAGCGGCAAGCTCGAGGTCACGTTGCCCTCGGACAAAGAGATCCTGCTGACGCGCGTGTTCGATGCGCCGCCGCGCATGGTCTACAAGGTGATGACGGAGCCCGAGTTCGTGCGGCGCTGGTGGTGCTGCATGGATGGCGCCACGATGCCCGTGTGTGAGATCGACCTGCGCGTGGGCGGCAAGTGGCGCTTCGTGATGCGCGGGCCGGACGGCAACGACATCGGCTTCCACGGCGAGTACCGCGAAATCGCGCCGGCCGAGCGCGTCGTGAATACGGAGATCTTCGAGCCGTATCCGGACTCGCCGACCCTGGTCACGACCACGTTGCAGGCGCAGGGCGACAAGACGCTGTTCAAGTCGTTGGTCGTGCATACGACCAAAGAGGCGCGTGACATGCACGTCCAGTCCGGCATGGAGGATGGCGCCGCCATCGCCTACGACCGGATGGAAGAGGCCGCGCACGCGTTGTGGAACGCAGCCCGCAGCACGGCGGCCGCTCCCGCAGCACGCTGACATGGTCTTCAGCGCGTCGTCGTCGTCAGCCTGGCGACGACGACGCGTCGCATCCGCTGCGGCAGGCTGTCGCATCCAGCGCCGATGTATGGCCGCAGTAGCCGCTTCGGCCGCAGCGTTCGGGCCAGCCCGACACGCAGCTTGATTTCGTCTCGCCGCTGGGTCTTAGCTCTACCTGGAGGTAGCGCCTTGGACCGACCCTCGATACGTACGTTGGGAGAGCTGAAGCAAGCCGGGTACCGGCCGCGCAGCGTGCGCGAAGAGATCCGCGTGAATCTGCTGCGGAAGCTGCGCGCGGGCGAGCCGCTCTTTCCCGGGATCCATGGCTACGAGGACACGGTCATCCCCGCGATCGAAAACGCGCTGCTGTGCGGACAGGATCTGCTGTTTCTCGGCGAGCGCGGACAGGGCAAGAGTCGCTTGATCCGCAGCCTCGTGGCGCTGCTCGACGAATGGCTGCCGGAGATAGCAGGCAGTGAGATCCACGATGATCCGTTCGCACCCGTCTCGCAGTTCGGCAAGGTGCTGGTTGCCGAGCGCGGCGCCGCGACGCCCATCCACTGGGTGCACAGAGACGACCGCTTCGGCGAGAAGCTCGCGACGCCGGACGTCTCGACCGCAGATCTGATCGGAGACGTGGATCCGATCAAGGTTGTGCAGGGCCGCTCGCTGTCCGATGAGCTGACGATGCACTTCGGCCTGCTGCCCCGCACCAACCGCGGGATCTTCTGCATCAACGAGCTGCCGGACCTGACCGAGAAGATCCAGGTCGCGCTGTTCAACGTGATGGAAGAGCGCGACGTGCAAATCAAGGGCTATCGCGTGCGCTTGCCGCTGGACGTGCTGGTGGTCGCGAGCGCGAACCCCGAGGACTACACGAGTCGCGGCCGCATCGTGACGCCGCTGAAGGATCGCTACGCGGCCCAGATCCGCACGCACTACCCGCAGACCCGCGAGCTGGAGCTGCGCGTGGTCGAGCAAGAGGCGCAGCTCGCGTCGGTCGAGGGCGTGACGTTGTTCGTGCCGGAGTTCATGAAGCAGATCCTCGCAGAGCTCACGTTCCAGGCGCGCAGCAGCCCCGACGTCAGCCACGCGAGCGGCGTGTCCGTGCGCATGTCGATCTCGAACTACGAGACCCTGGTGGCGAACGCGCTCCGCCGCGCGCTGCGTCACGGCGATGGCCAGGCGGTGCCGCGCATCTCGGATCTGCGTGCGCTGCGCGCCTCCACGCGCGGTAAGATCGAGTTCGAGTACGCGGCCAGCCAGCGCAACGAGGATGACATCCTGGAGGAGCTGTGGAAGCGCGCCACGAAGCTCGTGTTCGACTCCGTCGCACGGGACATCGCGGCCTACAAGCCGATCGTGGACGCCTTCAACAAAGGCTGGCGCGTGGAGATCACGGACATGACGCCCGCGCGCGAGTTCGTGGATGGCATGGACAAGATCGAGGGCCTGCGCGATGCGGCGCTCGAGCTGTCTGGCGGGGACTCCGCGCCGCGCATCGCTGCGGCGATCGAGCTGATCCTGGAGGGGTTGCATCTCGCGAACAAGCTCAACAAGACCCTGTCGCAGCACGGGGCGGTGTACGGTCAGAAATGAAAGTCGCCATCTACAGTCGCTGGGACGGAACGCAGAGCGAGTTCACGCTGGATGCGGAGCGCGCGCTCGACGCACTGAGCGACTTGATGATGCACGGCCTCAGCGCGCGCGAGGCGCTCGATGCGATGCAGCAGCATGGTTTCGAGCTCGCGGGTCAGGACTTCCGCGTGATGGGCACGCGCGAGCTGATGCAGGAGCTGCGGAAGCAGGCGCGCGAGCTCCTGTCGCGCCACGACATGAGCTCGGCCACGTCTGAGCTGGAGCAGAAGCTCTCGGAGCTGCTCGCGCAGGAGGAAGCCAAGGTGCGCGAGCAGCACGGCTACGAATCGCAGAAGCTGAACGACTTTCTGTCGCGCCGTCACAGCGACGCGCGCACGCTGTCGGAGCGCATCGAGCGCTTCGCGGATTACGCGTTCGAGGATGAAGATGCGGCGGAGGCGTACGAGGAGCTGCGCAAGGAGCTGGAGCAGCTCAAGGCGCTCGAGGAGTTCCTGAAGCAGTACAAGGATGCGTTTCGCGGCAAGCAGCAGGCGGACTACGAGACGGCGCAGCGCGTGCGGCAGGAGCTGCAAGCGCTCGAGCAGCTGCTCCGCGCGCTCGCCGAGGGCAAGCTCGAGCAGATCGACGCGCAGCAGCTCGCAAAGCAGCTCGGGCAAAATGCGGGGCGATCGCTCATCATCCTGCGCGATCTCGAGTCGCGCCTGCGGGACCGCGGCTATCTGCGTACGCGCGACGGCCAGGACGAGCTCACGCCCGCCGCCGTTCGCCGCATCGGCGCTCAGGCGCTGGCGCAGGTCTACGGCAACCTGCACAAGGGCCGGCCGGGCAGTCACGACACGTCGGCGACCGGCGCTGCGCTGCCGCGCCCGGACGAGACGCGGCCCTATCAGTTCGGCGACGCGCTCGACATCGACGTCGTGAAGTCGGTGCTGAACGGGCTGTCGCGCCAGGCGAAACAACGCACCGGCTCCATGTCGCTGTCGCTGTCGGTGGACGACATCGAGGTACGCGAGAAAGACTTCGCCACCCAGTCCACCACCGTGCTGCTCCTGGATCTGTCGTGGTCCATGTCGTTCGAGGATCGCTTCCCCGCAGCCAAGCGCGTCGCGCTGGCCATGCACCAGCTGATCCGCACGCAGTTCCCGCGCGACAAGTTCTTCGTGGTCGGCTTCTCGACGCGCGCGCGCGAGCTGCAGCTGGACGAGCTCGCGGCGATCAGCTGGGACCCCTCCGATCCATTCACGAACCTGCAAGAAGGCCTGATGGTCGCCGAGCGGCTCATCAGCAAAAATCCGAGCTCCTCGCCGCAGATCCTGGTGATCACCGACGGCCAGCCCACGGCGTACTTCATCGATGACGAGCTGCACGTGGAGTGGCCGAACGGCTACGGTGGCATCTCGCCGCGCGCGGTGTCCCAGACGCTGAAGCAAGTCGGCCGCATCACGCAGCGCGGCATCACCATCAACACCTTCATGCTGCACGACTCGCCGGAGCTCGTCGGCTTCGTGGAGCGCATGACGGAGATCAACCACGGGCGCGCGCTCTTCACCGATCCGCAGAAGCTCGGCTCGTACGTGCTCGTGGACCACATGCAGAAGCGCCGCCAGCGCCGCTGACGGCGTCAGTCACGGGCCGTTGTAGCTGGTGATCAGATCGAAGCCGGTCGTGCCGAGGTAACCCCACGGCGGCAGCGACGAGTCGTCCTGCACGACCAGCCGCACGAGCTTGCCGCGGTGCGACTGCAGCGGCCAGCTCTGCAGCACGCGCTGCGAGTCGCTGTCCGGGCCTGTCACGGTGTACAGCACCTGATCGCCGGAGAGCAGCGCGATGCGTCCGCCGTGGCCTCCATGCACGTTGAAGCGCAGCGCTACGGCATCGGGCGGTACGCTGAACTCCTGGCTCACGGAGCCCTGGCTCGCCTCGCCGTACGCGGTGCCGCCGGTACGGTCGACCGTGTACGTGGAGATCGTACGGCGCCGGCCGTACATATCGACGCCGCTCAGGCCGTCGTAGTGGTTGTGCGCATCGAAGACCTGGAAGCGCAACCCGGAGCCTTCCGTCACCCACCCGTCGAAGCCTTCGATGAACTGCGCGTTGTGCAGCGGGCCGTCCAGCTCGCGGATCAGATCGAAGCCCGAGACCCTGATGAAGGCCCAATCGCCCGAGCCGACGTCGTCTTCGATCGCGAGCGTGAGCTGCTGGCCGCGCCGGCCGCTCAGGTCCCAGCTCACCGGCACGTGCAGATCCGAGTCGCGGCCCGTGCAGTCCTCGAGCGTCGCGCCGCTCGCATCTTTGAGCCGCACGTGGGCGTGACCGCCCGAGACCACGAAGTGCAAGCCCAGCGCGTCGCTCGGCACGCTGAACGTCTGCGAGAGCGTGCCGCGCGCGCTGCCTCCGCTGTTGCGGCCGTCTGGCGACGTGGACAGGCTCGGGAGCCCCGCGTTGCCCTGATCCACCGCGACTAGAAAGCGTGCGCCGTCGCCGGTCGCGCTCCAGCCGTTGCGCCCGCGCGAGAAGTCGCCGTTCACGAGGGCGCCCGTCGCGCACACGCCGGCGTGACAGCGCGCGTTGTCTCCGCACGCGAGGCCGTCCTCGCGCGCGATCGTCGTGCAGCTGGAAGCGGCGGCGCCGCACTGCCAGCGCGCTTCCTCACACGGGTTCGCGCTGCTGGCGCACGGCTCGTCGCGGCAGGCTTGCTCGCACGCGCCCGCCGAGCAGTACAGCTTCTTGCCGTCCGCGTCCGTGCCGCAGCTCGGACCGGTCAGCGGCCGCTCGTCGCACTCCATGCCGTTGTCGCAGCTCACGACGCGGCTCGCGTAACAGGGCCGGCGCGAAGGGCACTCCGCGCCGACCACACATGGCACGCAGCGGCCATTGTCGCAGACCTTGCCCGAGCCACACGGGCGCGGCCCACGTGCGACACCGGTGTCGTCGCAGCTGGTGCCCTGCGGTGTGCAGTGGTCGCGGTAGATCGTGCAGTCGTCCGCGCGGCTGCACTCGCGGCCCTCGAGGCACACGCTGCACGTCCCGCGCAAGCAGGTGCCGGTGTCGTTGCAGCTCGCGTCGTCCGGCAAATCCGAGACGCTGAGCGCGCCGTTCTCGCAGCTCAGCTTCTGGCAGGGGTTGCCGTTGGTGCGCGGTGCGTCGGCGTCGTCCGGCTGTTTGCGAGGCTGGCCGCGCCCATCACACACGAATTTGTTGCAGTCGCCGTCGACCTGCTGATCGGCGGCGAGCTCCGTGCCCGAGGGCTCGGGTCGTTCCAGACACATGCCGCGCACGCAGCGCGCGCTGAGGCAGGGGCTGCGGATGATGCAGTCCGTGTCCTGCCGGCAGCTGCCCGGCTCGACCGTGGCGGCGTCCTCCTTCGACCCCACCTCGGAGATCGGCGTGCAGGCGGTTGCCGCCAGGAACAGCGCCGCGAGCGCGCGTCCGAGCCACGCGGCCGCGAACTGGATTCGACAACGCATTCTGAGCCCGTGCCCCGCTCCATATCGTGTCAGGCGGGTTCAATGCAGCGCAATAGCCCGGGGGTCGGACCCGGGTCAAGCCAACCCTAGCGGTCCCGCCAGTGATACTGCGCCGCCGCGAGCGCATCGGTGTAAAGTCCTGCGCATGCGGATCTGTGTATTTTGTGGCTCGAGCCCCGGCAGCTCGAGTGTGTACCGCGACGCGGCGGCGGCGCTCGGGCAGCTGTTGGCTGCGGAAGGCATCGGTCTGGTCTACGGCGGCGCAAATCGGGGCTCGATGGGAACCCTGGCGGATGCGGCGCTGGCTGCGGGCGGTGAGGTGATCGGCGTGATCCCGCAGGCGGTGGTCGCGCTCGAGGTGGCGCACGTCGGGCTCACGGAGCTGCGCGTGGTCGGCAGCATGCACGAGCGCAAGGCGTTGATGGCTGAGCTGTCCGATGCCTTCATCGCGATGCCTGGCGGCATCGGGACCCTCGACGAGCTTTTCGAGATCTACACCTGGCGCACCTTGCGCATCCACGACAAGCCGATCGGTGTGTGGAACGTGGACGGCTTCTTCGATCCACTCGTGAGCATGCTCGATCACACGCTGCAGGCAGGGTTTCTGGGTGCGGACGCGCGCGCTCTCTTGCACGTGGAACGCTCCGCGCCGGCGCTGCTGCACAGGCTGCGGAACGCCTCGTAAGCGTTACGCGGGCTCGATGTACGGGCCAACCTTTGCCCAGACGAGTGATGGCGACAGTCGCGTGTTCGACTGTACGACGGCGAAGTAAGGTGCGCCGCTGCCAGCGAACCACCGCTGCTGGTAGCGGCAGGGGGAACGCCGCAGCGGCCGGGGGTGATCGCGGTGCGGCGACCGAGGCGGGGCGTGGTGCGGCGGCGCAAAACGGATGCTGGCGTAGGGGCGGCGGGGGCTGCCGATACGGCGACGTGCGCAGCCATCAGCGGCAGCTGTCTGGAGGCGATTTCGATCGCGTCCTCGACCTGGCCGATGTGCACCAACGCCGCTGGCCGCGCGGCGCGTTCGCAGAAGAGCGCAAAGGCGCACGCGCGGTCGCCCGCTGCCTCTCGTTGTTCACTTGCAGCGAGCGCGGTCGTTGCAGCGCGAGCCGCGCAGTAGCGCGGTGTGACACAACGCTTCTATGCAATGTGTCCCAGAGCACCGCGGCGATGACGGAGCTTGTCCATGTATCCCTCGCGCTGTCGGACACGCAGCGGACGAGATCGCGTTTGTATGACGTTGCGCGGGACACGAGCACGGCTTGATCACGCGGACGGCGGCACGCACTCGTCATCCATGGCGCGCGCAGCGCCGCGAGTGTCGGCGGAGCCGGCCAACTCGCTCGCCGCCGCGCTCGAGCGCGCACTCGCCCGGCCAAGCACCACGGCCGATTCCTGCTATCGCCATGACGATGCAACGCACCCCGTTTTTGCGCGCGTTCCTGCTACAAAAGAGAAGCCAGCGCCATCGCGGCGCAACCTTGCGCGATTCAAAATGTAACTAAACGCACCAATCGCTGGCTGTTCCATCGAATCCGGTAACCTCGACTTCAGTCTAACTGCCCGTTCGAGCTGCTCAAAATGGACCGAGTCAGGTGCGAAATCAGGACGCCTGAGCTAGCACAGCGGCCATGTATCGACATCGCGCTCAACCCTCGCGCGGAGCCAGCATGCCGACCCCAGCTCCGACCACGCCGCATTTGCCGTGGAGACCGCTGCGCGCGGCGTGGCTCGCGTGTGCGACGTTGTGCTGTTCGGCCTGCAGCTTGTGGCTGCAAGCGGACGACAAGCAGTGCAGCACGGACGCGGATTGCGCCAAGCGTGGCCTGCAGGGCGCGGTGTGCATCGCGGAGCTGTGTCAGCGACCGTCGGCCGCCGTGACCGGCAATGCAGGCAGCTCGACGTCCGCGGAGGCAGGCGCGAGCGCTCCTGCGAGCGTGCGTGAGAACGCCGCGACTGCGGCGCCCGCGTCGGCGCCTGCCGCCGGTCGCCCCGCTGCAGCGGGTGGAGGCAGCGGTGCGCGCTCGAACGAGTCAGGCATGCTGACCGTGGGCAACGCGGGCGCGAGCGTGCCTCGCGCGGGGAGCGCTGCGAGCGCTGGCAGCGCTGCGAATGCCGGCAACGCTGCGACTGCTGGCAACGCTGCCGGCGCCGGCAGGGCAGGCAGCGGTGCGTGCTCGGGCCCCGAATGCCCGGAGTGCAGCGTGGACGCGGACTGCGAGCGCCGCGGTGTGGTGGGCGGCACGTGCGTCAGCGCGAAGTGCCGGCCCGCGCCCCAGTGCCAGGCCGACGGCGATTGCCTCATGCGCGGCCCCGAGTACATGGGCGGCAAGTGCACCGAGCGCCAGTGCGTACCGAACCCGCGCTTCCGCTGTGCGCCGCCAACAGCGGCGACGACCTCCGAGACCCGCACCCTCAAGGTGCTCGTGCGCGACTCACTGTCGCTCAGCCCGATCTCCAACCTGCACGTCGTCGCGTGCGCAAAGCTGGACCTCACGTGCTCGCAGCCGGTGAAAGACGGCATGACCGGCCGGGATGGCTATCTGACGATCGAGCTGCCCGCGAACTTTGCGGGCTATTTGCAGCAGAGCGAGCGCCGCGAGTACTCGCCAGCCATGTACTTCCTGCCGCCCGTGTTCCCGGAAGATGGTGTGTTGCAGCCGTTCCCGCTGCTCGGCTCCGGCGTGATCATCGACGCGCTCGCAGCGGCGCTCGGCGCGGGGCTCGATCCGATGCGCGGGCACATGATGCTCATCTCGGAAGACTGCGCGGGCACGCCGCTCGCAGGCGTGTCGTTCACCAGCACGCAGCGCGACGCCAAGACCGTCCAGTTCTACGTGCGAGACCTCCTGCCCTCGACCACGGCCATGGACACGGCAGAGGTCGGCAACGGCGGCTTCCTCAACTTCCCCTCCGGAACCGCAGTCATCAACGTCGCGCAGACCAAGCCGGCGCTCGAGCTAGCCACGGTCAGCGTGGTCGTGCGCGCAGGCTACATCTCCGTCGCGTACATCCGGCCCAAAACCCGCTGACGCTCGTTCGTCGCGGCCGCCGAGAGCTGCACGCGCAGCCGTGTCGCGTCCTCGACGTGGCCCGTAATTTCTCTACGCGCTTGCGCCTGGTGCTCGGCGCGCCTTCGCGCTGAAGTGCAGAGCCAAGGGCAAGGAGCGTGGCGATGGAGACTTCGGCGCAAGATGTCGCGTGGCTCGTGGCGCGCGCAAAGATCCGGGATGGACGCAGCCCGCTCAGCGTTCGACGAGCAATGCGTTCGCTTCACCGCCGCCGATGCACAGCGTCGCGAGGCCCCGCCGCGCACGTTGCGCTTCCATGGCGTAGAGCAGGGTGGTGAGGATCCTCGCGCCGGACGCCCCGATCGGGTGGCCGAGCGCGACCGCGCCGCCGCGGACGTTGATGCGCCCTGGGTCCAGCTCCGCGAGCTTGCTGCAGGCGAGGGCGACCACCGCGAAGGCCTCGTTGATCTCGTACAGGTCGACGTCGGCCGCCTGCAGCTGCGCTCGGGCCAGCGCCTTCTGGATCGCGTAT
>Ga0190269_10000201_pt1 | contig 31804 bp, 29 predicted proteins | sample Popmic249IS_FD_133749 | JGI IMG/M metagenome (GOLD analysis project Ga0190269, IMG submission 133749) | Populus adjacent soil microbial communities from riparian zone of Blue River, Arizona, USA - 249 IS | ecosystem: Environmental > Terrestrial > Soil > Riparian zone | place: USA: Arizona... | reverse complement strand
CGAGATCACGTGCGGTAGGTTCCGACACGTCGTCCAGCCTTCCAGACCTGCGAAAGAGGTGCGCGCGATGGCGGTCCAGGCCTACATCCTCATCCAGACCGAGGTCGGCAAGGCTGCCGCCGTGGCCAAGGCCATCAACGAGCTCCCCGGCGTCGCCAACGCCGAGGACGTGACGGGCCCCTACGACGTCATCGTCCGCGCCGAGGCCAAGAACGTCGACGACCTGGGGAAGCTGGTGGTCGCCCGGATCCAGGGCGTCGAGGGCATCACCCGCACGCTGACGTGCCCCGTCGTCCACCTCTGACGCCACGTCTGACGGTCGTCCTCGCCGCGCTGCTGGCGGCCTGCTCGACCGGTTCGTCAGGCCGCGGCGCCGTGGCGCTCGAGCCGGTGGCGTCGCTGCCGCCGCGGGCGGTCGACGTGTGCGAGCGCGTGGTGACCGCGCTGCCGGACGAGCTGGCGCCCGACGTCGCGCGCCGGGTGACCGCTCCGCCGTCCACCGCCACGGCCGCCTGGGGCGAGCCACCCGTCACGCTGCGCTGCGGGACCGAGCCGGGGAGCCGGCGGGACGACCTCTACGAGCTCGACGGCGTGCTGTGGGCCATGCACGACAGCGGGGACAGCCGCACCTGGACCACGGTGGCGGCGAAGGTGCCCGTGCAGGTCGTCGTCCCCGACGCCTACTCCGACCAGGCCGAGATGCTCGGGAGCCTGGCGGTCGCGCTGCGCCCGGCCCTGCGCTGACGAGGCGTCAGGGCAGCCGGTCGAGGGCCTGCCGCAGGTCGGCCAGGAGGTCCTCGGGGTCCTCGAGGCCGATGGAGAGCCGCACTGCGCCCGGGTCGATACCGGCCACCGCCAAGGAGTCCTCGTCCAGGTCCTTGTGGGTGGTCGAGCCGACGTGCACCGCCTTCGTCACGGTGCCGCCCAGCGAGGTCGCCCGGGTCACCAGCCGGAGGCCGTCGACGAGCGCCATGCCGCCCTCACGGCCCCCGCGCGGCGTCACGGTGACGACGGCGCCGTAGCGGCCCGGGTGGAACAGGCGGGTCGCCAGCGCGTGGCTGCGGTGGTGCGCCAGGCCCGGGTGGTCCACGGCGCGCACGGCCGGGTGCTCCGCGACCCCGCGGGCCACCTCCAGCGCCGTCGCGCACTGGCGGGCGACCCGCAGCGGCAGCGTCTGCAGGCCGCGCGAGAGGAGGGCCGCCTCGTCCGGCGCCAGCGCACCGCCCAGGTCGAGCCTTACCGACCGGACCCGGGAGACGAGCTCCGCGGCGCCCACCACGACGCCGCCGGTGGCGTCGCTGTGCCCGCCGAGGTACTTGGTGGCCGAGTGCACCACGAGGTCGGCGCCGTGCTCGAGCGGGCGCACGACCACCGGGCTCGCGAAAGTCGCGTCGACCACGAAGGTCACGCCTGCCTCGTGCGCGACGCCGGCCAGACCGGGCAGGTCGGCGACGGTCATCGTCGGGTTGGCCATGACCTCGGCCCAGAGCACGGCGGTCTCCGGCCGCAGCGCGGCCCGGACGGCGTCGAGGTCGGTGCTGTCCACGAACGTCGTCTCGACGCCGAAGCGGGCGAGCTGCCGGGTGAGGAAGGACCAGGTCCCGCCGTACAGCTCCCGCGGGGCCACGACGTGAGACCCGCTGCCGCACAAGGCCATCAGCGTGGTGGCCGTCGCCGCGCTGCCGCTGGCAAAGGGCTGGCCCGCCGCCTCGCCAGTCAGGTCCTCCAGTGCCGCCACCGCGTCGGCGAACGCCTGTGCCGTGGGGTTGTCGGTGCGGCTGTAGGACCAGCCCTGCTCTCGGCCGGCGAAGACGTCGGCCGTGTGCACCGCCGAGTCGAACGTCCAGACCGTCGAGCGGTGGACGGGGGCGACCAGCGCGGACTGCCCGACGGGGCGCGGCGCCGGCGGGTGCACTGCCCGGGTGCCCTCTCCGGTCACTCGGTGATGGCCTCTCGCGACATCAGCCCACCGACCATCTCCAGCACCGGCATGCCCTCGTAGCAGACCGCCACGACGTGCTCGGTGATGGGCATGTCCACGGCGTGCTTGGCACCGAGCGCCAGGATCGACCGGCACGACTTGTACCCCTCGGCGGTCAGGTGCGGCTGCGTGGCCAGGCTCTCGACGCTGGCACCGCGGCCGAGGCTCGCGCCGAAGCGGTGGTTGCGCGACAACGGGGAGGAGCAGGTGGCGACCAGGTCGCCCATGCCCGCCAGGCCGGAGAAGGTCATCGCGTCGGCCCCCAGTGCCACGCCGAGCCGGGCGGTCTCCGCGAGGCCGCGCGTGATGAGCGAGGCCTTGGTGTTGTCGCCGAAGCCGAGCCCCTCGGCCATGCCGACCGCCAGGGCGATGACGTTCTTCACTGCGCCGCCGAGCTCGCAGCCCACCACGTCGGCCGACACGTAGGGCTTGAAGTAGGGGGTGCGGAGCATGCTCATCAGCTCCTCCGCCACGGCCCGGTCGCTGCAGGCGACGACCGTCGCGGTGGGCTGCTCCTCCGCGATCTCGCGGGCCAGGTTGGGACCGGTGACCACGGCGACCCGGTCGGCCGGGACGTCCGCCACCTCGCGGATCACCTCGCTCATCCGCTTGGTGGTGCCGAGCTCGACGCCCTTCATCAGGCTCACGAGCACCGCGTCCGGGCTCAGGAACGACTTCGCCTGCGCGAGGTTGTCACGCAGGGTCTGCGAGGGCACGGCCAGCACGACCACCTCCGCTCCGGAGACCGCCTCGGGAAGGTCCCCCGTGGCCGTCAGCCGGTGCGGCAGCGCGATGCCGGGCAGGTAGTCGGGGTTGGACCGGGTCGTGGTGATGGTCTCGGCGAGCTCGGGCCGGCGCGCCCAGAGCACGACGTCCGTCCCGGCGTCGGCGAGGATCTTGCCGAAGGCGGTCCCCCAGGACCCGGCTCCTACGACGGCTGCGCGCGTCATGCCGACCTCCTCGCCTGCGGACGGAACTCGAACGGCTGGTCGGGCGCCTGGCCGCCCCGCACGCCTTCCAGGAGCCGCGTGATCTCGGCCATCACGGCAGCCGTAGCCTCCCGGAGCACCGTGGACGTCAGCGGCTTGCCGCGCCAGGGCGACAGGTCCACCGGCGGCCCGGCCACGACCGTGATGGTGTGGCGGGGCAGCAGGTGCAGCCCCGGGGTCCGGTAGGAGTCCAGGATCTCCTGGGCGCCCCACTGGGCGATCGGCACGACCGGCGCCCCCGACTCGAGCGCCAGCCGCGCGATCCCGGTCTTCCCGACCATCGGCCACTTCTCGGGGTCGCGGCTGACCGTGCCCTCGGGGTAGAGGCAGACCAGCTCGCCGCGCTGCACAGCGGCGACCGCGTCGACGAGCGAGTCGGCGGCGTTGGCCGTGCCGCGGTACACGGGGATCTGGCCGGTGCCCCGGAGGACCTTGGCCACCAGCCACCGCAGCGGGTTCGTCGGGAGGAAGAGCGTCGACTTGGCCAGGAACCGCGGCGCCCGCCCGGCGCCGAAGATCATCGCGTCCGCGAAGGGCAGCGGGTCCGCGTGGGAGATGTGGTTGACGGCGACGATGACGCCGCCGGTGCGAGGGATGTTGTCCAAGCCGATCCAGCGGCGGCTGGTCAGGAGCAGCAGCACAGGCTTGATCAGCACCACGGCGAAGCGGTACCAGAAGCCGATCCGCCCGAGTCTCACCCTCGCCCCTCCCACCTCAGGTCCGACCCGCCACAGCCTGCCAGACTTCTGCCCCGTGGCGGTGTCGTGGGGCGTGGTGGTTCCGGTCAAGCGGCTGACGCTCGCCAAGACCCGGCTGGCGGCGTACGGCGACACCACCCGGGAGGCGCTGGCGCTGGCGTTCGCCGCGGACGTCGTGCTGGCGGCCCGCCAGGTCGCGCGGGTGCTCGTGGTGACCGACGACGAGACCGCCGCGGCGCTGCTCTCGTCGTTGGGTGCCGAAGTCACCGCCGACGACCCGGACGCGGGGCTCAACCCCGCCCTCGCCCACGGCGCCGACCTGCTGCGGGCGGAGGACCCCCTGCTGGGCGTCGCCACGCTGTCGGCGGACCTGCCCGCGCTGCTGGCGCCCGAGCTGCGCCTGGTGCTGGACCAGGTCCGGCCCGGTGAGCGTGGCTTCGTCGCCGACGTGAGCCGAACCGGTACGACGCTGCTGGCGGCCGGGCCCGGCACGCCGCTGCTCCCGGCCTTCGGCCCGGGCTCCCGCGAGGCACACCTGCGTTCCGGCGCCCGGGAGCTGCAGACGGGCCCGGGTCTGCGCCGCGACGTCGACACGCCGGACGACCTCCGTGAGGCGCTGGCCCTGGGCGTCGGCCCGCGCACCCGGGCCGTCGTGCTGGGACTGCCGTGAGCGAGACCGTGGCCGTGACGGTCCGGACGTGGGACAGGTCAGCCGGGGGCACCGCCTTCCTCGACGACGGGACCGTGCTGCGGCTTCCCCTGGAGTGCCTGCAGGGCAGCGTCTTCCGGTTCCTGCGGCCCGGCCAGCGCGTGCGCGTCACGTTGCAGGACGGCGTGGTGGCGTCGGTGTCGCTGCCTGCCTGACCTCGCGACGAAGGCCCCCGGCGAGCGCCGGGGGCCTTCGTCGGGGGTGTCCTACTTCTTGGCGGCCTTCTTGGCCGGCGCCTTCTTCGCGGCGGCCTTCTTCGCCGGCGCCGCGGCCTTCTTGGCGGGTGCCGCCTTCTTGGCCGGCGCGGCCTTCTTCACCGCGGCCTTCTTCGCCGGGGCGGCCTTCTTCGCCGGGGCGGCCTTCTTCGCCGGCGCAGCCTTGGCCGCCTTCGCGGGCGCGGCCTTCTTGGCAGGTGCGGCCTTCTTGGTCGCGGCCTTGGCCGGAGCCGCAGCCTTCTTCGCCGCGACCTTCGCCGGAGCGGCGGCCTTCTTGGCGGCGGCCTTGGCCGGAGCCGCAGCCTTCTTGGCTGCGGCCTTGGCCGGAGCCGCAGCCTTCTTGGCGGCGCCGCGGCCCTTCTTGGCACCGGCCACGACCTCCTTGAAGGCCGCACCCGGGCGGAACTTCGGCACCGACGTGGCGGGGACCTTGACGGCCGCACCGGTCGCGGGGTTGCGACCCGTCCGGGCGGCGCGGTCGATCTTCTCGAAGACGCCGAAGCCCGCGATGGCGACCTTCTCACCCTTGGCGACGGCGGTCTGGACGGCGTCGAGGATGGCCTCGACGGCCACAGCAGCGGTGCGCTTGTCACCGATCTTGTCGCTGATGGCCTCGATCAGCTCGGCCTTGTTCACGTGGGATCCCCTCCAGGAACTGACGAGGCGCTCTGCCCCTTGCTGCGAAAGGTAGGCGCAAGCACGCAGAGACGTCGAACACCACGACACGAGGACTTTCCTTGTGTCGCAACGTGTTCCGAGGACGCCTCGCAGCTCAGGCCCTGCGCTGCCTGCGGTCCAGCTCCTCGAGGAGGTCCAGCAGCCTGAGGTTCGCCCGTCCCAGGTCGTGCTTCGCGGCGTCGCTGATGACGAGGATCCGCCTGGAAACACTGGCTTTTTCGGCCTCGTCGACGGTCAGCGCCCTGACCCTCTCGTGCGCCTCCCTCAACCGCTCGGCGAACGCGGCGAACAGCTCCTCGTCCTCCACGGCGGCGCGTCAGCGGGCCGTGACGACGGGCTTCCAGGTCGGCCGCTGGAGCTCGTACGCAGCGATGTCGGCCTCGTGCCGCAGCGTCAGACCGATGTCGTCGAGGCCCTCCATGAGCCGCCAGCGCGTGTAGTCGTCGAGCTCGAAGGGGGCCGTGACGCCCTCGGCACGGACCTCGCGGGCCTCCAGGTCGACCGTGACGGCGGCCTTCGGGTCCCTCTCCGCCAGGGCCGTCAGCGCCTCCACGACCTCGGCCGGCAGCTGCACGGTCAGCAGGCCGCCCTTGAGGCTGTTGCCACGGAAGATGTCGGCGAAGCGGGTGCTGATGACGGCCTTGAAGCCGTAGTCCTGCAGCGCCCACACCGCGTGCTCGCGGCTCGATCCGGTGCCGAAGTTGTCTCCGGCGAGCAGCACGGTGGCGCCCTGGCGCTCCGGCTGGTTGAGCACGAAGGACGGGTCCTCGCGCCACTCGCTGAAGAGGCCGGCGCCGAAGCCGGTCCGCTCGACGCGCTTGAGCCAGTCGCTGGGGATGATCTGGTCGGTGTCGACGTCGCTGCGGCGCAGCGGAACGGCGGTACCCGTGTGGGTGACGAAGGGCTCCACGGCTCAGGCCTCCAGGTCGGCAGGGGCGGCCAGACGGCCGACGACGGCGGTCGCCGCAGCGACCTGCGGGGACACGAGGTGAGTGCGGCCGCCACGTCCCTGACGGCCCTCGAAGTTGCGGTTGCTGGTGGACGCGCTGCGCTCGCCCGGCTTGAGGGTGTCGGGGTTCATGCCCAGGCACATCGAGCACCCGGCGCTGCGCCACTCGGCACCGGCCTCGGCGAAGACCCGGTCGAGGCCCTCCTGCTCCGCCTGCTGCTTCACCAGCATCGAGCCAGGGACGACGAGCATCCGCACGCCGTCGGCCACGTGCCGGCCGCGCAGGATCTCGGCCGCGGCTCGCAGGTCCTCCATGCGGCCGTTCGTGCAGGAGCCGAGGAACACCGTGTCGACCGCGACCTCGCGCATCGGCGTACCGGGGGTGAGCCCCATGTAGGAGAGCGCGCGCTCGGCGGCGTCGCGGAGGTTGCCGTCCGGGAAGTCCTGCGGCGACGGGACATCGGCCGACAGCGGCACGCCCTGGCCCGGGTTGGTCCCCCACGTGACGAAGGGCGTGACGGTGGCGGCGTCGAGGGTGACGACCTTGTCGAAGACGGCGTCGTCGTCGGTGCGGAGCGCGTCCCACGCCGCCACCGCGGCGTCCCAGTCGGCGGGCGCGTTGGGGCGGCCGTGCAGGTAGGCGTAGGTGGTCTCGTCCGGGGCGATCATCCCCGCGCGGGCACCCCACTCGATGCTCATGTTGCAGACCGTCATCCGGCCCTCCATGGACAGCGCCCGGATGGCCTCGCCGCGGTACTCGACGACATAGCCCTGACCGCCGCCGGTGCCCTCCTGGGCGATGAGGGCGAGGACGAGGTCCTTCGCCGTCGTACCGGCCGGCGGGGTGCCGACGACCTCGACGGCCATGGTCTTCGGCCGGGGCAGCGGGAGGGTCTGGGTGGCGAGGACGTGCTCGACCTCGCTGGTGCCGATGCCGAAGGCCAGTGCGCCGAACGCGCCGTGGGTGCTGGTGTGGCTGTCGCCGCAGACGATCGTCATGCCCGGCTGGGTGATACCGAGCTGGGGGCCGATGACGTGCACGATGCCCTGGCCGCTGTCGCCCATGGGGTGCAGCCGGACGCCGAACTCCGCGCAGTTCTTGCGAAGCGTCTCCACCTGCACCCGGCTGACGGGGTCCTCGATGGGGCCGATGACGAGGTCGGTCGGGACGTTGTGGTCCTCGGTGGCAAGAGTCAGGTCAGGGCGACGGACCGTGCGGCCGTTGAGCCGGAGTCCGTCGAAGGCCTGCGGGCTGGTGACTTCGTGGACCAGGTGGAGGTCGATGTAGAGCAGGTCCGGCTCACCCTCGGCACGTCGCACGACGTGCTGCTCCCAGACCTTCTCGGCGAGAGTGCGTCCCATGCCCTGCCTCCTAGACATTTCACATTCTGAGATGCGAGTATCGCTATGTGGAACAGACTAGCGGAGTCGGCGTCCTGGACAAAGCCGTGGCGGTGCTCGACGCGGTGCACGCGGGAGCCGACTCGCTGGCGACGCTGACGACGGCGACAGGGCTGTCGCGCGCCACCGCCCACCGGCTGGCCGTGGCGCTCGAGGCGCACGGGCTGCTCGCCCGCGACGGCGCCGGTCGGTGGCGGACCGGGGCGCACCTGGCGTACCTGGCCGGTTCGGACACGCTGCTGGAGCGCGCGGCGCCCGTCCTGGCCCGGCTGCGGGACGCCACGGGCGAGAGCGCGCAGCTCTACCGGCGGCAGGGGGACGAGCGCGTGTGCGTCGCGGCGGCCGAGCGCGGCCACGGCCTGCGGGACACCGTGCCGGTCGGCGCCGCGCTGCCGATGAGCGCCGGCTCCGCGGCGCAGGTGCTGCTGGCCTTCACCGGCGAGCCGGCCCCGGCGGCTGCGGTCTTCACCGACCGGACCCTCATGGAGGTACGCCGACGCGGCTGGGCGCACTCGGTGGCCGAGCGCGAGGCCGGCGTGGCGTCGGTGTCGGCCCCGGTGCTCGACGCGGACGGCAAGGTAGTCGCGGCCATCAGCGTCAGCGGCCCGGTGGAGCGGCTCGGCCGGCAGCCCGGGCGGTTGCACGGCGAGGCCGTCGTCGCCGCCGCCAGGGAGCTGTCCTGAGCCCAGCCGCGGACTAGTCCGAACGGGCTGTGGAAATCCGGTCATCCCGGGCGATGCCGGGGCCTACGGTCGCGCACCACCCTGAGGTGCCCGCAACCGGCCGTAGGAGGACGACATGGCCCACCCGTCGCACGCCCGCTCGTTCGACGACGACGTGCCCATGACCGTCCCGGTCCCCCGCTTCCCTGGCATGGACTGGCCCGGCGACGACGAGGTGGCCCACGTGCCGGTGGCGCTGCTGCTGGCCATGCGCGGGAAGTGCTCGTGCGCCGACTGCTGCGAGGGCTTCGTCGCCCTGACGCGGCGGGCCCGGCTGCGCGTCGTCTGAGCTGTCCACAGCGCCGCCCGCGTCAGCAAGCGCGCTGTCGGACCCGGCTGCGAGCCTGCAGCACCAGGAGGTGCCGGATGACCTGCTGCGAGGACGGCTGCGACGCCGCGGTGGTGGCACGCGGGATGTGCGGGCGCCACTACAAGCAGTGGCAGCGGAGCGGGAAGCCCGAAGGCCGCGCCATCGCTGGGCGCACGTCCGCGAGCTGCGCCGAGCCCCAGTGCACCCAGCCGGCGTACGCACGCGACCACTGCTCCCGTCACTACCGCCAACTGCTGCGCTCCGGTCAGGTGACGCCGGATCACGCACCCGCCGGCTGCGCCGTCCCCTCGTGCGACCGCCGTGCGGTGACGCGCGGTTGGTGCCACGGCCACTACCTGCGGTGGAGCCGCACCGGCGACGTCCGTGCCGACGTGCCACTGGCCCGCCCTGACGCGGACATCTGCCGCCACGAGAAGTGCGAGCGTGGCGCGCACAGCGGCGGGCTCTGCCGAAGCCACGCTCGGCGGTTACGGCTCTACGGCGATCCCGACGCCGGAGCCCCTCCGCGCGTCGTCACTGGAGACGGGTCGATCAACCACGGGTACTGGTGGAAGCGCGTGCCCGCGGAGTCGCGCCACCTCGTCCCAGCCGGAAGGACCCACGACTTCGAGCACCGACTGGTCATGGCCGCGCTGCTCGGCCGCCCGCTGATGCCGGACGAGGTCGTGCACCACAAGAACGGAGACAGGCTGGACAACCGGCCCGAGAACCTCGAGCTGTGGAGCACGGCGCAGCCCAAGGGCCAGCGGGTCGAGGACAAGCTGGCCTTCGCCCGGATGCTGCTGGAGCGGTACGCCGGGCCACCCGAGACGACGCACGATGGGTCGACGCCGGGCCCCGGAACGACCTGAGACCGACCGTCTAGACGGTCGGTCTCAGGCCTCACACGTGGTCACACAACGTAGCCCCGAAGGGATTCGAACCCTCGCTACCGCCGTGAGAGGGCGGCGTCCTAGGCCGCTAGACGACGGGGCCCTAGAGAGAACCAGATGATGCAGGGGAGAGCGTACCGAACTGGCTGCTCGGTATCTGCTGGGGTACCTGGACTCGAACCAAGACTAACGGAACCAGAAACCGTCGGGCTGCCAATTACCCCATACCCCAAGGCGTTGCGGCAGCAAGCCTAGCGGATGCGCGGCTCGGCCCTCAAAGCGCCGTTCCGGGCGCGGAGCGCAGGCGGGCAAGCACGCGGTCCTTGCCGAGCAGGGCCATCGACTCCGGGAGCGGAGGGGCGACCGAGGCACCGCAGACGGCCACCCGCACGGGGGCGTAGGCCTTGCCGCGCTTGAGCCCGAGCCCCTCGAGCAGGGCAGCGTCCATGGCGGCCTGGACGGCCTCGGTCGTCCACTCCCCCAGGCCCTCGAGCGCGTCGGCGCACGCCGTCAGCACCGGCGCCGCGTCGGGCCCCAGCGCCTTGTCCGCCGCGGCCGGGTCGACCGCGAAGTCCGCCTCGGCAACGAAGAGGAACCGCAGCAGGTCGACGACCTCGGACAGCAGCGCCATCCGCGTCTGCACCAGGGGCACGGCGCCGTCGAGGAGGGCGCGCTGCTCCGGCGTACCGGTGTAGAGGCCGGCGTCGCGCAGGAACGGCTCGAGCCGGTCCGCGAGGTCGGCGGGGGCGAGCTCCCGGACGTAGTGGCCGTTGAGCCAGCCGAGCTTGTCGAGGTCGAAGACCGGCCCGACGGTGTTCACGCGCTCCCAGTCGAAGGTCGCGACCATCTCGTCGAAGGAGAAGACCTCCTGGCCGTCGGGCAGCGAGTAGCCCAGCAGCCCCAGGAAGTTGCGCAACGCCTCGGGCAGGTACCCCTGCTCGGCGAACCAGGTGAGCCGGGCGGCCGGGTTCTTGCGCTTGGAGATCTTCGACTTGTCGGTGTTGCGCAGCAGCGGCATGTGCGCGAAGACCGGCCGCTCCCAGCCGAGCCAGTCGAAGAGCAGCAGGTGCTTCGGCGTCGAGGAGATCCACTCCTCGCCGCGCACGACGTGGGTGATGCCCATGAGGTGGTCGTCGACGACGACGGCCAGGTGGTACGTCGGGAAGCCGTCGCCCTTGAGGATGACCTGGTCGTCGGGGTGCGGCGCGTTGACCTCGCCCCGGATCAGGTCGGTGAAGGACAGCGGCGGGTCCTCCGGGATGCGCATCCGCACCACCGGCGTCTCCTGCGACCCGCCGAGCGCGACCCGCTCCTCGTAGGTCTTGCCGAGGCAGAGCCGGTCGTAGCCGGTCGGCACCTTGCGACGCTGCTGGTCCTCGCGCATCTCCTGCAGCCGCGCGGGTGTGCACCAGCAGTGGTAGGCGTTGCCCTGAGCCAGCAGCTGGTCGACGTAGGGCCGGTAGGTGTCGAGCCGCTCGCTCTGCCGGTACGGCGCGAACGGACCTCCCTTGTCAGGGCCCTCGTCCCAGTCGAGCCCGAGCCAGGCCAGGGTGTCGTAGAGCTGCCTCTCGGAGTCGGCCTGGAAGCGCGCCCGGTCGGTGTCCTCGACGCGCAGCACGAAGGACCCGCCCTGCTGGCGGGCGAAGGCCAGGTTGAACAGCGCCATGTACGCCGTACCGACGTGGGGGTCGCCGGTCGGCGACGGGGCGATGCGGACGCGCACGGTCATCGGGGGCCCACCACGGGGTTGGCGAGCGTGCCCACGCCGCCGACGGTGACGGAGACCGTCTGGCCGGCGGTGAGCGGGCCGACGCCGGCCGGCGTACCGGTCAGGATGACGTCGCCCGGCAGCAGCGTCATGAACGCCGTCACCCACTCGACGATCGCCGGGATGTCGTGGATGAGGGCGGAGGTGCGCTCGTCCTGCTTCAGCTCGCCGTCGACCCGGGCCTGGACGACGACGTCGGAGGCGTCGAGCTCGGTCTCGATCCACGGCCCGAGCGGGCAGAAGGTGTCGTGCGACTTGCCGCGCGTCCACTGCTTGTCGGCGGCCTGGTGGTCGCGGGCCGTCACGTCGTTGCCGCAGGTGTAGCCGAGGATCACGTCGAGTGCCCGCTCCCGGGGCACCTCGCGGCACAGCCGGCCCACGACGATCGCCAGCTCTGCCTCGTGGTCGACCCGGTTGCTGTTGCGCGGCAGCACGATCGGGTCGCCGGGGCCGACCACGGAGGTCGACGGCTTGAGGAACACCACCGGGTCCTCCGGGGCTGAGAGCCCCATCTCCTTCACGTGGTCGGCGTAGTTCTTCCCGATGCACACGACCTTGCTGGGCAGCACGGGCGCGAGCAGGCGCACCGAGGCGAGCGGCAGCGGCTCACCGACCAGCGAGAAGGGCGCGAACGGGTGCCCGTCGATCGGGGTGACGACGAGGTCCGCGGGGTCCTCTCCGGGACCCTCGACCACGCCGAAGCGGACGTCGCCGCCCTGCTCGGAGGGGACAGCGAAGCGGGCGATGCGCAACGTGCCGGCCTTTCTGGGGAGGTGCTCCGCCGTGTCCGGGCGGGCTCCCGAGGCTACCGCCGTGGCGCACAACGCCCCGGGTCGTCAGACTTCGCCCCATGGGAGGGCCGGACGAGCTGCGGGTGCACCTGCTCGGGGGCCTCGAGGTCGAGGGCGTCCCGGTCCTCGCGCTGGGCTCCCGCAAGGGACGCGCGGTGCTGCGGCGGCTCGCTGTGGCGTCGGGCGGCGTCGTACCGGCGGACGCCCTGGTCGACACCGCGTGGCCGGAGGGAGCGCCGGTGCGCGCGCAGGACCAGCTGTCGGTGCTGGTGTCCCGGCTCCGGTCCGCCCTCGGCAGCGAGCGGGTGGTCCGGCGCGACGCGGGCTACGCGCTGAGCGCCGACTGGCTGGACGTCGGCGAGGTCGACCTCGCCCGGATCGAGGTCGGTGTCGCGCTCGCGACGGGCGAGCCGGCGGCCGCCCTGGCGCGCGGTCGCGCGGCGCTGCAGGTGGTCCGGGGCGAGCTGCTCCCCGAGGAGCAGGCGGACGCTCCCTGGCTCGTGGAGGCGCGCACTGCCTGCCGCCGCGCGGTGGCACGGCTCCAGGTGCTGACGGCCGAGGCCGCTCTCGCCGCCGGGGCGGCCCGGGACTGCGTCGACCTCGCCCAGAGGTGCCTCGACGAGGACCCGTACGACGAGCAGGTGCTGCGGCTGCTCATGCGGGCCTCACTGGCGACGGGGCAGGTCTCGTCGGCCCTGGCGACGTACCAGGCCGTGAGTGCGCGGCTCGCCGACGAGCTGGGTGTCGACCCCTCGCCCGAGACCCGCGCGGTCCACCTCGAGCTGCTGCGCCGCACGACCGAGCCCGCCCCTCCGCCGGCGACGCCGGTGAACGTCGCCGGGCGGGAGGCTCTCGTCGCGGAGCTGCTGGCCCGGCTCGAGCAGGTGCAGGACCGCCGGCCCGCCCTTGCGCTCGTCACGGGGTCGGCCGGCATGGGCAAGACCACGCTGCTCGACCAGCTCGCGGCGAAGGCCGCGCCCCTTGCTGAGGTGCTCCGCGTCCACGGCGACCCACTGAGCCAGGACCTGCCCCTCCAGCCGGTACTGGACGCCCTCGCGCTCGCGGTCGCCGGCCGCCCGGAGCTGCTGTCCGCCGGCGCCGGCCTGCTGGCGCCGCTGCTCGACGGCTCGCCGGCCGCGACGCACAGCGCCGCCGTGCCGACGCTGACGTCGGGCAGCGACCGCGCTGCCCTCGCCTCCGCGGTCGGGGCGGTCCTCGAGCGGCTCGGCGACGGCCGTCCGGTGCTGCTGCTGGTCGACGACGGCCAGCTGCTCGACCCCCCGAGCGCCCAGCTCCTGCAGCACCTCACCCGGCCGGCGGCCCGGCTGCCCCTGCTGGTCGTCGTGGCCGCCCGGCCAGGTGAGGGCCCGCCGTGGCACGCCGGGGCGACGCACGAGCTGAGGCCGCTGACGCGCGACGACGCCGCGCGGCTGGTCGGCGAGGAGCAGGCCGACGCGCTCTGGGAGCGCAGCGGCGGGCACCCGCTGTTCCTCGTCGAGCTGGCGCGCTGGGAGGGCGCCCTGCCGGAGTCGGTGCTGGCCGCGGTGGCCACGCGCTGCACGCGGTCGGAGGACCTGGGCGGCGTGCTGCGGACCGCGGCGGCCCTGGGCGGCACCGTCGACGTCGACCTGCTCGCCGGCGTCCTGGAGCTCCCCGTCGGGACGCTGCTCGACCACCTGGACCGGGCGGTGGAGCAGGGGCTGCTGAAGCCCACCTCCACCGGCTACGCCTTCAGCCACGACCTCTACCGGGAAGCACTGGCGTCACTGGTGACCCCGGCCCGCGCCGCGGTGGTGCACCGGCAGGCCGCACAGCTGCTCGCTCGGCGTACCGGGGTCGACCCGGGCCGGCTGGGTCACCACGCGCTGGCGGGCGGTGACGACGCCCTCGCCGCAGCCGCCCTCACGGCGGCGGCGGAGGTGGCGGGTGCCCGCTACGAGCACGACCAAGCGCTGTCCCTCCTGGACCGGGCCGTGGCGCTGGCCCCCACGCCCGCTCGCCGGCTGCAGCGGGCGCGGGCGCTGCTGCTCACCGGCCGGTACGACGAGGCGCAGCACGAGGCGGAGTCGGTCGAGGGCGACGGCACCCGGGCGGCGGCGCGAGAGGTGCAGGCGCTGGCGGCCTACTGCCGCCGCGACATCCGGAGCGCGCTGGCGCTGGCGGCCGCGGCCGCCGGGGAGACCAGTGACCCGGAGCTCGCCGCGGGCTGCCTCACGCTCTCGGCCCGGATCCTCTTCGGCAGCGGCGAGCTCGACGAGGCCGAGTCGGCGCTGCGGGAGGCGATGGCGCTCTCCACCGGGCAGGTCCGGGGTGTCGCGGCCGTGTGGCTGTCGCTGACGCTGAGCGGCCGCGGGGACGCGTCGCAGGCGCACGAGGTCATCACCTCACCGGTCACCCGCCAGGTGCGCGCGCTGCCGCTCGTCGAGCCGCACCGCGCCATGGCCCTGGGCCGGGCGCTGGCGATGCTCGGGCGCAGCGCCGAGGCCCTCGAGGCCTTCGAGCGGCTCGCCGTGACCGTCGAGGAGCAGCACGTGCGCCGCTTCGCCGGCCGGGCCGAGAACTTCCGCGGCTGGGTGCTCCGCAACCTCGGCGCGCTCGAGGAGGCGGAGGAGTCGAACCTCGCGGCGTGGGAGGCTGTGCAGCGCCTCGACGACGTGGCAGGGGCGGAGGCCCGCGGCCACGCGGTGCTCGACCTGGCCGACTCGGCGCTCCGCCTGGGCGACCTCGCCGGCACGCACGAGTGGCTCGGCCGGGCGACCGAGGACCTCGCTCCGCACGTCATGAAGTGGCGCTACGACCTGCGGCGCGAGCTCACGGTGGCCCGGCTCGCGCTGGAGCAGCACGAGCTGGACGACGCCGAGGAGCACGCGGCCGCGGTGCGGGACCGGGCGGCGTCGTTCGGGGTGGCCCGCTTCGTGGCGCAGGCGGACGTGGTGCTGGCCCGGGCGCGTCACCGGGCGGGCGGCCCGGTCGACCGGGAGGCCCTGCCCGGTCTCGCCGCCGTGCTGGGCGAGGTCGCCCCCCTCGAGTCTTGGTGGCTCCTGGCCGACCTGGCCCGCGACCTCGACGACCCGGCCCTCGCCCGGCTGGCGGCGCACCGGCTGGAGCTGCTGCTCCCAGGCGCGGGGCCGTGGGCCGACCGGCTGCGGTCAGCCGGTCGGCAGGTGCTGGCCGACCTCCCGCTCTGAGACGGGCCGGCGGCCGGCCATCACGAGCACGCGGAACTCGAGCTCACCCACCCCGGCCACGGCGCGAGCGGCGTCTGCGTCCAGCGCTGTCCGCCGCTCCGGCCCCAGGCGGGCCACGAAGGGCGCCAGCTGGGCCATCCCCCAGCGCCACGCCAGGAGCTGCTCGGTCGACAGCGCGACCCGCACCTCGCACGGGATCACGTGCACGTCGACGAGACCGCCCTGCCGCAGCAGGGCCTCGGCCCGGGCCGGGACCGGGTGGTAGAGCGGGCCGTGCCGCAGCTCGGCGTACCAGCGCGGCGGGACGAAGCCGTGGCGCCCTGCGACCTCCTGCAGGGCCCGCTTCACCTCCACCGCGGCCTCGTCGGCGAAGGTCGTGGCCAGCAGCCGGCCGCCCGGCCGCAGGGCGCGGACGCCCTCGCGCAGGGCGGGCAGCGGGTCGGCCAGGTGGTTGAGCACGAAGCCCGCGGTGACGAGGTCGAACGAGGCGCCGCGCACGGGCAGCGTCTGCACGTCGGCCACCAGGGCGGGTGGCCGATGGAGGCGCCGCGGGCGGAGCATCCCGAGGGAGCCGTCGGCCGCGAGGACCCGCGCCCCGGCCGCCCGGAACACCTCGGCCACCGCGCCCGACCCGGTCCCGACGTCGAGCACCAGTCGTCCCGCGACGTCGCCGGCCCGCTCCAGCAGCGGCCGGGCCAGCTCCTGGTAAAGGCGGGTCGGCCCCTCCGCCCAGGCGTCACCGGCCGCGTCGTAGGCGGCGCGCACGTCGGTGGCCAGCGTCACCGGCACAGCTCCGCGGCCACGCGGGCGGTCCGGTCGACCCACCACCGGAGCTCCGCGGGGTCCTGGGTCTTGGACCAGCCCAGCACGAGGAAGCAACCGAGCAGCGCGAGCTCGAGCTGCCGGTCGAACCACGGCGCCGTGCGGATCCCGTTGCGCTCCAAGGCTTCCCGGTAGGCCGAGATCACGCCCTCCTTGCCTGTTGGGAGCCGGTCGCAGTTGACGCCGAGGTACCACGCCAGGTCGGCGCACCCTGCGGACGCGCCGGGGAACGCCCAGTCGACGAGCACGGTGCGGCCGTCCGGGCGGGTGCCCAGGTTGCCGCCCTTCCAGTCGTGGTGCACCAGGGTGCGGGGGGTCTCGGCGAGCGCCCGGACGAGAGGTTGCGGGTCCTCGGCGAGCGCCAGCACCTGCTCCGTGAGCTGTGGCTGCAGGGCCCGCAGCTCCTCCCAGCCCGGGCCGGCGTACGACGGCACCCCGGTGAGCGGTCGCTCGGCCGCCTCCTTCGCCAGTGTGCTGGGCGCGAAGATGCCGTAGAACTGCTCCGGCCGGCACAGCCCCTCCCGGTGCTCGAACCCCCAGAAGCCCGCGTGCAGGCCGGCCATGTCGCGCAGGAACCGCTTCTGCGCGTCGGGCGGGATGGTCGCGTCCCCCTCCGGCAGGAACTCCTCGGTGGCGTCGCGCATGACCAGCGCCCAGGCGCCGCGCTCCTCGTCCCGGGCCACCGCCGTGACCAGCGGGTCGACCCACGGGCTCACCGCGTGGTAGAGACCCTCCTCCCACATCACCACGGGGCGGCAGCGGTCGTCGCCGGAGAACCGCATCACCCAGTCGATCTCCGGCGACAGCCACTTCACGACCAGCCGCTCGCCGTCGAGGAGCACCCGCTCCATCGGGACGGCGGAGAGCCCGTCCGCGGGCCGCAGGGCGGTCCGGGCGGTGGCCCGCCCGAGCAGCTCGGCCGCGGAGGCCACGGCCGCCGGGCGGCGTACCTCGATCGTCATGGCTCTCCCCTCAGGTCGCCAGCATGCTGCGCCCGGCCGCTTGCAGCCACCTTGCAGCCGCGGGGCGAACCGGCTGCAAGGCCGCTGCAGGCGCTGGGCGCAGCCTCGTGGCCACCACCGATCCCTGAGGAGGGACCCATGACCACGATCGACCCCACCACCGTCGACCAGGACAAGCTCGACCAGCTGATGGGGCTGGCCGTCGGTGACTTCGGCGCCATGGCGTCGGGCGTGATGGTGTACGTCGGCGACCGTCTCGGCATCTACGGCGCGCTGGCCGACTCCGGGCCGCAGACCGCCGAGCAGCTCGCCGAGCGCACCGGGCTGCACCCGCGGCTGCTGCGCGAGTGGCTGAGCAACCAGGCGGCCGGGGCCTACGTCACCTACGACCCGGCGGCGGAGACCTTCGCGCTCACGCCCGAGCAGGCGTTCGCCCTGGCGGACAGCACGAGCCCGGTCTACCTCGGTGGGCTGGCCGAGGTGCTGATGGCCCTGGCCGCCGGGGCCGACAAGGTGGCCGACGGGCTGCGGACGGGCAAGGGCCTGCACTGGCACGAGCACGACGACCGGCTCTTCAGCGGCACGGAGCGCTTCTTCCGCCCCGGGTACGCCGCCAACCTGGTGCCGTCCTGGATCCCGGCCCTCGACGGGGTCGAGGAGAAGCTGCGCCGCGGCGCCCGGGTCGCGGACGTCGGCTGCGGCCACGGCGCCTCCACCCTGGTGATGGCCCGGGCCTTCCCGGCGTCGGTCTTCGCCGGCTCGGACTACCACGCGCCCTCCGTCGAGGCCGCGCGCAAGGCGGCCGCCGAGGCGGGCGTGGCGGAGCGGGTGTCGTTCGAGACCGCCCGCAGCACCGAGTTCGGCGGCGGCCCGTACGACCTGGCCTGCCTGTTCGACTGCCTGCACGACATGGGCGACCCGGTCGGCGCGGCCCGGCACATCCGCGGCCAGCTCGCGCCTGACGGGACGCTGCTGCTGGTCGAGCCGAACGCCGGCGACAGCCTGAGCGACAACCTCAACCCCGTGGGCCGGCTGTTCTACGCCGCCTCGACGGCGGTCTGCGTCGGCAACGCCGTCGCCCAGGGCGCCGCCGACGCGCTCGGTGCGCAGGCCGGGGAGGCCCGGACGCGGGCGGTCTTCGAGCAGGCCGGCTGGTCGTCCTTCCGCCGCGCCACCGAGACGCCGTTCAACGTGGTGTACGAGGTGCGTCCCTAGCTGGCCAGCAGGGCCAGGGCGGCGGCGGCACCGAGCACGACGACCGCCGCCCTGACCCCCTGCGGGGGGAGCCAGCGGGCCAGCCGCACTCCGTAGGTCGCGCCGACCCAGGCACCGGCTCCCAGCAGCAGCCAGGCGAGCCAGTGCACATGCCCGGTGGCCACGAAGACGGCGGCGGCCACGAGGTTCACGACCAGCGACTGCAGGCCGCGGAGCGCGGCCAGCCTGATCGGGGTGTCAGGGACGAGCAGCGCGAGCAGCGCGAAGACCACGACCCCCAGGCCCGCCCCGAAGTAGGCGCCGTACACCGCCGCGAGCCCCACCCCCAGTTGGGCCTCCCACCCCGGGTGGGGCTTCGCCACGCCGCGGGCCGCCAGCGAGCGCGAGAGCAGCGGCTGGAACGCGATGAGCGCGCAGGCGGCCAGGAGCAGCCAGGGCACGAGAGCCTCGAACGCCGAGCCGGGCAGCGCCAGCAGCAGCGCGGCCCCGACGAGCGCGCCTACGACCGCGGGGACGAGCAGGGCGCGGGCTCGTGCTCCCTGCCCGGACAGCTCCGGCCGGAAGGCACGCGCGGCACCGGCGTACCCGACCACGAGGCCCGCCGCGCTCGTGGTGTTCGCCTGCACGGGCGGGAGGCCGACCGCGAGCAGCGCGGGAAAGGCGATGAGCGTCCCGCCTCCCGCCACGGCGTTGACCGCGCCCGAGGCGGCGCCGGCGGCCAGGACCAGCAGCGCCTCCAGCAGCGTCACTGGTGGCGCAGCAGGCCTGCCGTGTAGGCCTCCTCCAGCGCCTGCCACGAGGCCTCGATGACGTTCTCGTGGACGCCCACGGTGCTCCACTCGGTGGTGCCGTCGGAGGTCTCCACGAGCACGCGCGTCACGGCGTCCGTGCCGTGGGCGCCGCTCACGATGCGCACCTTGTAGTCGACCAGGTCGAACGACGCCAGCTGAGGGAAGAGCTCGACCAGGCCCTGCCGGAGCGCCACGTCCAAGGCGTTGACCGGGCCGTTGCCCTCGGCGGTCGCGATGATGCGCGCCCCCTCGGCGTGCAGCTTGACGGTCGCCTCGGACACCACGACGCCGTCGCGGTGCTCCACGATCACCCGCCAGCTCTCGAGGTCGAAGAAGCGCGGCCGCTCCCCCATGTGCTCCCTCAGCAGCAGCTCGAACGACGCCTCGGCCGCCTCGAAGCTGTAACCGACGGACTCCAGGTGCTTCACCCGGTCGAGGACGGCGGCGACCGTCGCACTGTCGGGGTCGAGCCCGAGCGCCTTGCCCTTGAGCTCGACCGTGGCCCGGCCGGCGAGCTCCGAGACGAGCAGCCGCATGTCGTTGCCGACGACCGCCGGGTCGGTGTGCTGGTAGAGGTCCGGGTCGGCCTTGATGGCGCTGACGTGCAGCCCGGCCTTGTGCGCGAAGGCGCTGGCGCCGACCCAGGGCTGGTGCGGGTCCGGGGTGATGTTCGCGACCTCGGCGATGGCGTGGGCCACCCGGCCGAGCTCCGGGAGGCTGCCCTCTGGGAGGACCCGGCGCTGGAGCTTGTCCTCGAGCGCCGCCACGACCGAGAACAGGTCGGCGTTGCCGCAGCGCTCGCCGTACCCGTTGGCGGTGCCCTGCACGTGGGTCGCCCCGACCCCGATCGCCGCCAGCGAGTTGGCGACTGCGCAGGCGGTGTCGTTGTGCGCGTGGATGCCGACGCGCAGGCCCTGCTCGACGACCTCGCCCACGACGTCGGCGAGCTGCGCAGGGAGCATGCCGCCGTTGGTGTCGCAGAGCACCAGCACGTCGGCACCGGCCTCCGCCGCGACCCGGAGCGTCTCCAGGGCGTAGTCGCGGTCGGCCCGCCAGCCGTCGAAGAAGTGCTCGGCATCGAGGAAGACCCGCTGCCCCTCCCCCACGAGGTGCGCGACGGTGTCGCGGATCATCGCGAGGTTCTCCTCGCGGGTGGTGCGCAGCGCCCGCTCGACGTGGCGGACGTCGGCCTTGGCCACGAGCGTCGCGACCGGCGCACCGCTCTCGCGGAGGTGGGCCACGTCGTCGGCGGTGACCCCGCCGGGCTTGCGGGTCGAGCCGAAGGCCGCCAGCGTCGCGTGCTTGAGCTCAAGCTCGGTCCGGGCCCGCCGGAAGAACTCCGCGTCCTTGGGGTTGGCGCCGGGCCAGCCGCCCTCGATGAAGCCGACGCCCAGGTCGTCGAGGTGCCGGGCGATGGTCAGCTTGTCGTTGACCGACAGCGACAGGCCCTCGCGCTGCGAGCCGTCGCGCAGCGTCGTGTCGTACACGTGGAACGAGTCGTCCAGCACTTCAGCACTCCAGAAACGACGAACCCCTCCGGCCCGAGGGCACGAAGGGGTGGCGCGTCGGTCGACTCACGTCAGCCGACGCGCTCCGTAATGATGACGAGAGCGGGCATCGCCCGGAGGCTATCAGGCGCTCCGCCGGGAGCTGACCTCGCTCCAGGTCCGGACGACGTCGCGGACCGAGATGATCCCCACGACCTCGCGCTCCGCGCAGACGACGAGGTGGCGGAAGCCGCCCTTCACCATGGCCGCCGCGGCGCGCTCCAGGTCCCAGCCGGGCTCGGCGGTCACCGCGTCAGGCGTCAGGTGGTCGCCGCAGAGCTCGGTGTCGGGGTCCTGTCCCTGCGCGATCGACTCGAGGACGTCCCGCTCGGTGAGGATCCCCGGCCCCTCCCCGTCAGGGTCGAGCACGACGGCGGCGCCGACCTTGCGCTCGGCCATCAGCTTGGCGGCCTGGCGCAGGGTGTGCGTCGGGCCGATCGTCAGGACCGTCTGGCTCATCGCGTCGCGGACGTCCACGGGCACCTCCTGCAAGGCACGGTACGGCGGAACGCCCGGCGCGGCTACACGATCTTGCGGACCCAGCCGTGGGTGTCGGGGACGCGCCCGTACTGCACGTCCATGAGCGCCTTGCGGAGCTTCATCGTCACCGGACCGGGCTCGCCGCCCCCGGCCACCGCCTCGCCCCCGGGCCAGCGCAGCGCGCCGATCGGGGTGACCACTGCCGCCGTGCCGCAGGCGAAGACCTCGACGACCTTGCCGTCGGCCGCGCCCTTGCGCCACTCGTCCACGTCCACCCGCCGCTCCTCGACCCGGTGCCCCAGCTCCTGGGCCAGCGTGATGAGCGAGTCGCGGGTGACGCCCTGCAGGATCGTGCCGCTGATCTCGGGGGTGACGAGGGTCCCGTCGTCGAGCACGAGGAAGATGTTCATGCCCCCGAGCTCCTCCAGCCACCGGTGCTCGACGGCGTCGAGGAAGACGACCTGGTCGCAGCCGTTGGCGATGGCCTCCTGCTGGGCGACGAGTGACGCGGCGTAGTTCCCGCCGCACTTCGCCTCGCCGGTCCCGCCCGGAGCTGCCCGCACGTACTCCTGGCTCAACCACAGGGACACCGGCCGCAGGGGGCCGCTGAAGTAGTTGCCGGCCGGGCTCGCGATCAGCTGGAACAGCGCGGACTCGCTCGGCCGCACGCCCAGGCCGACCTCGGTCGCCCACACGAACGGCCGCAGGTAGAGGGAGGCGCCCTCGCCGTCCGGGACCCAGGCCGCGTCCTGCTTCACCAGCAGCTCGCAGGCCTCGACGAACGCGTCCTCGGGGAGCTCCGGCAGCGCCAGCCGGCGCGAGCTCGCGGCCATCCGTGCGGCGTTGCGCTCGGGGCGGAACAGCGCGACGCCGCCGTCCGGCTGGCGGTAGGCCTTCAGCCCCTCGAAGACGGTCTGCCCGTAGTGCAGCACGACGCAGGCCGGGTCGATCGACACGGGGGCGTACGCGGCGAGGACGGCGTCGTGCCAGCCCGCGTCCTTGGTCCACGTCGCCGTGACCATGTGGTCGCTGAAGACCCGGCCGAACGCAGGGCTCTCCAGGATCCGGGCCCGCTCCGCGGGGTCGACCGGGCGCGTGGTCGGCTGCACGGCGAACTGCACTGTCCGCTCCTCTCGTCGGGACCCACGGTAGTCCCGACGAGCCGGCCGCGGTCAGCCGGTCTCAGCGGCTCTCAGCCGGCCTGGGGCAGGCGGAGGCCGGCGATGACGACCTGCGACTCCCGGATCTCGCTCACCACGGCCCCGGTCTTGCCGATGGCGGCACGGCGGATCATCTCGGCCTGCTCGCGGCTCGCCTCGAGACTCGCCTTGCTGTCGAAGGTGATGCTCACGATGCCGGCGCCACGGGCCCGGTCCACGAGGAGCACGGCGCTGCAGTAGCCGGGCAGGAGCTGCAGGTCGTGGACGGTCGAGGAGGCGTACGCGTCGACCGCGTCGTCGAGCTGCCTCGGGTCGATCGTCACGTAGGTCATGCGGTTCCAGAAGCCGTCCTTTGCGGGACGCAGCCGGTCGAGCACCGCCAGCTCGAAGAGCTCCGTCACCGGCGTACCGGTGCCCATGATGTGCATCGCCTTGCCGCGCAGCGTGCTGAGGACCTGGTCCGCGTCGGACCTGGCGCGCTCGGTCTCCCAGGCGGTCGTGACGGTGGTGCTGCCGGTGATCCGGTCGACCATCATCGACAGGCCGAGGCTCCCCGGCAGGGTGGCCACCGCCGGGACCACGCTCTCGCGGACGAACGCGATGCCGTCGTCGATCCGAGCCGGGTCGGCGTTGATCGTCGTGGCGCGTACGTACATGCTCGCCACCCCCTCTCGTCCGGGCAGCCACAGCGGCCGCCGCCGCACCCCCACCTTCCTCCTCCGGCAGGCGGCCACGCAACGGAACGGCGAGATGTCCCGACTAGCCCGACGGCCGGGCGGGGCGGAGCTCAGCCGGCGGCGAGGGTGGCCAGGGCGTCGCCGACCTCGCTGGTGGACCGCGTCGCGGTCCCCCGGCCGGCGAGGTCCTTCGCCACAGCCGCCTCGACCCGCGCCGCCTCCTCCGCGTGGCCGAGGTGGTCGAGCAGCATCGCGACCGAGAGGACCGTGGCCGTGGGGTCGGCCTTGCCCTGCCCGGCGATGTCCGGCGCGCTCCCGTGCACCGGCTCGAACATCGACGGGTTGGTCCGCGACGGGTCGAGGTTGCCGGAGGCGGCCAGCCCGATGCCGCCTCCGATGGCGGCGCCGATGTCGGTGAGGATGTCGCCGAAGAGGTTGTCGGTGACGACCACGTCGAACCGCTGCGGCTGCGTCACGAAGAACATCGAGGCGGCGTCGACGTGCTGGTAGTCGACCGCGACGTCGGGGAACTCCTGGTGCACCTGGTCGAACACCCGCTTCCAGGTGGCACCGGCGTGCACGAGCACGTTCGTCTTGTGCACCAGGGTGAGGTGCTTGCGCGGCCGGGCCTGGGCGCGGGCGAAGGCGTCGCGCACGACCCGCTCCACGCCGTAGGCCGTGTTGACGCTGACCTCGGTGGCCACCTCCTGCGGCGTGCCGACGCGCAGCGCGCCGCCGTTGCCCGTGTAGGGGCCCTCCGTGCCCTCGCGGACCACCACGAAGTCGATGTCCACGTCGCCGAGCGGGCTCCTGACGCCTGGGAACAGCCGCACGGGGCGGAGGTTCACGTGGTGGTCGAGCAGGAAGCGCAGCTTGAGCAGCAGGCCGCGCTCGAGCACGCCCGGCGGCACCGAGGGGTCACCGATGGCGCCGAGCAGGATCGCGTCGTGGCCGCGAAGCTCCTCGACCGCGGACTCGGGCAGCGTCTCGCCGGTGCGCAGGTAGCGCGCGGCGCCCAGGTCGAAGTGGGTGCGCTCCACGCCGGGCAGCACCGCGTCGAGGACCTTCAGCCCCTCGGCGACGACCTCCTGGCCGATGCCGTCTCCGGGGATCACCGCGAGCTTCGTCATGCGGCCGAGCCTACATCGTGGGAAGCGACGTCCCAGATAGTGGGATCAGCGCAGGGCGCGGTTCACGCCGCTCACGATGGCCCGCAGGGACGACGTGACGATGCTCGGGTGGACGCCGCAGCCCCAGAGCACGCGGCCGCCGACCGCCAGCTCGAGGTACGACGCCGCCTGGGCCTCCTCGCCCGCCCCCGTCGCGTGCTCGTGGTAGTCGAGGACGCGGACGTCGACGTCGAGCTGCGAGAGGGCGTGCACGAAGGCCGCGATCGGCCCGTTGCCCGTCCCCTTGAGGAGGTGCTTCTGACCGCGGTGCTCCACCATGGCCTCGATGGAGTCCTCGTCGCCCGACTCGGTCGTGAACGACACCAGGCGCAACGGGTCGCCGTGCTCGAGGTAGGTGTCCTGGAAGAGCTCCCAGATGCGCACGGCGGAGATCTCGCCGCCCTCGCCGTCGGCGACCTCCTGCACGATGCGGGAGAACTCGATCTGCATCCGGCGCGGCAGGTCGAGGTGGTGCTCGCTCTTGAGCACGTAGGCGACCCCGCCCTTGCCGGACTGGCTGTTCACGCGGATCACGGCCTCGTAGCTGCGACCGACGTCCTTGGGGTCGATGGGCAGGTACGGCACCTCCCAGCGGAACTCGTCGACCAGCACGCCGGCGGCGGCCGCGTCGCGCTCCATCGCCTCGAGGCCCTTCTTGATGGCGTCCTGGTGCGAGCCGCTGAACGCGGTGTAGACCAGGTCGCCGCCGTACGGGTGCCTGGGGTGCACGGGCAGCTGGTTGCAGTGCTCGACGGTGCGGCGGATCTCGTCGATGTCGGAGAAGTCGATGCCCGGGTCCACGCCCTGGCTGTACAGGTTCAGGCCCAGGGTGACCAGGCAGACGTTGCCGGTGCGCTCGCCGTTGCCGAACAGGCAGCCCTCCACCCGGTCGGCACCGGCCATCACGCCCTGCTCGGCGGCGGCCACCGCCGTACCGCGGTCGTTGTGCGGGTGCAGGGACAGGATCACGCTGGACCGGCGCGCCCCCAGGTGGCGGACGAACCACTCGACCTGGTCGGCGTAGACGTTGGGAGTGCTCATCTCCACGGTCGCGGGCAGGTTGAGCACCACCGGCCGCTCCGGCGTGGGCTGCCAGACGTCCATGACGGCCTCGCACACCTCGAGGGCGTAGTCGAGCTCGGTGCCGGTGAACGACTCGGGGCTGTACTGCCAGCGCACCTCGGTGCCCTGGAGCAGCTGCTCGGCGTACTTCTTGCACCACGTGGCGCCCTGGACCGCGATGTCCTTGCAGCCGTCCCGGTCGAGCCCGAACACCACCCGGCGCTGCAGGGTCGAGGTGGAGTTGTAGAGGTGGATCAGCGCGGTGCCTCGGAAGCCCACCAGGGACTGGCAGGTGCGCTCGATGAGCTCCTCGCGGGCCTGGGTCAGCACCTGGACGGTGACGTCGGCCGGGACGAGGTCCTGCTCGACCAGCAGCCGGATGAAGTCGAAGTCGGTCTGGCTCGCCGCCGGGAAGCCGACCTCGATCTCCTTGTAGCCCATGTCGACGAGCAGCCGGAACATCCGCAGCTTGCGCTCCGGGTCCATCGGCTCGATGAGGGCCTGGTTGCCGTCGCGCAGGTCGACGCTGCACCACTGCGGCGCGGCGGTGAGGACCTGGTCGGGCCAGGTGCGGTCGTCCAGGCCGACGGGCGGGAAGGCGGTGTAGCGGGTGTGGGACACGGGTCGGGCTCCTGCAACGTCGGTGGGGAGTGCGGCCAGCACGTCAACCCGCGACGGGGAGCCGGCCTACTGCGAGGCCCCGTCGCGGCCCGTAAGAAGCAGGCGCGCCATACCAGGCAGGGTACCCGAGGCCTCAGGCCAGGTCGACCGCGCGGACCGACTCGGCGCCGATGGCCGCGCCGATGGCCTCGAGCACCGGAGCGGGCACTGCGGAGTCCACGGTGAGCGCCATCAGCGCCGTACCGCCCTGGCTGGTGCGGCTGACCTGGGCACCCGCGATGTTGACCTGGGCCTCCCCCAGCGCGACTCCGACCGCGCCGACGACGCCCGGGCGGTCGGCGTACCGCAGGAAGACCAGGTGCTCGGACGGCACCAGGTCGACGTCGAAGCCGTCGACGTCGACGAGCTTCTCGACCTGGCGCGGGCCCGCCAGCGTGCCGGAGACGCTGACCGTTCCGCCGTCGGGGAGGACCCCGCGGACGGTGACCAGGCTCCGGTGGTCGGGGCTCTCGGTCCCCGTCGAGAGAGCAACCTCGACGCCGCGCTCCGCCGCGATCGCCGGGGCGTTGACGAAGGTGACCTGCTCCTCGACGACCGGCCCGAAGAAGCCCTTGAGGGCCGCGAGCTGGAGCACGGAGACGTCGTAGGCCGCGAGCTCGCCACGCACCTCCACGTCGAGGGTCACGGCCGCCCCGCCCGCGAGCGCCGCCAGCACCTGGCCGAGCTTCTCGACCAGCGGCAGGGCCGGCCGGACCTCCTCGACGACCACTCCGCCGGCCTGCACGTTGACGGCGTCAGGGACGAACTCGCCCTCCAGCGCCAGCTTCACCGAGCGGGCGACCGCGACGCCGGCCTTGTCCTGCGCCTCCACCGTCGAGGCGCCCAGGTGCGGGCTCACGACGACCGAGTCGAAGGCGAACAGCGGCGACTCGGTGCAGGGCTCCTTCTCGAAGACGTCGAGGCCCGCGCCGCCCACGTGCCCGGTCGCCAGCGCCTCCGCAAGGGCCTGCTCGTCGACCAGACCGCCGCGGGCGGCGTTGACGATGCGCACCCCCGGCTTGCAGAGAGCGAGCTGGTCCTTGCCGATGAGGCCGACCGTCTCGGGCGTCTTCGGGAGGTGGATCGAGATGAAGTCGCTCTCCCGGAGCAGCTCCTCCAGTGTCACCAGCCGCACGCCGATCTGGGCCGCCCGGGCCGGCGAGATGTAGGGGTCGTAGGCGACCAGCCGGGTGCCGAAGGCGCTCATCCGCTGCGCGAAGAGCACCCCGATCCGGCCGAGCCCCACCACGCCGACGGTCTTGTCGGCGATCTCGACGCCGGTCCAGCGGGAGCGCTCCCAGCGGCCGGCCTTGAGCGCGGCGTTCGCGGGCGCGATGTTGCGGGCGCAGGCCAGGAGCAGCGCGACGGCCTGCTCGGCCGCGCTGACGACGTTGCTCTGCGGTGCGTTGACGACCATCACGCCACGGGCCGTCGCCGCCGGTACGTCGACGTTGTCGAGCCCGATGCCCGCCCGCGCCACGACCTTCAGCCGCGGGGCCGCTGCGAGCACCTCGGCGTCCACCTGCGTCGCGCTGCGGATCAGCACCGCGTCGACGTCGGCCACGGCCGGGAGCAGGGCGGCACGGTCGGCCCCGTCCACGTGGCGGATCTCGAAGCCGTCGCCCAGGACGGCGAGGACGGAAGGGGCGAGCTCCTCGGCGATGAGGACGACGGGGCGAGTCACGCGCGGCAGCGTACCGACAGCTCCTACCTGAGCACGTAGTACGTGTAGCGGACCGTGAAGCCGGTAGCGGTCCACCACCGGGCGCTGTCCGTCTGCACCTGCCAGCGCAGCACGTAGCCGCCGTAGAGCAGCGCCGGTGACGCGGCGCCCAGGGCGTGGCTGCCGGTGGTGGCGCTCAGCTCGACCCGACCGGAGGGGCGGCCGTACCGGTCGCGGTACCAGGCATCGGCGGTGTCGGGGAAGTCCGGGTCCGTCGCGCCGCCCGTGGCGACGATGCTGATCCCGGCGTACCTCACCGCACGAGGCAGGGCGAGCTGGTGGCTGCTGGAGGCGACGTCGAGCCGCGGGTCGTTCCAGTCCGGGCAGGTCCCGGCCTGGAAGTAGTCGAAGGCGCTGAGGTAGGCCAGGCTCCCCGTCGTGGTGTCCTGCCGGAGCTCGGAGCACGAGCCGGCGTACGACCCCGTCATGGTGCCCACAGGCGTCACCGTGCGCGCGACCTTCGTGGCGTAGAGCCGCTTCCAGGACAGCGGCACGCTCCACGTCGAGGACGTCCGGCGGTTGAGCCCCGCGTCCTGCGCCAGGAAGGAGTAGCGGTAGGTCCCCGCCGGCTGGAGCGTGCCCGCGTTGTTGCGACCGTTCCAGGCCAGGAAGAAGCTGCCGGCCGCCGAGCGGCGGCTCGTGGCGGTGCGGACGACGCGCCCGGCGCTGTTGCGCACGGTCATGGTCACGACGGCCGGCTCGTTGACGCTCACCTTGGGGGCGACCGTGTCGCGGAAGCCGTCGGCCACCGGGTAGAAGGCCGACGTCACGGCCGAGACCGACAGGCCGGGCGCGACGGCGTCGACGCGGACTCCTCTCGTGGCGAGGCCCCTGATGGTCCGGCCCTGCGCGTCCTTGCCCGCGGTGTCGAGCCAGAGCGTGTAGGCCCCGCTGGCCACCCGCGCACCACCGGCCGTCTTCCCGTCCCACACCAGCGTGCCGGTCCCGGCGCCCTTGGTCCCGAGGCCGACCGGGCCCCGGACGACGGCGCCCACCGCGTCCCGCACTTGCCAGGAGACGTACTGGCTGGTGGGCAGCGAGTAGGTGAAGGCGGCTCGGTCGGCGCGGCCGTCGCCGTTCGGGCTGATGACGCCCGGCGACACCGTCTTGACCACCGGGTGCAGGCTCTTCACCTCCACCGGCACGACGCTGGTGGAGCCGTCGCAGAGGGCCCCGTCGGCGCTGCAGGCCTGCACCCCGAGCTGGTGCTGGCCGTCCGCCACCAGCGTGAAGTTCTTCGCCAGCGTGTAGGGGGCCGTCCCGTCGAACCCGATCGGCGTGCCGTCGAGGAGGAACCGCACGCCGCCCGAGCCTGCCTGCGCCTGCAGCGTCACGTGGCCGCTGACCAGCTGACCCGACGTCGGCGAGGTGAGCGCAGGTGCCGCGTTGTCGAGGAGCACCTGCACGGAGCCGGCGGCGGTGCCGCACGCCCCCTCGGCGGTGCAGGGCGCCACGGCGAGCGTGTGGGCACCCTGCGCGAAGCCGGTGCTGTCCCACTCGAGGTGGGCGGCGTTGCCGCTCACCGCGACCGGGGCGCCGCGCGGGGCGCCGTCCACGACCAGCCGCACCTGGGGCGCGGCGTCCGCCGTGGTGACGTCCACGCCGACGAGCCCGCTCACGGTTGCCCCGCCGGCCGGCGCGGTGATGCTGCCCGGGGGGTTCTGCACCGTGACGGTGACCGCGGCCGACTCCGGCCCGCAGCCCTGGTCGTTGCACGCCTTCGCGCTGACGGTGTGGCTGCCGTCGGCCAGGCCCCAGAGCGCCACGTCGGTGGAGGCGGTCCCGGCCTGCGCCGCGACTGGCGCGCCGAAGGCATCCCCGTCGAGCCGGAACCGGACGGAGCCCGCCGTGGTGGTGGCGACCAGCGTGGCCGTGCTGGAGAGGGTGTCGCCGGAGCCCGGCGCGGTGATCGTCGGCGCGCTACCCGGCACGACCGCGGCGAGCGAGGCCTGGAGGTCGACCTGCCCGGTACCGAGGCCGAGCCCGGCGTAGCCGTGCGCCGTGGAGACCAGGGCGTCCCTGACCTGCGTGGCGGTGAGGGACGGTGCCGCGGCGCGGAGCAGCGCCGCCTGACCGGCCACCACCGGGGTCGCCATGGACGTGCCGCTGGCGTAGGCGTACGAGGTGCCCATCGTCGAGCCGGCAGTGGGCAGCGTCGAGAAGATGTTCACGCCCGGCGCCGCGACCGTGACCCAGTCGCCGTAGTTGGAGAACTCGGCCCGGTTGCCGGCGGCGTCGGTCGCGCCCACGGCGACGACCCCCGGCAGCGACGCCGGGTACGACATGTTGCTGGTCGCCTCGTTGCCGGCGGCCGCCACGACAACCACGTCCTTGCTCTGCGCGTAGCTCACCGCGGCGTTGAGCACCGAGGTGGTCGAGTAGCCGCCGAGGCTCATGTTGATCACGTGGGCGCCGTTGTCCGCGGACCAGGTGATGCCCTTGGCGAGGTCGTCGTCCCAGAAGCCGTCAGCCCCTCCCGCCTTGACGGCGAGGATCGACGCGTGGAAGCCCGTGCCCACGACGCCCGTCCCGTTGTCGCTGGCCGCGGCTGCGATCCCCGCGACGTGGGTCCCGTGGCCCAGCTGGTCGGTGACGTCGGTCGTGACCGCCCCGGGGGTGCTGTTGTAGCGACCGACGACCTTCCCGGCGAGGTCCGGGTGAGCGACGTCGACGCCGCTGTCCACGACGGCGATCCGCACCGCCGACGACCCACGGGTGACGTCCCAGGCCGCAGGCGCGGCGACCGCCGTCAGGTACGACGACTGGTTGCCCCAGTAGCTGTCGCTGGGCACGTAGCTCGCCTGCCTGCGCGCGACGGGCTCGACCGAGACGACGTCGGCCCGGCGGGCCATCGCGGCGGCGACCTCGTCGGCGGCCCGCGCTGGGACCGCGACGGAGAGGTACCGGAAGCGGTCCAGGCGCTGCGCCGGCTCGGCGCCCCGGCCGCGCGCCGCACGCGCCACGGCCGCCGGGTCCGCGCCGGGACGGAGGTGCAGGCCCAGCCTGGCGGTGTCGCCGGCGGGGGTACCGGCCGTCGTACCGGTCGGCGTACCGGTCGGCACCTGGCGCTCGGTGGACCCGGGGGCGGCCACGGCGGGAGCCGCAGCGAGCCCGACCAGCAGGGCCCCCACGACCGGCACGACGGCGCGGGCGGGCGGGCGACGGGCGAGCCTCACGTGATCCCCTTCGGCGCGGGCACGGTGGGTCGTGCCCTGCAGAGTCCTCGAACGTTTCCCCCGACGGGTTGAGTCCGTTCGGGGGACGAGACCGGCACGTTCCGGGCCCGTCCGGCACAGGTCCGGACGGGCCCGGCAAAGCGGGCAGCCGGCCTACTCGTCCTTGATCCAGGCCATCATCGGACGCAGCTTCGCCCCCACGACCTCGATCGGGTGCTGCGCGGCCTGCTCGCGGAAGGCGGCGAGCTCGGTGCCACCGGCCTCGTCATCGGCGATGAGGCGGTTGGTGAAGGTCCCGTCCTGGATCTCGGCGAGGACCTTCTTCATCTCCTGCTTGGTCTGCTCGGTGATGATCCGCGGGCCGGTGACGTAGTCGCCGAACTCGGCGGTGTCCGAGACCGACCAGCGCATCTTGGCGAGGCCGCCCTCGTACATCAGGTCGACGATGAGCTTGAGCTCGTGCAGGCACTCGAAGTAGGCCACCTCGGGCTGGTAGCCGGCCTCGATCAGCGTCTCGAAGCCGGCCTGGACCAGCGCGGAGGCGCCACCGCAGAGGACGGCCTGCTCGCCGAAGAGGTCGGTCTCGGTCTCCTCGGTGAAGGTGGTCTTGATGACGCCGGCGCGGGTGCCGCCGATGCCCTTGGCCCAGGACAGCGCCAGCTGCAGCGCCTGGCCACTGGCGTCCTGCTCCACCGCGACGAGGCAGGGCACGCCCTTGCCGTCGACGAACTGGCGGCGGACCAGGTGGCCCGGCCCCTTGGGCGCCACCATCGCCACGTCGACGTCTGCAGGCGGGGTGATGAGGCCGAAGCGGATGTTCAGGCCGTGGCCGAAGAACAGCGCCTTGCCGGCCGTCAGGTGCGGCGCGACGTCGTTCGCGTAGAGCTTCCGCTGCACCGTGTCGGGCGCGAGGATCATGATCACGTCGGCCTCGGCCGCCGCCTCGGCCGGCGTCACGACGCGCAGCCCCTCCGCCTCCGCCTTGGCGCGGCTCTTGCTCCCCTCAGGGAGGCCGACGCGGACGTCGACGCCCGAGTCGCGCAGCGACAGCGCGTGCGCGTGCCCCTG
>Ga0190269_10000200_pt1 | contig 31889 bp, 29 predicted proteins | sample Popmic249IS_FD_133749 | JGI IMG/M metagenome (GOLD analysis project Ga0190269, IMG submission 133749) | Populus adjacent soil microbial communities from riparian zone of Blue River, Arizona, USA - 249 IS | ecosystem: Environmental > Terrestrial > Soil > Riparian zone | place: USA: Arizona... | reverse complement strand
TCCCGCTCGATCTCGATGGCAAACCGCGCCGCGTGGGCGTCGAGATCGAGTTCGCCGAGCTCGGCCTGCCGCGCATCTCGGCCATCATCGTGGAGCAGTTCGGCGGCCGGACCCAGTACGAGAACGATTGCGAGATGCGTGTGGTCGGCACACGTCTCGGCGATTTCAACGTCGAGGTCGACTCCGAGCCGCTGAAGACGCTCGCAAAGAAGCGGCGACGTGGGCGCGTGCTGGGCCTCATGGAGCGGGTCAAAGGTGCGCTCCTCGGCAGCATCGCCGGTACGCTCACGCCTTACGAGATCACGACCGCACCGCTACTCATCGAGCAGCTTACGGAGCTCGATCGCCTGTGTCAGGCGCTGCGCCGCGCCGGCGCGCGAGGCACCGAGGACTCGATCTTGAACGTATTCGGTGTGCACTTCAACCCGAGCACACCGACGCGCGACCCGCTCGTGCTGCGCGACTTCATCCGCGCAGCGGCGCTCTTGCACGACGAGCTGGTCGAGCGCGGGCACATGGACATCTCGCGCCGCGCCGTCGGGTACGCGAAGCCGTATCCGACGTCGTATCTGCGCGTGCTGCTCGCAGACGACTACGAGCCCGATCTGCCCCAGCTCATCGACGACTACATGGCGCACAACAGTCGCAATCGCGCGGTCGACATGCTGCCGCTGTTCGCGTATCTGGATCGCGAGCGCGTGCAGGCCGGCGTGAGCGACACACGCGTCAAGGCGCGGCCCACGTTCCACTACCGCCTTCCCAATTCCCGCGTCAGCGATCCGTCGTGGTCGCTCAGCGCCGAGTGGCAGCAGTGGCTCTTGCTCGAGCAGCTCGCGGCCGATCGCTCGCGCCAGCGCGAAATGATGGCGCATGCCCGCGAGCAGCTCGATCACATCCTTCCTACGCGCGACGCAGCGAACCAGGGAGGCACAGAGCTGGAGGCGCGAGGATGAGGAGGAGGATGCTCGCGCAGTTCGCGGGCTGGCGGCCGCAGCGCAGGGCGGCATGGTTTACGCAGCCGGCGCCGCGCGACGCGCCGCTGATCGGGGTCACGGGTCCGGCTCACGGCGGCCGCTCCGGCTGGGCGTTCACGTGGCTCGCTCTGCGCAGCGCCGGCGCGCATGTGCGCCGGCTGCGACCACCGTTTCGAGCCGAGGCGCTGGAGGGCATCGCTGGCATCGTCATCGGCGGCGGCGCTCACGTGTCGCCGGAGCGCTACGCCGAGTCACCGAGCATCGAATACGTCTACGACGAAGAGCGCGACGAGTTCGAGTGGCGTGTGCTGCAGCACGCGATGCATCTGACGTTGCCGCTGCTCGGCATCTGCCGCGGCGCGCAGTTGCTCAACGTGTTTCGCGGCGGCAGCCTCTACCAAAACCTGCCCGAGGACATCCCTGGCCTGCACCTGCGGCGTCACGTCACCGCGCGCAAACACGTCGACCTCGTGCCGGGCTCACGGCTCGCCGAGCTGATGCACACGCGTAGCGTGCTCGTGAACAGCCTGCATCGCCAGGGCGTTCGCAACCTCGGAGAGGGCCTGTCCGTCTCGGCGCGGGACCGCGACGGGATCGTGCAAGCCATCGAGGCCAGCTCCGGTCCGTTCCTGCTCGGCGTGCAGTGGCACCCCGAGTACCTGTTCCGAGCTCCCGCGCAGCGCCGCATCTTCGCGGCGCTGGTCGGCGCGGCGCGCGCGAACGCCCGCACCGTGCACGCGGCTTGCAGCGGCTAGGCGCATGGCAACGGCCCCCAGCGTCATCTCCATCGGCAGCATCAACCTCGACTTCCAGGCCCGCGCGGACAGCTGGCCGGAGCAGAGCGAGACCCTGCTCGCGCACGATTTTCTGTGCGCGGGAGGCGGAAAGGCAGCGAACGTGGCGTTTTCGGTCGCGAAGCTCGGGCTGCCGGCCGTCGCGGTGGGGCGTGTCGGAGCTGACGCTTTTGCAGAGATGTCCCTGCAGCCGCTGCGGGCGGCAGGCGTGGATGTGAGCCACGTGCGCGGCGTCTCGGGTCAGGCCACCGGCGTCTCGCTGATCGTGGTCCGTGACGACGGCGACAAGACGATCGTGCTCGTGCCGAACGCGAACCTGTGCTGGGAGCCGGATGCCGCCAGCAGCGTCGAGGCGCTCATCGCGCGCGCCGCCCGTGGGTCGGTCGTGTGCGTGGATCTGGAGGTGCCACAACCGATCGCGCTCGCCGCGTTGCGCGCCGCGCGCGAGCACGGCCTGTGTGGCGTGCTCGATCCCTCGCCCGGCGACGCGGTGAACGACGAGCTTCTTGCGCTGAGCGACTACGTCGTGCCGAACCAGCGCGAGACGCAGCGCCTGACGGAGGTCTCGGTGCGAGACGCCGACGACGCGCGTCGCGCAGGCCAGCGTTTGCTCGAGCGCGGCGCGCAGAGCGCCTGCGTGAAGCTGCCCGGCGGCGGCGCAGTGCTGGTGCAGCGCTCGGGCTGCGAGAGCGTGCATGCGCCGAAACTGAAAGTGGTGGACAAGACGGGCGCGGGCGACGGCTTTGCGGCGGGTCTGTGCGCTGCGCTGTGCCAGGGCCAGAGCGCGCGCGCGGCGTTGCGTCAAGCCGTCGCCGTCAGCAGCTTCGCGGTCACGCGCTACGGCTCGCAGGCGGCGTACCCCACGCGCAGCGAGCTCGACGCGCTCCTCGCCGAGGCGCCCGCATGAGCGGAAGCGCGGACGACACGGGGATCGAGCTCACCCCGTTCCGCATCGTGTTCGCGCGCGACCTGCCCGAGCAAGAAGGCGCGCGCGAGGCGCTGTGCGCGCTGGGCAACGGGCGCTTCGCCACGCGCGGCGCCACGAGCCAGCGCTGGCGACAGGACGGCTGGTATTACCCGGGGACGTACAGCGCCGGCATCTACAACCGGCTGACGAGCCGCGTGGGACACGAGAGCCTCGAGCACGAGGAGCTGGTGAACCTGCCGAACTGGCTGCCGATCGAGGTGGAGCTGAGCGACGAGCCGAGCGCGCTCCGCAGCTGGGAGCGGCTGGAGTACCGGCGTGAGCTCGATCTCGCGCACGGCCTCTTGGCGTTCACGATTCGGCTGCGCGCGCCGGACGGGCGCGAGCTGCGCATCCAGGAGCGGCGCTGGGTGCACCTGGCACATCCGCACCTGGCTGGGCAGCTGCTGCTCGTCGACAGCAACGGCTGGGACGCGAGCTTGCGCATCACGCTCGGGCTGGACGCGGCGGTCGAGAACGCGAATGCCGATGAATACATCGGGCTCGACCGCCAGCACCTCACCGCGTTCCAGACCGGCAGCGAAGGTCGAGAGCTCAGCTGGCTGCAAGCGCGCACGCGACACTCGGACATCGCCGTCGCGCTCGCTGCGCGCTGCCGCGTGCGGCTGCACGGCGCCGAGTCCGCGCAGCTCTTGGCGGCGCGCGCCACGCACACCGCGCAGAAGGTCAGCCGCCAGATCGAGTGCGTGCTGACGAACGGCTCGTACGTGAGCGTGGAGAAGCTCGTCACGCTGTACACCTCGCGCGATCGCGCCTGCTCCGAGCCGCGCGCACAAGCCCTGCGCTGCCTGTCCGGCGAGCTCGACTTCGTGCAGCTGGAGCGCAGCCACGCCTGCGTGTGGCAGCGCCTCTGGCACGCGTGCACGCTCGAGCTGCCCGGCCACGAGCGCACGTTGGCGGCGCTGCGCCTGAACCTCTTTCACATTCTGCAGACGGTGTCGCCGCACACCGCCGAGCTGGACACGGGCGTGCCGGCGCGCGGCTTGACGGGCGAGAACTATCACGGACACGTGTTCTGGGACGAGCTGTTCCTCTTGCCGGTGTTGAATCTGCGCTGGCCGGAGCTGACGCGCGGCCTGCTTCTGTACCGCTATCGCAGGCTCGCGGAAGCGCGCCGCCACGCGCATGCACTCGGCCTGCGCGGCGCGGTGTTTCCTTGGCGCAGCGCGAGCGACGGTCGCGAGGTGACAGAGCCGCTACGCCGCAACCCGCGCGACGGCAGCTTCCTGCCCGATCACAGCCGCTTGCAGCGGCACATCAACGTGGCCATCGTGTACAACGTCTGGCAATACGTGCAGGTCACCGGGGATCGCGAGTTCCTGTGGTCGCACGGCGCAGAGCTGATCTTCTCGATCGCGCTGTTTTGGGCGAGCGCCGCGCGGCTCGAGCCGGACGGGCGCTACCACCTGCGCGGCGTCGTGGGTCCGGACGAGTTTCACGATGCCTACCCCGAGGCCGAGCACCCCGGCATCGACGACAACGCTTACACCAACGTGATGGCGGCGTGGTGCTTGCTGTGCGCGCTCGAGGTGGCCGAGCAGCTGCCGCGCACGCAGCGCGACCCGCTGTTCGAGCAGCTCGGCATCACCCCCAAGGACGTTGCGCACTGGGACACCTTGACCCGCCGCATGGCCGTGCCCGTGCAGAGCGACGGCGTCATCCTCGATCAGTTCGCCGGCTTCGAGCAGCTCGAGCCCTTCCCCTGGGAGCGCTACCGCGAGCGCTATGGCGACATCCAGCGCCTCGACGACATCCTCGCCGCCGAGGGCGACAGCAGCAATCGCTACCAGGTGTGCAAGCAGGCCGACGTGCTGATGCTGTTCTACCTGCTCTCGCTCGATGCGCTGACGGCGCTGCTCGGCCGCCTCGGCTACGCGTTCGACGCGGAGGCCTATCGTCGCAACGTGCAGTACTACATGGAGCGCACGAGCCACGGCTCCACGCTCAGCCGCGTAGTGCACGCCTGGGTGCTGACGCGGCTCGATCGCGAGCGCTCGTGGTCCGCCCTGCGCGAGGCGCTCGGGAGCGATCTATGTGACGTGCAGGGTGGCTCGACGCGTGAAGGCATCCACATCGGCGCGATGGCCGGCACGCTCGATATCTTCCAGCGCGCGTACCTGGGGCTCGAAGTGCGTGAAGATCACCTGCGGCTCGCGCCGCAGCTGCCACCCGAGCTCACGGAGCTGCGCCTCAGCATGCGCTACCGCACGCAGTGGCTCGAGCTGCACGTGTCGCGCAACACGCTGCGTGTCATGAGCCTGCCTCACGGCGAAGGCAGCGCACAGCTGGAAGTGAACGGCCACCGCTACGAGCTGACGCCGCGCGCCGAGCATGTGGTCGCGCTGGAGTCGTGAGCGCCCGAGGATCCAAAGCCACGCCGATCGGAGCGAAAGCCTCGCCCTTGGCTGGCGCGCGACACGTCCGTAGAACCAGCTGCAGACTACATGCAAGGAGACGTCATGCACTTCGACATCGTGATCGCGGGCGGTGGGCCTGCCGGGTTGTCTGCGGCGCTCGCGCTCGGCCGCGCTCGCAAGCGCGTCCTCGTGTGCGACGCCGGCGGCCGTAGAAACGCTGCGGCAGAGCACGTGCACAACTTCGTGACTCGCGACGGCATCACGCCGGCCGCTTTCCGAGCGGTCGGGCGCGAGCAACTCGGCGCGTATCCCCAGGTCGTCATCCGCGACGAAGCCGTTCAGGCCATCCGCGGCGAGCGCGGCGCGTTCGAGGTGCGGCTGTCCGGGCAGACGGTCACGGCGCGGCGCGTGCTGCTCTGCACGGGCCTGATCGACGAGATGCTGCAGGTGCCGGGCTTCCGCGAGCTCTGGGGTCGCTCGATCTTTCAGTGTCCGTATTGCCACGGCTGGGAGCTGCGCGACCTGCGCTGGGCGTACCTCGCGACGAGCGTCGAGCCGCTGCAGCACTTTCCCGGCGTGCTGCGCGGCTGGACGCGGCACGTGACCGTGCTGACCGACGGCAAGCTCGAAGTCCCACAGGCGCTGCGCGAGCGCTTCCACGCGACGGGAGTGCAGCTCGAGACGCGCCCCATCCTGCAGCTCGTGGCGGCAGACGGCCGGCTACGCCACATCGAGCTCGCGGGCGGGGAGCCACTCGCGTGCGACGCGCTGTTCGCGCACCCTCCACAGCAGCAGGTGCCGTTCGTGCGCGAGCTCGGGCTCGCGCTCGATGCGTACGGATCGGTGCAGGCGGACCCGATGACGCGCGAGACGAGCATCCCGGGCATCTACGCGGCCGGCGATCTCGCGACGCGCATGCAGGCCGCGGTGTTCGCGGCCGCGGCGGGGATGCAGGCGGCCGCCGCGCTGAATCACGAGCTGTCGGCGGAGCTGGCTGCGGACGAGGTGGCCGCGGGCGGCTGACGCATCTCCGCGCGGAAGGCCGCGGGCGTGACGCCGCTCGCTCTACGGAACATGCGGATGAAGTGTGTGGCGTCCGCGTAGCCCACGCGCTCGGCGATGGCGTCGACGGGCTCCTGGGAGCGCAGGAGCAAGCGCCGCGCCTCGGCCATGCGCATGGCGATGATCCACTCCACCGCGCTGCGCCCCGTCGCCCGGGACAGGGCGCTCGTGACGTAGGCCGGGCTGCGGCCCACGGCTGCAGCGACGTCCTGCAACGTCAGAGGCCGCAGGCAGTTGCGCTCGATGAAGCGCAGGCTCACGGCGACGACGCTCGGAGCGGCAGTCAGGGCGGGGGCGCTCGGCCCGGGCGTCGCACGCTCGACCTCGCTCAAGATCAACGTCAGCAAGCTGAGCTCGGTCGCCGCGCGCGCCTCGAGCTCGCGCTGCGGCTCGGCGAGCGCTCCCTCGAGCTCCTGGAACAAGGTCGCGAGAAAGGCGCGCCGCGCCTCGGGGATGCGCACCACGGCGGCCCCGCCATCGCGCACCCGCTCGAGCGGCGCGAGCAGACTGGGCGGCGTGCTGACGGCGAGACACGGCGCGCAAAACGACAGGCCCCACAGCTCCGCGCCCTCGCGCTCGAGCGCGCGATGCGGCTGCCCCGCGGGCACGAGCACCACGTCTCCGGCGCTCACCTCCCACTGCCCGCGTTGCTCCATGCGCGCACGGCCCGCGGTGAAGAACGCGAGCGCCGCGTAGCTGTGGGTCACGGGAGGCGCCGAGCGCGCGTGGCTCGAGCAATCGTGCATGCGGTGCCGCTCGACGGAGACCGGCTGCGCCAGCTGGGCCAGCTCGTCACGCACGATCGGACGCACGGGCGGAGACGACATGCCGGCAGGATAGCTCAGGCGCGGCGCTCACGCTGCAGCCCATCACGGCGCGGCGCGTGCCGGACGCGCAAACAAGCGGAAGAACTGGCGCGCGGCGCGCGTGTCGCCGTGCAAGCTGACGGCTGCGTCCGCGAGCTTGCGGTCGCCGAAGACCACGGCGCGCAACGTCGCCGGGTCGGTCTCGATCACCGCGTCCGGAGCGCGCGCGCTGCCCGCGTGAATGGTCAGACGCGCCGCCTCCACGTGGGCGGTGAAGCGCTCTTCGCCCAGCCGCAGCTCGTAGCTCGCGCGCAGCTCGGCGGCGTGTGCGGGGACGAACGTCGCCTCCAGCGCAGCCATGAGCGCGTTCACGCTCAGCTCGCCTGCGGGCCGCGCCTCGGAGCGGGCGCCCCAGCGCCCCAGCTGTAGCAGGATGGGATGCAGCTCGCGGCCCCAGTCGGTGAGCTCGTACTGCGCGCCACCGGCTTTGCGCCGCTGCACCACGCCCGCGCCCTCCAGCTCGCGCAGGCGCTGTGAGAGCACGTTCGGGCTGGCGCCCGCGAGCCCGGCGCGCAGGTCGGTGAAGCGGCGCGGACCGAACAGCAGCTCGCGCACGATCAGGAGCGCCCAGCGCTCGCCGATGAGATCGAGCGCGCGCGCGATGCCACACGGGTCAGCGTAACTACGCAGGCCGGTCATCGACGAATCTCACTTGCATGTCAGGACTATTTAATCCTAACTCAGGATCACACGAAATCATCCACTTCGCAACAGAATCGACAGGAGAGCTCCCATGAAGCGTTATTTGGCCATCTACACCGGTACCCCGCAGGCACTCGAGCAGTACAACAAGCTCGACGAGGCCACGCGCAAACAGCGTGAGAAGGAGGGCTTCAACGCGTGGATGCAGTGGGGCGAGAGGCACGCTGCCGCGATCGTCGACCAGGGCAGCCCGGTCGGCGCGACGAAGCGCGCTTCGAAGCAAGGCGTGCAAGACATCAGGAACAACGTGGCCGGCTATGTGGTCGTGCAGGCCGAATCCCACGAGGCCGCAGCGAAGCTATTCGAGAACCACCCGCACTTCGCGCTCTTCCCCGGCGACGCGGTGGAGATCATGGAGCTCGTGCCGATCCCCGCGCGCTGAAGGCGCATAATGTTCACGAAAGCCTGTGAGCGCGCAGACAAGCCCCGACGCGAGGTCAGCGCAGGCCCCACAGCGCCTCACAGGCCCACGCCTCCGCCGCCATGGGCGGCATGCCCGATCGCGATTCGACGTAGTACCATAGTGCGGTGGGTCGCGCGTGGCTGTGCATCTGCTTGGGGCTGACGCTCGCCGTCGGCTGCGGACGCATTGGGGTGCGACTGCTCGACAGCGGTGAGCAGCAGCTCGACGCCGGTCCCACGTGCATGGGCGGCGGCTCAGACTCGGATCGCGACGGCATCTGCGACGTCGACGACAACTGCATCACGCTCGCGAACCCGGCTCAGGCTGATCGCGACATGGACGCGCTCGGCGACGCCTGCGATCCCGACCGGGACGGCGATGGCACGCCCGACGACAGCGATCCGTGTCCGGACGACAATCCGGATGACAGCGACGAAGACGGCGTGTGCGAGAGCGACGACACTTGCCCTGCGGGCGACGACCAGATCGACTCGGACGCAGATGGGCAGCCGGACGCGTGCGACCGCTGTCCCGAGGACGCTCCGGACGACGAGGACGGCGACGGCGTCTGCACGCAGAGCGATGCCTGTGCGGGTGAGGACGACACGCTCGATGCAGATGCAGACGGGCAGCCCGATGCCTGCGATGCCTGTCCCTCGGACGCGAACAACGACACGGACGAAGACGGTCTGTGCGCCGACGCCGACAACTGTCCGCGCGTGGCGAACGTCTCCCAGACCGATGCCGATGGCGACCGCCTGGGCGATGCTTGCGACGATGACGACGACGCGGATGGCATCAAGAACGATGTCGACAACTGCATGGGGACGGTCAACGCGGACCAGGCCGATGTGGATCGCGATGGCATCGGCGACGCGTGCGACCCGGACATCGACGACGACAACGTTCCAAACGCGAGCGACAACTGCCCGCGCTTGGCGAATGCCGATCAGGCGAACGTCGACGGCGACCCGCAAGGCGACGCCTGCGATGCAGACGACGACGGCGATGGCCTGAACGACGGCAGCGACAACTGCCCGCTGGTCGCGAACGCCAATCAGCCCAATGTGGATGCCGCGCTGAGCGGCGGGGACGCGCAGGGCGACGCGTGCGATCTGGACGATGACGCGGACGGCGTCCCGGACACGACCGACAATTGTCCGACACTTCCGAATCCCGGCCAGCTCAACAGCGATGCAGCCGCCGACGGCGGCAACGACTGCGACCTCGACGACGACAACGACGGCGTCCCTGACACGACCGACAACTGCGACGTGGTCGCGAATCCATCGCAGACCGACGGCGACATGGACATGATCGGCGACGCCTGCGAGATGGACATGGACAACGACGGTGTGCCGGACACCGTCGACAATTGCGTCACCACGGCCAATCCGATGCAGGCCAACTCCGACAACACCGCCGATGGCGGCGACGCTTGTGATAGCGACGATGACAACGATGGTGTCCCGGACAGTAGCGACAACTGCCCACTGATCAGCAACAACACCCAGACCAACACCGACGGCGACGCGCAGGGCAACGCTTGCGACACCGACGATGACAACGACGGCGTTCTGGATGCCACCGACAACTGCGCCACGCTCGCGAACGCCTCGCAGGCGAACCGCGACGGCGACGCGCTCGGCGATGCCTGCGATCCGGACGACGACAACGATGGCGTCGCAGACACGAGCGACAACTGCCCGAACGTCGCCAACGCCTCGCAGCTCAACACCGACGGCGACGCGCTCGGCGACGCCTGCGACACCGACGATGACAATGACGGCGTGCTCGACGTCAACGACAACTGTCCGACCGTCGCCAACGCCTCGCAGCTCAACACCGACGGCGACGCGCTCGGCGACGCCTGCGATCCCGATGATGACAACGACGGCGGCCTTGACGGCCAGTTCGGCTACACACCCACCAACATCAATCCGTCCGGGCTCAGCAGCAGCGCCAGCATCACGCTGAACTGCGGCACGTCGCAGTTCGACAGCAGCAGCCTCACCTACTCCAACTGGTGCGGGCAGGCGCAGCCCACGCCGGTGGTGCAGACGCAGAGCAACGGGCCGCAGCTGGTGGTGATCCCGGTGCGCGCCATCACCATCGCAGCCGGCGCGACGTTGCGCGTCATCGGCTCGCGGCCGGTCGCGTTTGCCGTGCTCGGTGGCGACGCCAATCTCAACGGCAGCATCGATCTCAACGCAAACGGCACGACCCCAGCGGCGGGCGGCAACTGGTCCTGCGGCAGCGCCGCGGGTGGCAACGGCTCGGGCAACTCGGCTTCGGGTGGCGGCGGTGGCGGCGGCGGCGCGTTCGGCGCACGCGGCGGCCAGGGCGGCTTCGGCGATAGCTCCGGCAACGAGGGCTCCGCCGGCACGCAGCGCGGCAGCACGACATTGGCGCCGCTCTTCGGCGGCTGCAACGGTGGTCGCGGCGGTGGCTGCAGCGGCTCTGGTGCAGCTGGCGGCGGCGCGATCCAGTTCTCCGCCACGAGTCTACTGCGGGTACAGGGCAGCTTTGCAGCCAACGGCGGCAGCGGCGTGAACGGCTGCGGCAGCGAGGGCGGCGGCTTTGGCGGAGGCAGTGGCGGCGCCGTGCTGCTCGAGGCGGCGCGCCTGGTGGTGACGTCGAGCGCGAGCTTCAACGCCAACGGCGGACGCGGCGGCAGCTCCCAGGGCAGCGGCGGCAACGGTGGCACCTCCAGCAGCGCCGCGCAGGATGGCGGTGACGGCAGCTCCAACGGTGGAGGTGGCGGCGGCGGCTCGGTCGGGCGCATCCGCCTGCGCGGCTCGCTCAGCTGTCAGGTCGCGGGCAGCTCGAGCCCGGCCGCCTCGCGCGCCTGCCCCTGAGACAAGCGTCCCGCGCTGTGGCGTAGCTCATATTGCCGGCCGCGCGCGCGACCGAAACTGCTGCCATCGAGCTCGAAGCCCTGCGAGGCCCCATGTCGGACCACGTGCCCGTGTCTGGAAAGATCCCTTTCGCAGTCGGTCAGACGAGTGCCGTGCGCATCCCGGTGCCGGGCACGCGCGGGCTGTGCCTGGAGCTGAGCGCGCGCGGTCGCGTGCCGGGGTGCGGCTCCGCCTCCACGCTGTTCGTGCGCCACCCCGCGGGTCACCTGCAGTCGCGCCTCGACTTCGCTTACAACCGTCGCTCGCGCACCATCGACTTCCAGTGGAGCCAGAACGCGGCCCTGCCGAGCTTCGTGAGCGGCGGCCAGGCCCAGCCCATCGTCCCCTGGCTCGTGCCGCACAGCCCGCGCAAGTGCTATCGCTACGCGGGCCGCGCGCTGCTCGTCGGCGGAGTGGTCGCCGACACGGTCTCGATCGTGCAAGCCTCGACGCCGCTGCGCAGTGCCTCGGGCACAGTCCGAGAGTGGTGCGCGCGCTGGCTCGGACCGAGCTCGACGCCGGGCTGTACGCCGCTCGCGAGCGCGCTCGATTGCGTCATCGCCGCGCTCAGCGGCCTCACGACGCCCGCCGAGCTGGCGCTTCAGGTGTACGACTGGGCCGAGAGCACGCTATTCACACCGCTCGACGAGGTCCGTCCGGTGACGTGAGGCCGGCCCCGCGCTTCTGGATTGAGGCGCGGGCCCAGTGCGAATACACCTTGCGAGGTGAGCGAACGCACCCTCGTCATCGCAGCCACCAACCTGCTCGCGCGCGGGTTTCTCGTGATCCCTACCGATCGCAAGTCGCGCAGCGGCGCACCGGTCAATGGCCTCTTTGCCGTGGCCCGCGCCGTGCAGCACGTGCTGAGCTGGAAGAGCCCCGCGCGTGCGGTGGCCATCGTGGACCGCGCCGGACGGGACTGGCCGCCGCTGCTCGTCCCGCAGCTCACGCAGCTGCCAGGTCTGCTGCAGGCGCTCGGAGTGACGGTGGTCGAAGCCGCAGACGAGCCGCACCTCGTCGCGAGCTACACGCGCGCGGCCGTGGAGAGCGGCGACGACGTGGTGATCGCGGGCATCGACAAGCGCTTCGCGCAGCTCGTGACGGACACGGTGTGGTGGTACGACGCGAACAAAGACGCGCGCTACACGCCGGAGATCGTGCGCAAGCGCTTCGGCGTCGCGGCGAGGCAGGTCGGCGATTGGCTGGCGCTCGTGGGCGACGACGATCAGGTGCCGGGGGTGAGCGGCATCGGAGCGAAGGGAGCCACGCAGCTGTTAGCGGCGCACGCCGACGTGGAGAGCGCGCTCGGCGCTGCGGCGACGCTCGAGGCCCGCACGCGCAAGGCGCTCGAAGCTGCGCGCGGCGAGCTGCCCGCGCACCTTGCGCACGCGCGACTCGATGCGACGCGCCCGCTGCCGCGCGCGCTGCGCGACTGCGCCTACCGCGCACCGGAGCCCGCGGCACTGAACGCCGAGCTCGACGCGCTCGGCTTCGTCGAGCTGCTGCTGAGCGTGTCTGCGCCGCTGAGCGTGGACACGTGCGAGCGTGCCGAAGATCTCGAGCGCGCGCTCCACGCGCTCGGCAGCGGCACGATCAGCCTGTATGCGCTGATCGAAGACGCAGACGCCCAGCACGAGACCGTTCACGGCATCGCATTGTCCGCGGGCGGGGGCGCAGGCTGTTACGTGCCGGCAGACAGCGCTGCCTGGCCGGGGCTCTGCCAGTGGCTGCAGCGCGCAGATGCGCCGAAGTCCGGGCACGATCTCGTCGCGACCTTGGCCGTGCTGCGGCGCCAGGGCGTGCAGCTCGCGGGCGTCGTCGCGGACTCGGCGTGTGCCTCGCACCTGACGCAGCCGAGCGGCTGGGCTCCCCACGAGCTGCCGGGTGTCGCGCGCCACGTGCTCGGGCGCTCCTTACCTGATGACGACGAGGTGCGCGGCACGGGCGCTGAGCGAAAGGCCTGGCACGCGCTGCTGCCCGAGCGCGCAGCAGAGGTCGCCGTGCAGCGCGCGGATGCCTCCGCGAGCGTGCTGCAGGCGCTCCTGCCGAGCGTGGATCGCGCGCTGCTGCAGGAGTACCTGGAGCTGTCCGACACGCTCGTGCGCATGGAGCTCACGGGCATCGCCATCGACGTCGCGCAGCTCGATCGCACCGACGTCAGGTTTGCGGCGATCGAGCGCGAGCTGCAGGCCGAAATCGAGGCGCTGGCCGGCCATCCGTTCAACATCAACTCGTCGCCGCAGCTCGGCAAGGTGCTGTTCGAGGAGCTCGGGCTGCCGGTGGTGCTGCGCACGAAGACCGGCTTCAGCACCTCGAACGAGGCGCTCGAGCGCATCGAGCACGCGCATCCGATCGTCGAGCGCGTGCTGCGCTGGCGCAGGCTGCGGCGTCTGCGCGACAGCTGGGTCAGCTCGCTGCGCCGCTGCATCCACGCGGATGGGCGCGTGCACTCGCGCTTCCATCACGCGCGCTCATTCTCGGGTGAGCTGGTCAACACCAACCCCGATCTCGGGCGCGTCCCGGGCCGAACGCCGGAGATGGCCGAGATCCGGCGCGCGTTCGTCGCGCCGCCCGGTCGGTTGTTGATGTCCGTCGATTACAGCCAGCTCGGTCTGTACGTGCTCGCGCATCTCACGAAAGATCCGGCACTCGTCGGGCCGCTGCGCGAGCGCGCCGACATGCACCGACTCACTGCGTCGGCCGTGCTGGAGAAACCGGCGGCGCAGATCACGCTCGAGGAGCGTCAGGTCGGCAAGGTTGTAAACTTCGCGACGTTCGCCGGCCAGGGCGCGAGCGCGCTGGCGCTGCAGCTCGGCATCACCCCGGCCGAGGCCAAGCAGTACATCGCGCGCTTCGATCGCCACTACGCGAAGGTGCGCGCGTTCCAGGACGAGCAGCTGCGCCTCGCGCGCGAGCGCGGCTACATCCAGACACTCGCGGGACGGCGCTGGCCGATCGGCGGCCTCGAGTCGCTCGACTCGCAGCTGCGCTCCTACGCCGAGCGCATGGCGAGACGGGGCACGCACGAAGGCTCGGTCGCCGACGTATCGCGCCGTGCGCTGCTCGAGGCCGACCGCGCCCTACGCAACTCGGGCCTGTCCGCCGTGCCGCTCGTCGAAGTGGTGGACGAGATCCTGTTCGAGGTCGCGGAAACCGAGCTCGAGCAAGCTGCGGCGCTGTGCGCGGACGCGATGCGCCACGCGTTCGAGCTGGAGGTGCCGCTCCTCGTGGGCGTCGAGGCCGGCAAGACGTGGGCCGACCTCGAGCCGCTGGCAGGCTGAGCTCAGCTCACTTGCCGCGCTCACTTGCCGCGCTCACTTGCCCATGGTGAGCTTCCAGCCCTCGGCCGTGCGCCTGAACGTAAGCTGGAACGGCAGGCTGCCCACGCGCTGCGCCATGCCCGTCGCCGTATCGCCGAGGTGCTCGATGCTGAACAACTTCGGATCGAGGCGCGCCATGCCGTCTGGCTGCACGGCCTGCAGCGCTTCCATGAGCTCCAGATACGTGCCGTCGGGCGCGGCCTCGGCATGTCTCGTCACCATGACGAGCTGGGGCGGAGGCGGGTCGAGGAGCTGCTGGCCCGGCGCGCTGCCGACCTTCGCCAGGAGCGCGAGATAGCTCGGCAGCCAGCCGTCTAGCGCGCAGTCCAGCTCGTGGCGCATGCAGAACTGCTTGAGGGCCACGGCGTACTCGCGCTGCTTCGGACTCGTACCGCCCGCGAGCAGCGCCAGGTTCCTGAAGTTCACGACGGCGGCGCGCGGCTTGGACTTCGCGTCGAACACGGCGATCGCGTCACACCAGCGGCCCTGGTTGATCGCCTCGGCGTACGCGGCGTACACGTTTTCGGGCGCGTCGTGGCGTGGCGCGGCCCCCCGGTCCGGGCAGCTCTTCGGAGCCGATTTGCTGGGCTTGGGCGGCGCAGGTGGTGGGGGCTCGGGCGTCGCTGCTCCCTGACAGCCCGCGCTCACCAGACTCAGTGCCCACACCAGCCAGCACGCGGCGCCGCGGCCCGCAACACTCCAAACCGACATGCGCCGACCGTAGCATGGCGCCCCGGTCGATCCGAAGCGCATCCCCCGTCAGCGCGCGATCGCGCGCAAGCGCGGACTCGTTTGACTCGGCGCGCGCACGGCCAGCAACGTCGCATGTGGGCTCGATGCCGTGGCGTAGAGCTCCGCGCCCGGCATGCTGAACACCGATGCGGGCTGGCTACGCTGCATGTCGACGCGCATCACGCGCTGATCGCTCCCGAACGGGCGCTCGACCCACTCCACGGTCGCGCCGTACACGCTAGGCCTCACGTACGGTGGTTGCGTCTCGACCTGTGCGAGCTGGCGCGAGCGATCGCTGCGCATCTCCCCGGCCATGATCGCGTAGGCCGCGAGCTTCGGCTCGGGGTGATCGACTTGCCAGTGGAGATACACCAGGGTGTCGCCCGCGCCGAACAGGGGGAACGCCTGTTTGCCCGCGAGCTCGAGCTTGTGCTTCGCACCGCTCGTGCGCTCCACGAGCACGAGGTCTGCGAGATCGCGGCCGTCGTCGTCGAACGCACCGTCGGGGTCTTCGGAGAAGTCGCTGTAGGCGACCTGGGTCGCCGAGACGTCCGCGAACAGCTGCTGTCCGGGGCCACCGCCCACCACGCTCAAGCTTCGGGAGAGCGGCTCGTAGAGCAAGACGTCGGCGTCGCTGCGTGGCTCCAGGCTGCGAAACCCGCTGAGCACGACCGCATCGCTGCTGGCGCGGGGCTGGGCGCTGCGCGCGTAGCTACCGCGCACCTCGCGCGTGGTGCCGGCGAAGCGCACCTGGACGCTGCTGGTGCGGCCCGACTCCCAGGCCATCACGCGTGTAGGGTCGTCCGGCGGGCCGGCCAGGGTCGGGCGCGCGGGTTGCTCCGCGGCCTCGGCGATCACGGCTTCCGTGCCGGTCGCGAGCGAACGCATGCGCAGCGCGCCATCCGCCGCGACGTAGAGCACGTTGCAGCCGGAAGCGGCATAGGGTGGGATAGCCAGCGCGATCTGCGCCGGAGACGCCGACGTCGTCCAGCGCAGGCTGACACTCCGGCTCGACCGCGGGGGCGCCCGCCCCTGCCCCGCCGTTGCCGCCGCAAGCATCGGAGCCGCCCTCGCCGCCGACAGCGGCCGTGTCTCCTGCTCGTGGCGCGCCGCCTGCGCCGCCGGCAGCGGCTGGTTCGCCCGCTTGCAGCGCGCCGCCCTCGCCGCTCTCGGCTGCAGAGGGCTCGCTGCGTGTTCCAGCCCCAGGTGGCCGCGATCACGCGCACGTCGAGCTTGCGCTCGGCCTCGGCCCCGAGCGGCCGCACGCGCTGCGCCTCGAGCGCGCGCAGCAGCGCTCCCTGCTGCGCCAGCGGCAGCTCGCCGATCTCGTCGAGCATCAGCACACCGCCGTCCGCCTGTTGGAACGCGCCGCTGCGCCGGCGCTCGGCGCCCGTGAACGCGCCGCGCTCGTGGCCGAAGAGCTCGGACTCGAACAGGCTGTCGGCGATGGCCGCACAGTTCACGGCCACGAACGGGCGGCCGCGGCGCGGACCCAGCTCGGCGACAGCGCGCGCAAACAGCTCCTTGCCGACGCCCGTCTCGCCCGTGATCAGGAGCGGCAGGTCACTGTCGAGGGATCCGTGCACCCCAGCTGACGAGTTACCAGTCGCATTGTCGCGGTTACCTGGTAACCGCTGCTCGGCGCCACGCAAGCATTGAGGATTTTGGCTGGCAACGCGCTTGCTGAGTGAGCGACCGGAGGTCCGACACCATGACCACGTACATCCGGCTCTGGCCCGCCGCCTGGCTCCTCAGCGCTTGCCTCACGCAGAATCCTGCCGCCGACAGCGGCGAGCCCATCCACACGCTCGCGGCCCCCGAGCCGTCGGCCGCTAGCAGCGGCGAAGCCGCGCCCCAGGGCGCGGCCCCCGGTCGACACGCCGCGCCCTGATGCCGCAGCGCAGCCCGTCGCCACGGCGCAGTCCCCACGCGCGCCCGCACCGAGCAGCAGGCCCGAGCCCGCAGCGCACGGCGGCGAAGCTCCAGCCGCGTACCCGGGCAAGGGCTTCGTGCTGCACGAGTGGGGAACCAACACCGTGGTGGTGGGCTCGGACGGTGGGCTGCTGCGCGGCTTGCATCACGAGGGCGACGACCTGCCGGCGTTCGTGTACGACCGCCTGAAGCAGGGCGATGTGCTCGGCTTCCCGGCGGTCGACAAGATGGAGACGCCCGTCGACTACTTCTACTCGGACGTGCCGCGCAGCGTGAGCGTGCGCATCGACATGCCACACGGCGTGCTCACACAATGGTACCCGGCCGTCGCCGCGTTCTCGCCGCCCATCCTGAACGCGACGCACGGTCCGGAGCTGTACGTCGACCCGGTGAGTGACGTGCACTACGCCTACGCGTCCGCGACGTGCCAGACCAAGTACTCCACGCCTACTGCCGGCGTCTTGGACTGGGGCAAGGTGGAGATCCTCGCGCGCGACGCTGCCGTCACGTTGCCGGAAGCACCACTCGATCGCTACACGTGGTCGTACGCACGCCAGGTCGCGGCGAACGCGATCCGCGTGCAGAACCCGGTGCGTCGCGGCACCGACGGCGCGACGCTGAGCGAGCCGCAGACCGAGCGCTATCTCTTCTACCGCGGGCTCGGTCGCTTCGAGCCGCCGCTGCGCGTGAGCAGCGTCACCGGGAAAGATGGCGCGCCGATAGTGCGCGCGGAGGGCAGCGCCGTGAGCGCCGGCCCGCTCTGGGTGCTGCGCGTGGAGTCGGACTCGGCCGCGTTCGTCCGCGTAGATCCGAGCGCGGGTCAGTCGCTCGTAGAGAGCGCGCTGCCAGAGCTGAGCCGCGCGCAGCGGCTCGACGGATTCATCACGGCCCTGGCCGCGGAGCTCACGAACGCCCTGCGCGGCACCGGCCTGTATCACGACGAAGCCGTGGCGATGGTCAACACCTGGCGCACGCAGTGGTTCGGCACGCCCGGCATCCGCATCCTGTATTTCGCCCCGACGGATTGGCTCGAACGCGAGTTGCCACTGACGGTCACACCCGCGCCGGATCGAGTGACGCGCGTGATGGTGATGCGGGTGGAGGTCTTGACTCCGGCGCTCGAGGCCGAAGATGTGGCCGCCACCCTGGAGCTCGCAGCGCCCGCGACGGCCGCCGCAGCGCGCGAGCACTTCCACGCGCTCGGTCGCTTCGCGGAGCCGCGCTTGCGCAGGGCGCTCGGGCTGCTCGGCGCTCGCGCTCCGAGCGAGAGCGGGAGCCTTCTTCAGACGCTCGAGGGGCCGAACGTCCTGTCGGCGCTCGGAGAGTGACCGGCACGGCCGGAACGGTGTAGGCTCGCAGCCGTGACGATCGAATTCGAGCAGCACCGCAGTCACCTGCGCGGCGTCGCCTATCGCATGCTCGGCTCGCTCGCCGAAGCCGAGGACGCCGTGCAGGAAGCCTGGCTGCGCCTCGACCGCGCAGATGCGAGCGACGTGGCCAACCCTCGCGGCTGGCTGACCACGATCGTCGCGCGCATCTGTCTCGATATGTTGCGCACGCGGAAGTCGCGCGGCGAAGAGGCGCTCGACCTACGCGCAGATCGGCACGCGTCGACGGACGCCGAGCAGGAGCTGGTGCTCGCGGACTCGGTCGGCCTCGCGCTCTTGATCGTGCTCGACAAGCTCGACCCCGCCGAGCGCCTCGCGTTCGTGCTGCACGACCTCGCCGGGCTGTCGTTCGAGGAGATCGCGGACATCCTGCAGCGCTCGCCGGAGGCCACGCGCCAGCTCGCGAGCCGCGCGCGCCGCCGCGTGCAGGGCAGCCGGCGACCGGACACGGATCTCGCGAGCCAACGCCACAGCGTGGAGAGCTTCATCGCGGCGCTGCGCCAGGGCGACGTCGAAGGCATGATCGCGGTCCTGCACCCCGACGTCGTGGGCCGCGCCACGGACGACAAGGGCAACGTGCGCGAGGTCCGGGGCGCTCGCACCTGGGCATCGGGCGCGGTCGCGTTCGCGCAGTTCGCGAAGCACCGTATGGCTGCAGCCTTGATCGACGGCGCGGTGGGCCTCGTAATGGCGCCGAAGGGCCGCCTGCTACGCGCCCTGTGCTTCGAGTTCGAAGGCGATCGCATCGTGCGCGCGGAGATCATCACCGATCGCGCGCGCCTCGACGCGCTGGACATCGCGGCGCTCGAGCTGCCTGCCCCGACGGATAGCAACCCGAGCCCGTGAGGCGCCTTGTCAACTGCGGCGCCTACCAGCGCAACTGAACCAACTGCACCAGGTTGCCGCAGCTGTCGTTCAACATCGCGATCGTCGAGCCAGTCACGTCCGTGGGCGGCATCGTGAACTCGCCACCACGCGCGCGAATGCGCTCGTAGTCGGCCTTGACGTCGTCCGTGTAGAACATGATCGCAGGCTGGCTCTTCTGGAACTTCGACTGCTGGTACGCCTTGTCTTCCGCGTTGTCGTTGAGCGCCAGCTGCAGCTCGGTGCCGTTCGGCTCCTCGGCGGATGCCACCGTCAACCAGCGGAACGATCCCTGACTGAAGTCGGCCTTTTTTGTGAGGCCCAACACCTCCGTGTAGAAGCGCAGAGCCTTGTCCTGATCGTTCACGTAGATGCTGGTCAGTTTGATCTTCATGGGTCCCTCCGTCATTCCGACACGGCATCTGCGCCGCATCACTCCCCTGACGGATCGACCCGCGCAGATGTGACTGAAAAAAAGTGGACCCCGAAAAAACGGGCTCAGCGCGGCAGCGCGCCGTCCTGGTAGAGGGAGAGCATGTGAGCGTCGGGGTCCTTGAACTCGGCGGACCAGCCACCGGGGGCCTCTGACACTGGCGTGACGATCTCGACGCCCGCCGCAGCCAGGGACGCGACCAGGCCATCGATACCGCCCCTCGCGAGCCCGAAGACGACCTGCGGCGTGGCCCCGCGCGGCGCCTCACCTTGCAGGAACACGAACTCGACGTCGCCGGGTAGCCGGGCCTGCAGGTAGCCGCCCTCGAAGTCGGTGACCTCGAACGCGAGACCCAGGGTCTCGGCGTAGAAGCGGTGGGAGCGGCGCAAGTCCTTGACCATGAACACGACGGCAAGGTTTTTGATCTGAGCGTTCAGCATGGGGTTTCTCTCCTGAGCGTCCGCGCGTGTGCGGCGGGCGCATCGGGAGTTGCCGCGACCCGCTCGGCTGTGAGCACCTCCGAGAAAATCACACCGAAGCCATCCGGGTCGCTCGCCCCGAGGACGCGTCGCGGCGGCGCGCCGGCAGCGCGTGTATCCGCCAGGCGCGGAAGCAGTCCGACCTGGCTACGCCGCAGTCGCGAATGCGCCGCGGTTCGGTCGCGCACGGGCAGCTCGGGGCGAGCCAGCGGAGCGTGCTCTCGCAGCGCCTGGAAGCGCTTGCGCAACGCAGCATCCGTGAGACCGAGCGCCCAGCGCAGCTCCGCCTTCTCCAGCCCGAGCAGCAGCAGGAGCAGGGTCGTCCGCAAACCCGGCGACAGCTCCGACAGCGCAGCGCCGTGACCCGACTGGCTCGCCTCCACGTCAGTGACCTCGCAGCGTACGGCGGCAGTCTCACGCGCCCGCCGCCGCTGGGCGCTGCGGGCCAGGAACGCGCCGTGTTGCCGCGCTGCGCTGCGGACGCTGCGCGTGAAGAGCTCCCCATCGAGCGCGGAGCCACGGCGCAGCGCGGACACGATGACGTCGTGCGCGAGGTCCTCGACCTCGTGCGCCACGCGGCTATACCGCCGCGACACCTGGACCAGAGAAGCGCGTATTTCCAAGAGCGTCGACATCGCTGCCCAGTCTAGCGCAGACGTCGTCGCTACGGTGTGTCGGCTGGGCCGAACCACGCGCCCAGCGCCTCACGAAAGCCCTGATCGGTTTCGTCAGCCACCCACGCGACGTGTCCATCCGGTCGGACCAACACCGCCCTGGGAGCGGCGACCGGACCGAGCACCGGAAGCTCCCAGACACCGGTGTAGTGAGCATCGATCCGCTGCACGCGATTCGCCCACGGACCGAGGTCGAAGCTGCCGGGCTCGGCGAAGTTGATGAGCAGCGGCCGCGCCTCATGCAGCAGACTGAAGACGCGCTGCGGCCGGTCAGCGACGACCAGCTCGAGATCCGGCATGCGCCGCCCGAGCAGCGGGTGTCCTGGACCGAGCTCGTAGTGGACGGCCAGACCCGTTAGCTTCGAGAAGTATTGCCGGCGTGCTCCGTCGCTCCGCAGCAGCTCGGTCATCATCTCGCGCAGCGCCTGGCTGCGGACGTCAGCGCGCTCGAGCGCGGTGATCGCCAGCGTGTTCCGCAGCACGCGCGCGCCGACCGGATGGCGCTCGGCGTGGTACGTGTCGAGCAGGCCATCGGGCGAGGTTCCGTGAACCACCTGCGCGAGCTTCCAGCCGAGATTCACCGCGTCTTGCACGCCGACGTTGAGGCCCTGTCCACCGACCGGCGAGTGCACGTGCGCGGCGTCGCCGGCCAGGAGCACGCGCCGCTCGCGATACGCCGCCGCTTGCCGCGCCATGTCCGAGAAGCGCGAGATCCAGGTCGCGTTGTGAACACCGTAGTCGGTGCCGTAGACGGCGATCAGCGCTTCGCGCACGTCGTCGAGGGTCGGCTCGTCGCCGCCGCCCAGGTGGCGCTCGGTCAACACCATGCGTACGCGCTTGCCGTCGTCGATCTTCCCGAGAGCGCTCATGCCGTGCTCACCGCGACGGATGCCCCACGCGGCCTCTCCCGTCAGGTTTGCCTCGGCGATCAGGTAGCTGGTGGTCGCGTCCCAGCCGGGGAAGTCGATGCCTGCTGCCTTGCGGATGACACTGCGACCTCCATCGCAACCCACGAGATACTGCGCCCGCAGCGTTCGACCGTCGGAGAGCGCGACGTCCACACCCGCGTCCGATTGCGTGAACCCCGTGACCTCACAGCTCCGATATGTCGGAACGGCGAGCTCGGACACCCAGTCGGCGAGCAGCCGCTCGATGCGGTTCTGCCAGATGGCGAGCGTGTAGCTGTGACGAGTCGCGAGATCCGAGATGTCGAGCATCTCGTGCGCGAACGGCGCGACTCGATACACCTGCCCTTCCGAGATGAAGCGCTCGGCGATGCCGCGCTGCTCGAGCACCTCGAGCGAGCGTGCGTGCAAGCCACCCGCGCGCGAGCCCGCGAGCTCTTGATTCGCACGCCGCTCGACGATCGCGACATCGACGCGAGCCAACGCCAGCTCGCCCGCCAACACGAGCCCCGTGGGCCCTCCCCCGGCGATCACCACGGCATGCGTGTCAGCCCCACTGCGTCCGGATTCGTGCTGCATCTCGATCCTCCCGCGCCTTCGCGTGTGGCCGGCGACTGTGAGGCACGATCGGGGTCTTGCTGCAAGCCCCCCACCCTGGCATAACTTGAAACTGGCAAGAGGCAGTGGGACGCTTGCGCTAAACGCAGTTGCGCCCGGGCGATCCGATGGACGGCCCAGGCGCAGGTAGTTGCAACGCGATTGTGGACCGCTGCTACATGAAGCTCTTGTTCATGCACGCGAGCCACGGACTCTTGCAGTACGTGCCGTCCGGCATGAACTCCTTCTTCCACTTGTCTTCGCCGCAGAGCTGCCAACGCATGAACGCCACCCACGGCGCAAGGTTGTTGCGAGCGCAGTAAATGTGATCGGTGTCGGTCTTCGTGACGAAGATCGACAAGCCCTTCACTTCCGCGAAGTCGCCCTTGAAGTTCGTGGTGCCGCCCTCGCCTTCGCCACCCAGGAAGATCGACGGGTACGTGATCTTGTCTGCGCCACCGCCACCGCTCGCGCCACCGCACACCAGCACGGTCAACTTGAGGCGGTCATCGGCTGCCTCGGACATCGACTGCAGCGCGCCCATCGAGTGCCCGCCGCGCGCCACGCGGCTGGGATCGAGCTTCTGGTGCCACATGCCTCCGGCTTTATCGTTCTCCTTGAGGATCCAGTCGAGCGCCTGCTTCCCACTCTGCGTGGAAGGTTGGCTGATGATGACGAACCCCTGCGATGCGAGCAGGTTCAGGTGATCGGTGTAGTCGCGTGGACCTGTGCCGGCACCGGGCCCCCACTGGAAGACGGGATGCTTGATGCCGTCTTTGCCGAGCGGCTCGGGGTAGAAGATCCAGCTCGAGCCGTTGGGGCCGGTGTTTTCGATGTGCTTCGGCATCCACGGGCCGGGCTTCTTGGGGTCGCCGACGTCGACGGCGGACGCCATGTTTTCAGCGCCACAGCTGCCCGGAATGGCGGTCGTCGCACTGCCCTGCGTGCCTGCTGCCCCCGTCGGCGTCGCGCCCGCACCGGCGGTCGTTGCCACGCCGCCGGCCGTCGCACCAGTGCTCCCGCCAGCGCTGGGAGTCGGAGCGACAGTTCCGCCGGTCGCGGGTGTCGTCGGCGTGGCGCCCGTCCGACCCGCCGTCGCGGTTGTTCCGGCACTGCTCGATCCCGGAGTTGTCGCTGGCCCGCTCGAACCTGCCTTCCCTGTGCCAGCAGGAGTGGGGGCGCCGGCAGATGGGCCGGCGCTCGTCGCCGGAGTGCCGCCGGTAGTCGTCGTAGCGACAGGATTGGTCGTGCTCGTATCCCCGCTGCACCCGAACAGCGCCGCACTGGCCACAAAGGCCGTCGATGCCCAAAGCAGGTGTGAATTTCTCATAAATTTCCTCCGCATATCGGATTGCCCGGCATCAGCACTGTGAATATTGATGCACACATCGTCGTACCTACGTACAATCGGAGACGATACACATCTCCTTTGTGCAAACGTTACACAGGCATGACTGCAATCTGACGGAGGCATAAGTGATCTTGCGCTTGCTCAGTTGCACTGGGGTCCTGGGTAGCAACTCGAAGGACACACAGTGTGCATGGCTTCTGGCATGGTCGGCGCCATGGCGAGAATCACTGGAATTGGGGGCGTGTTTTTCAAGGCGCGGTCGAATCACAAGGAGCTTGCGGCCTGGTACGCGAAGCACCTCGGATTGCCGCTCGAAGCGTGGGGCGGCGCGATCATCAAGTGGCCCGGGGACAAGGCGGACGACGGTGGTTTGACTGTCTGGCACGTCGCCGAGAAGGACAGCGACTGGTTCAGCCCGAGTGAGTCGAGCTTCATGATCAACTACCGCGTCGACGATCTCGGCGAGCTGCTCGCGGGGTTGCGCCGTGATGGCGTCACGATCGTCAAGGGTCCGGAGTCCCATGAAAACGGGCTGTTTGCGTGGATCCTCGATCCCGAGGGCAACAAGGTCGAGCTGTGGCAACCGATGGCCTGGGACGAAAAGAACAAACAGCCCTGAGGCTTCGCTCTACGCAGACTGCGGGGAGACCTTCCGGAAGCTCATCCCCAGCGCGCGCGCCATGGCGGCATCTGCCGTGCTCACCCCGATGAGCGTGCTGCTTCGCAGATCGACGCCATGCCGCTGTGCGAACGCGAGCAACAGCGCCGGAAGCGGTGGTCTGCACCAACAGATCGGGCGTCCGCCGGGATGTGGGCAGACCGCGACCTCCACCTCGCAATTGCTGGCTGCCGCAGCAGCTTCGATGATTGTGCGCAGCTCCTGCAACCAGGCCGTCGCGGCGCCCGGGTGCCATGCGTAGACGAGGACAGCGGTCGCGGGGCTTCCTTCGGACAACAGCGCGATCAGGGCGTCGCTCTTGGCTGCAGCTGCGCTCGCGCTCGCGCCGAGCGCGTTGAGCGCCACGAACGTGCCGGCCGCACCGCCCTCGCACTGTCGTCGAACGAACGCGACCCTCTCGATGCTCGCGAAGCCTTCGTCCTCAGCTGGCGGCTCGAGCTCCCGCTGCATGCGAAAGATGGCATGCGGCGCGAGCGCGGCCGCATCACTGCGCGCCTGCTTGTCGAGCTCCTCGGGCTCGAGCACCTTGCCGAAACGCTCGAGCATTCTCCCGATCGCGTTGATCTGCGCGTCAGCAAGCGGCGTTTCGAGGTGAACGCAGCGCACCTTTGCGGCGTGCGCCGACGCGACGCGCACGATTTCATAGCGGGACGCGCGCGTGACGTACGTGTTGTCGAGCACGATGCGCGTTGCGCCCGCCGCGAGACGCTCGTCGAGCAAGCGGGCGATCTTCTTGAGCGATCCACCTTCGAGATCGCGGTTCAGGCGTTCATAGCCCCGCTCCACGTACGACTGCGCGGCGCTCGACTTTCCTGAGCCTGGCACGCCCATCACGAGCACGACCTCTGCGTCACGGGTCGGGACCGCCGCCGCAAAGTTGGGGCAGCGCGTCCGACCCAGCGAGGGAAAGCGCGCGTCGAGCGCCGCGAGCTGTTCAGGCTCCAGCACAAGCCGCGCCGCCCGAGCGATGTGAGAGACGGTCTCGGCGCGGCGCGCACCGACGACCGGGACGATCTCGGGTCTTACGGCCAATAAATAGGCCAGAAACACGTCGAGCGGTGCAGCCTGCAGGCTCCCGGCGATGCGCGCGAGCGCCGGATCGCGCGCCAACCTGCGAGCTCGTTCCGGTCCGCCGAGCGGCGAATGAGCCAGGATCTCGATCCCGCGCTCGAAGCAATATTCGACCACGCCGCCCCGGATCGCGACGTCATCGTAAGCGCCGAGCGCCACTTCGACCGTGCTGATCGGGGCCTCGCCCGCGGCCTCCTCGAGCTGCTTGCGCGAGACGTTGCAGACCCCCACGCGGCGCGCGAGACCCTCTTTGACGACGCGGGCGAGCGCGCGCGCCGACGTGGCGATGCTCACGCGCGGATCGGGCGCATGCAGGAGCAACACGTCGATCGGCACGCCGTCGAGCGCCTGAACGCTGGCCGCAGCGTCTTCGACGATCGTGCGAGCGCGCCCGTCGGGGATCCAGGCGCCACCCTCCCGCCGCATGCCACATTTGGTGATCACTCGCGCCACAAGGTCAGGGCGGCTCTTGATCGCGCGCGCCACGAGCTTCTCATTGTGCCCGAGCTCTTGCTCATCGATCGCGTACGCCCGCGCCGTGTCGAAGCGCCGGACACCCACGTCGAGCGCTGCCTGCAACGTCTCGAGCGCAAGCCTCTCGTCACGCCCGGAGTCCGTAGAGAGCCGCATACATCCAAGAGCCACGCGCACGGCAGCGAAAGTAGCGCATTACGCGGCCCGGGGAACATGCGCGCGCAGCACTCGGCGGCCCATATCGACTAGCCGACATGCGTCGTTTTGCCGGCGATGCCTCCACGAGCCTCCCAGTGTAGCGAGAGCGTGCTAGCGTTCGGGCGAGTGTTGAATGGGGGGATCCAGGAAGAGTCGCTCACGGACGAACGCCTGCGGCAGGTCGTCGCGCACCTCCCATTTTACGCGGCGCTGATCGATCGCAGCCATCGCTACGTGTGGGCCAATCAGTACGACAAGACGCTCGAGCTGGGACAGGTGCTCGGGCAGATGAATGAATCGTTCGTGCACGAGAGCTGCCAGGCTCTGGCATACGACGCCATCGAGCGCGCATTCGAGACCGGTAGAGCGACGTACTACGAGGCGCTCGCGTATGGCGCCGGCGCGATGGAGACCTGGTACGGGGTTCGGGTCGTGCCGCTGCCGGCCGACGATCAAGGCAGGGTCCGCGCGCTCTTGCTGTCGACCGACGTCACCTCGCGCCACGCAGCCCAGAGTGCGCTGCGCGAGAGCGAAGCGCGTCTTCGCACACTCACCGAAGCGATCCCGGATTTCGTCGTCGTGCTCGACCACGAGCGGCGTTGCGAATACGTGAACCGCGACCCTCCGCGGCAATCCATGACACGCGAGGCGATGCTAGGCACCTGCATCGACGACTACATTCTGGCTCACGAGCGCGGTCCGATCGTGGCAGAGATCCAGCGGGTGCTCGACACCGGAAGCTCTGCGAGCTTCGAGCTCCACGGCAGCGATCACAAACGACTGTACATCGGACGCGTGCACGCGCTGCCATTGGTCGCAGGGCGCCCTCGCGCGCTGATGGTGTGCACGGACATCAGCGCGCAGCGCGCGGCGGAGGAGGAGCGGCGCGCGCTGGAGGCGCAGCTCGCGCACGTCCAGAAGCTCGAGAGTGTCGGTCAGCTCGCGGGCGGCGTGGCGCACGACTTCAACAACATGATCATGGTCATGGGCCTGCACCTCGAAGCCGCACGTGAGCTGTCCCAGCAGGGTCAGCTCGAAGCGATGCGGCTGGAGCTCGATCAGATCGAGGTCGCGGCGAAGCGCTCGGCAGAGCTGACGCGCCAGCTCCTCGCGTTCGCCCGGCGACAGCCTCACCAGCCGCGTGCGGTGCTCGCGAGCGATGTCGCCGCCAACGCCGCAGGTCTGCTGCGCCGCTTGATTCCGGCGTCGATCAGGCTGATCACCGAGATCCGCGCCCCGGACGCCTGGCTGATGGCGGACGCGGGATTGATCGAGCAGGTGATCATCAACTTGTGCGTCAATGCGCGCGATGCGCTGGGCGGTCGACCCGGCACGATCGCCATTAGGGTCGAGCGGCGCAACGTCGGCGCCACCGCGCATCCATTCGCAGTCCCGGGTCCGTACGTCGCGATCGAGGTGTCGGACACGGGGCGGGGCATCTCGCCGGAGGTGCTGCCCCGCATCTTCGAGCCGTTCTTCACGACCAAGCCGCCGGGCAAAGGCAGCGGGCTCGGCTTGTCGATGGTGGACGGCATCGTGTCGCAACATTCGGGTTTCGTTGCGGTCGAAAACGAGGTCGGGCGCGGTGCGAAGTTCACCGTCTATCTACCAGAGGCGAGCGCACGTTCGGTGCGCGAGCCAGCTCGCAGTGACAGCGCTGGCTCGCCGGTGCACGCGCGCATCCTGATCGCCGAGGATGAGCCGATGGTGCGGGAGCTGCTCGTGAAGATCTTGCGTCAAGCCGGTCATGCGGTGGTGCAAGCGGAAAACGGCGAGCTCGCGCTGCAGATCGTGGAGAAGGCGCGCGAGCCGCTCGATCTGTTGATCCTCGACGCGGTGATGCCGGTGATGGGAGGCAAAGAAGCCTACGAGCGCATCCACGCGATACGGCCCGAGTTGCCCGCGATCTTCTCGAGCGGCTACTCTGGTGACATGGTGCCGTCTGGTTTCCTCGAGAAACATGGCCTCCAGTTGCTCGCGAAGCCCTACGATACCAAGACCTTGCTCGAGGCCGTCCAGCAGACGCTCGCGCGCGGGGGCGAGCTGCGAGCGTAGACATGTCGAGCACGAAAGCGGCTGTGGTTCTCGGTGCGTCGGGCTCAGTGGGCAAGGCGCTGATCGCGGAGCTGATTCGCACGCGGTCGTTCAATCCGATCGTGACCCTGGTGCGCCGTTCGCAGCCCGATCAGGTTGCGATGGCCGCTCGCGAGTCGGGCATCGAGCTGCGCGAGGCGCTGGTTCCCGCGATGCATCCTGTCGGGCTGGAGACAGCGACGACCGAGGCGATTCGCCGTATCGAGGGTGGCGACGTCGTCGGGCTGAGCGTGTTGGGCATCGGCGCTGGCACCGCGAAGCTCACGATCGACGAGCATCGCGCCGTGGACGTGCATTTGAACGCGGCTTTCGCGCGAGGGCTGAAGGCATCGGGAGTGCAGCACCTGGCGTTCATGTCCGCCGCGGGTGCTGAAATCACGGCGGCGACGACCGGATCGGGTGCGGCGGGCATGGCGCGCTACGCACGCGTCAAGGGCGAGGCCGAAGAGGCGGTGAAGCAGAGTGGTCCGGCGGTCGTGAGCATCTTTCGGCCGGCGATGATCATCGGCTCGCAGCACACGCCGTGGCTGCTCGAAAAGGTGCTGCCTGCGTTTTCGTTCGTGACGCCCGCGAAATACAAGTCGATCAGCGTCGAGCAGATCGCAAAGGCCATGGTCGCGACATCGCTGAACGTCCCCGCGGAGTCTGGGCTCTACCATTACCCCGAGATGCTCGCGTTGGACCGCGCGCGCTAACGCCGCCGCCAGCGGCGTCGACGTTCGACGCGCGGCACGCGCGTGGTGGGAAAATTCCGCGGCGCGCTGGTTCGCAAGCTGTAGCGAACCGAGAGCCAACGCAGCAGAGCGACGACAGCCAACGTGGGCACTGCCGCGAGATTGGTTGCGACGCCCAGGCCGACGGTCAAACTTTCATACAGCACACAACCAGGCAGCACGGCGAGCGCCATCAAGTGCCCCGGGCGAAAGACCTCCGGCACCTCGCGCATGAGCAAGCTGCCGAGGATGCTACCGCCGACCGCATTGACGACACCCACCAACAGCGCACCGACGACGTTCACGTCCAACGCAGCCGACAGCTGCATGCCGGCGATCGCAAACCCACCGAGCCCAAAGCCATCCGCGACACTCGCGATGCGATCGATGGGCCTCCAAGCCTCCGTGCGATGAGCAAAAGCCCAGACGAGCACGGACGCTACCGCGGCGACGGCGATGTACACGGGCGTGAGAACGAGCGCAGCCGGACCCGCCTGCAGCAGCAAGCCATCACGCAGCAGCCCTCCCCCGGTCGACGATACGAGCGCGATGGCAAACAACCCCGCGAGGTCATAGCGATGCTTCGCAGCCCGCAGCGCCCCGGTAACCGCCCAAATGATCGACGCACCAATGTCGAAGTAACGCCAAGCAATCCCGGCAACATCCCCCCAATGCGCCGCATCAAACATTCCAACGCCACATCGTACACGCCTTCCGCCCGCAAGCCTGGACTTCGACGGCACGTGTATTTCGGGGCGACCCATCGGGAAGATGCACACGACGTGTCGCGTTCTGGCAGGAAGCTCGCCGTGGAGCAGTCGAACGCGTCGCGCACCATGAGGGAAAGCTCGCAGGGGGCACCGTCGAGGCTCCGGTTGCCGTCTATCGGCACGACACGCGGCGCAGACAAGCGCTACCTCTTGATTCAGCACGGCAGCTACCAGTGCGCGACTGCCGCAGGTACGATCCCTTCAGATCGAGCGGCCGCGCGCTCCCCGCGCTCGCGTCAGTCTGCCGCGACGCGCTTCCGTGCGGAGTTCGGCGGAACGTCAAAGAGGATCGCGGCAGCGGCGTAGAACGACACGTCCGACGCCTCGTTGCCGAAGTAGTCCGTCGCGCTGTATTCGGTTTGCCCGAGCAGCTCGACCGCCGGTTCAGGTCGTCCGTCAGCTGGCTCGCGATACGTGCTGACCCAGGGAGGACGAACCAACCACGTTACGTCGTCCGATTGGTTCCAGTCCGCGTGGAACTCAATCGGCAATTTGCGCTCGAGGCTGGACCCCTTGAGTTGCTTCTGCGCGAAGATCTGCTTTTCGCGCGCGCTCGGGTCGCGGCGCAGACGCCAGCTCTCGCCGGCGCAAGTCTCGAAGACGTAGGGGACGACCCGCGGCACGAGCCCTGCGCGCTCCAGAGCGGCTGCGACGAGACGGTCTCGCCCCTTCAAATAGTCGAGGAGGCTCCCGATTCGCGGGAGCGTGCTCTCACTCGTTGGGACTGCATAGAGGTGCAGGCAAGGCATCCCGAACTTCTCGCCGTCCGAGACGAACTTCGGGTCCGCCAGAGCTTCGGCAAGGGCCGCCGTAAACGCGGCCTCGGCCTGACCGGGCTGGCTAGGTGCGGCGGCCTCAGAGTCGGGCGCGCGCCGCAGCTCGTACGTTAGCGTCGCTCGGCAACCGGAGGTGACCGTCTCGATGCGGTGGTCGACGTCGCCGAAGAATGCTGCCCAACGAATCCGCCGGGCCTCCGTCTCGGGAAACGATGCGCGCGAGCCGATGAAACAGGTCGTGTACGACTCCGGGGTGTTGGTTGCCGCGGACAAGAACGTGCGCCGTGTTTGGGCCGAGCATCGCGTCCGCCTCGAGGCTGGCGTCGTGCCGATGGTACCGGCGCCGGTCGTCGCGCAAGCAAGCCGTTCACCCGCGCAGGTGCAAATGAGGCGTCTGTTGCGCGGATGTGAAGTGGTCCACTTCGACAAAGCTGCGGCTCACGAAGCGGGTTCATTACTCGCGAAGACGCGCACGAAGGATGTCGTGGAGTGTGCATCCGTGGCGGGGCCGACGTAGTGACTGACGACGCTAACGACATCCGCCGGCTGCTATCCGCCGCACGCGCCAAGTCCGCGATCATCGACATCTGACCGCACCGCCGCGCCCCCGGGTTGACGTAAAGACAGCTGTCTTTACACTGGAAGACACATGGCCAATCGTCTGCTCAACGTCCGGCTCACCCCTGAGGACGAGCTCCTCGCCAAACGGCTGCGGGCTCGTGGACTGTCGATCTCCGACATCGTCCGGCGTGCTTTGCGCGAAGCCGCTGCCAGCTTCGAGAACACACGCATCGAGCCAGCCGAGCTGGAGGCAGAGATGCTGCGCCGCTACCCCACTCCCGATGCGGGGCCCGCTGAGCGCCCCGACACGCTCAATCGCCGGGCAGTACGCGAGCACATCCGCGCGAAGCTGCGTACGCCCCGATGATTCTGATCGACACCAACGTCTTGGTGGCCCTCGTCGACGAACATGACGGGCTGCGCAGCCGCGCACTGGCCGACTTGGGGAAGCTCAAGGGCCCCTTTGAGGTCCTGGACGCCGTGCTGGTGGAGACGTTCTTTCTGCTCAACGAGCAGTACCTGCGTCAGCGAGTGCGCTTCCTGCTCGAACGACTCGCGGCTGGTCACGCGCATGTCCACGCTGACTTGTGGAGCAGCGTCTTCGACTGGCTCGAGAAGTACGCACGTCAAGAGCCCGACCTGTGCGATGCGCTGCTGATCGCAGCGGCAACGCATCAGAGGTGCGCAATCTGGACCTACGATGCGGAGTTTACGAAGCTCTGGCGAAGCCCCGAGGGCAAACCGCTGCAGCTGGTCGGCTCAGCCACGAAAGCGCGCCGACGTAAACCGAAGCAGCCTTGAGGTCTGAAGATGAAGGGCTCCGGAACTTGGACTCGCC
>Ga0190269_10000199_pt1 | contig 31927 bp, 33 predicted proteins | sample Popmic249IS_FD_133749 | JGI IMG/M metagenome (GOLD analysis project Ga0190269, IMG submission 133749) | Populus adjacent soil microbial communities from riparian zone of Blue River, Arizona, USA - 249 IS | ecosystem: Environmental > Terrestrial > Soil > Riparian zone | place: USA: Arizona... | reverse complement strand
GAGCAGCGCCTGCGGGTCGGCGTTGCCGACGTCCTCGGAGGCGAGGATGACCATCCGGCGGGCGATGAAGCGCGGGTCCTCGCCGCCCTCCAGCATCACCGCCAGGTAGTAGAGCGAGGCGTCCACGTCGGAGCCGCGGGTGGCCTTGATCCAGGCCGAGACGAAGTCGTAATGGCGGTCGCCCTGGCGGTCGTAGTCGATCGCCTTGCGCTGCAGGGCATCCTCCACCGCGGCGACGTCCACCTCGCCATCGGCCAGCTCGACCGCCCGCTCCAGCGCCGAGAGCGCCACCCGGGCGTCGCCGCCGCTGCGCAGCGCCAGCATCTCCAGTGCCTCCGGGGCGACCTCGGGCGGATCGGCGATCCCCCGCTCGGGATCGGCCAGCGCCCGCCGCAGCAACGCTTCCACCTGCGCCGGCTCCAGCGGCCGCAGCTCGTAGACCTGGGCGCGCGAGAGCAGAGCCGAGTTGACCTCGAAGTAGGGGTTCTCGGTCGTCGCCCCGATCAGCGTCAGCGTCCCGTCCTCGACCGCCGGCAGCAGCGCGTCCTGTTGGGCCTTGTTGAAGCGGTGGATCTCGTCGAGGAAGAGGATCGTCGGTCGCCCATTCGCCCGCCGCCGCTCCCGCGCCCGCTCGATCACCCCGCGGATCTCGGCTTTTCCGGCGTTCACCGCCGACTCCTCCTCGAAGGCCCCCTCGGCCCCCGCCGCCGCGATCCGCGCCAGCGTCGTCTTCCCCGCGCCGGGCGGTCCGTAGAGGATGGCGCTGTGCGGCCTTCCGCCCTCGATCGCGGTCCGCAGCGCCGACCCCTCCCCCAGCACGTGCTCCTGCCCGATCATCTCCTCGAGGGAGCGCGGGCGCATGCGGACGGCGAGGGGCGCGTCAGGCGGCGGCTGTGGCCCCGAGGCCCCGCCCTCGCCCGTGTCGAAGAGTTGATCGGCCACTGTGGCCGTTAAGGCTAAGCGGCGAGCGGGCGTCCCGACGTATCTCGAGCCTCGATGCGAGGTCCCCCCGCTGGCTGGGGGTCGATCAACAGCTCGTGCCCGTCCGGGTAGACGATCACAACCGGGTGTCCTTCCCGCAGGCCATCGGTTGCCATCTGCGCATATCGAGGGTTATCGCCGCCAACAAAGAGCGTGCGATTCGGATAACGCGCTTCCAGTTCGGGGTCACCGAGATAGGCAAAACACCTCTCCACCGCAATATCGAGCGCATCCCCACGGCTCATGACTGTTCCCATTCTCTCACGATCTCGACCGCATCCCGCCGCGCCTCAACGATGGCGGTGGCCATCGCTTCGTTGATCGAAATGAACTCGCGCACGACCGGCTTCTGCTTTCCATTTCGTCGGGTGTATTGATGCACGTGATGCTCATTCACATCATCCGCGTTGTCCCAGAGGCGCGCCGTGGTCCACGAAGCGTCTTCGCCTAGAACCTCCACGGTGACCGAGTACGTGTAAGGGGGCGGGGCCTCGCTGCGTCGCCAGCGGACGCGGATCCCTGCTTCGCGTTCGAATTCCACTTCTCGCGGGGTAGCAACCACCCCTCCCCAAGGGCCCGGCACGGAAAACTCTCCCCCGCAGGCCCGTACAATCGCCCAATATGGAGATCGCAACCGCAGCCCCCGCGTCCCCGTCCACCTCGACCCTTGAGTCGTTCAACACGGCGACGGGGGAGCTGATCGGGTCGGTGCCGACGATCGTGCCCGAGGAAGTGCAGGGCGTGGTCGACGACGTGGCGCGGATCCAGCCGACCTGGGCAGAGCTGCCGGCGAAGACGCGGGCGTCCTACATGAAGCGCGCCGCCGACGCGCTGCTCGACGACATAGACGAGGTCGCGAAGCTGCTGAGCGAAGAGCAGGGCAAGCCGCTGACCGAGGCCTACACGATGGAGCTGCTGCCGACCGTCGACGCCCTGCACTGGTGCGCCAAGCAGGGGCCGAAGATCCTCGCTGACGAGAAGGTGCCGATGACCCAGGCCTTCACGCTCTCCAAGAAAGGCCGCTTCTCCTACGAGCCGATCGGCGTCGTCGGCGTGATCGCGCCCTGGAACTACCCCTGGTCGATCCCCTTCGGCGAGGTCGCAATCGCGCTGATGGCCGGCAACGGGGTGGTGCTGAAGCCGGCAAGCCTGACGCCGCTGCTCGGGGAGAAGATCCGCGAGGTCTTCGAGCGGGGGGGGCTGCCGGAGGGCCTGGTCAGGGTCGTCCACGGCGGCGGCCGAATCGGCGATGCGCTCTGCCGCTCCAGCGTCGGCAAGGTCTTCTTCACCGGCTCGGTCGACGTCGGCCGCAAGGTCGGCGAGGTGTGTGCGAGCGACCTGAAGGGCAGCGTCCTCGAGCTCGGCGGCAAGGACCCGATGATCGTCTGCGCCGACGCCGACCTCGATAACGCGATCTCCGGCGCCGTGTGGGGCGGTTTCGCCAACGCCGGCCAGACCTGCTCGGGAATCGAGCGCGTCTACGTGATGCGCAGCGTCGCCGACCGCTTCGTCGAGGGCGTCGTCCGCGAGGCCGAAAAGCTGCATCTCGGCAACCCGCTCGACTGGAACACCGCGATCGGCCCGATGATCTCCGAGGATCAATACGAGATCGTCTGCGACCTGATCGAGGACTCGGTCGCCTCAGGCGCGACCAAGCGCTGCGGCGGCCCGGCCGACGTCCCCGGTCTACCGGGGAAGTTCGTCGCCCCCACCGTCCTCACCGGCGTCACCCACAAGATGCGGATCATGCGCGAGGAGATCTTCGGGCCGGTCCTGCCGATCGTCGTCGTCGACACCGAGCAGGAGGCGATCGACCTCGCCAACGACTCCGAGTTCGGTCTCGGCGCTTCGGTCTGGACCAAGGACCGCCAGCGCGGCGCCCGCATCGCCCGGCGGATCGAGTCGGGGATGGTCTGGGTCAACGACCACTCCTTCAGCCACGGCGCCTGCCAGTGCGCCTGGGGCGGGGTCAAGGACTCCGGCCTCGGCCGCTCCCACTCCAAATTCGGCTTCTACGAGTGCGTCAACATCAAGATGAACGCCTGGGAGCCGGGCCTGACCCGCGACTTCTGGTGGCACCCCTACGACCAGACCCTCGGCGAGGCCGTGAAAGCCTCGGCGAAGATCCTCTACGGCAAAGGCGAGGTTCGCGCCAAAGCGCTGCGCGAGGGGATGGGCCCGCTGATGAAGGTCGGACGACGGACGCTGCAGAAGCGCCGTTGACGGAGCGATCCGGGCCCGCGATCGCCGTCGCCGGGTTGCGGCGGGACTACGGCGACCGGCCGGCGCTCGACGGCGTCGACTTCGACCTGGCCCGTGGCGCCTCCCTCGTCGTCCTCGGTCCCAACGGCGCCGGCAAGACGACGCTGCTGCGGGTCCTGGCGACGCTTCTGCGCCCGAGCGGCGGCGAGGTGGCGGTGCTGGGCTGCGACCTGCCGGGCGAGGCGTGGAAGCTGCGCGGGCGGATCGGATACCTCGGCCACGAGCCGCTGCTCTACCGCGACCTCTCCGGGCGCGAGAACCTGCGCTTCGGGGCGCGGCTGTACGGGATCGAGCGCGGCCCGGCGGAGGTCCGGATCGAGGAGCTGCTGGGCGCGGTCGGGATGGAGCGCCGGGCCGACGAGCGGGTCGCCGAGCTCTCGGCGGGGATGCGGCAGCGGATCTCGATCGCCCGCTGCGTCCTCCACGAGCCCGAGCTGCTGCTGCTCGACGAGCCCGACTCGAACCTCGACGCCGAGGGGCGGGAGCTCGCGCGCGGCCTGATCGGCCCCGGACCTGGCCGGACCCGCGTCGTCGTCACCCACGATCCCGAGCACCACGAAGCCGAGGCCGACCAGGTGCTGCGACTGGGAATCGGCGAGCGGGCGGTGGTCTCGTGACCTCCTCGCGCGCCGCCTTCGCCGCGATCCTCGCCAAGGACCTGCGCTCGGAGCTGCGTACCCTGCAGTCGCTGCCGGCGATGGCGCTCTTCGCCGTCACCACCTTCGTCGTCTTCCGCTTCGGCCTCGACCGCACCAGCCTCTCCGGAAGCCTCGCCTCCGGCGTCCTCTGGGCGACGCTGCTCTTCGCCGCCGTCCTCGGGGTCAATCGCCTCTTCGTCGCCGAGCGCGAGGAGGGGGGCTTCGACGCAATCCGCCTCGCCCCGATCGACCGCAGCGTCCTCTTCGGTGCCAAGGTGGCGGCGCTGGTCGCCTACCTGCTGGCGCTGGAGCTGGTCGCGGTCCCGATCTTCGCGATCTTCTTCCTCGATGACGCGGCCGGGCTCGGCCCGCTCGCCCTTGTCCTCCTGCTCACCGACCTCGGCCTCGCCGCCACCGGCACCCTGATCTCCTCCATGGCGGTCAACTCGCGCGCCCGCGACCTGCTCGTGCCGCTGGTCCTGCTGCCGCTCTCGATCCCGCTGATGATCGCCGCCACCGGGGCGACCGAGCCGCTGCTCTCGCTGGGCGGTCCTTCTTATGACCGCTTCGGCACTTGGCTGATGGTCCTCGGTCTATACGATCTGATCTTCGGCCTGGTCGGCTACGCAGTTTTCGACTTCCTCCTCGAGGACTGACCGGGCGCCACGCTTCCACACCCCCTCGGAGCATGTACGGCAAAGGACTCAAGCCCCTCTCGATCGCCACCGTGGCGATGCTGGCGCTGTCGCTCTCACTGGTCTTCTTCTACGCGCCGCTCGACGCCGACCAAGGCTTTATCCAGAAGATCTTCTACCTCCACGTGCCGCTGGCGATGGTGGCGCTGGTCGGCTTCGTCGTCGGCGGCGTCTTCGCCGTCCTCCACCTCCGCTCGGACGACCGCAAGTGGGACGCGTACTCCTACGTCGCGATCCACATCTCGGTGATCTTCGGCGTCGCCGTGCTGATCACCGGCGCGATCTGGGCCAAGGCCTCCTGGGGCCACTGGTGGGTATGGGACGAGCCGACCTTGGTCAGCTTCCTGATCGTCTTCCTCCTCTATGCGACCTACTACCCCTTTCGCTACGCGATCGAGGACCGCGATCGCCAGGCCCGCTACGCCTCGGTCTTCGCCGTCACCGCCGGCGCCTTCGTCCCGCTCAACTTCATGGCGGTGCGGATGGCCGAGAGCCTGGTCCATCCGCGCACCTTCGCCACCGCCGACGGCGGCCTGCCTGGGGAGATGATGCTGACCTTCCTCGTCTCGCTGGCCGCGATCGCCCTGCTCTGGACGACGCTGGTCAAGTTCGAGCTGGCCGCGAAGAGCGCCTCCGGCCAGGTCAAGCGCCTGCGACGCGCCCTCGACGCGCCGGTTGCCGGCGGCAGCTCCCGGATCGCCCCGGAGGTGAGCTGATGGAGGTGCTCTTCGCCGCCCCGGCGCTGCCGCTCGACGAGGCCGGCAAGTACGTCGCCGGTGCCTACGTGGTCTTCCTCGTCCTGCTCGTCGTCTACCTCGCGATCATGGCGGCGAAAGTGCAGCGGATCGAGCGCGAGCTGCGCGAGGTCGCCGCGATCGCCGAGCGGAACAAGGAGATCCAAGCCGGCCCCGGACGCGAAGCGGAGGAGGCGGCGCCTTATGGATAGGTCCGAGCTGCTCGCCCTCGGCGTCTCCCACAAGACCGCCCCGCTCGACCTGCGCGAGCGGCTCTCGCTGACCGAGGGCAGGGCCGTCAGCGCCCTCGCCGAGCTCACCGCCGCGAACGGCATCCACGAGGCGGCGGCGATCTCGACCTGCAACCGAACCGAGCTCTACCTGATCGTCTCCGACCCGGTCGAGGCCGAGTCGACCGCCCTCGGCGTCCTCACCCGCCAGGCCGAGATCCGCCCGACGGAGCTGCTCGGGCACCTCTACTCGCTGCGCGCCGGCGACGCCGCCCGCCACCTGCTGCAGGTGACCGCCGGGCTCGACTCGATGATCCTCGGCGAGGCCGAGATCCAGGGACAGGTCAAACGCGCCTACGAGCTGGCGCTGGTCGAGGGGGCGACCGGGCCGATCCTCAACCGCCTCTTCCGCGGCGCACTGACCACCGGTGGCCGGGCGCGCGAGGAGACCGGGATCAGCGAGAAGGGCGTCTCGATCCCCTCCGTCGCCGTCGAGCTAGCGCGGCGGGCGATCGGCGACCTCTCCGCCAAGCGCGTCCTCGTCGTCGGCGCCGGCGAGACCGCCGAGCTGGTCGCCAAGGCGCTCGTCGCCCGCGGCGTCGCCACCGTCTTCGTCGCCAACCGCCACTACGACCGCGCGATCGGCCTCGCCCAGCGCTTCGACGGCACCGCCGTCCGCTTCGAAGAGCTGCCCGAGCAGCTGACAGGAGCCGACATCGTCGTTTCGGCCACCAACTCGCCGCACCACATCGTCGAGCGCGACGGCCTCGAGCAGGTGATGGCGGCGCGCCCCGAGCGGCCGCTGCTGATGATCGACCTGGCGGTGCCGCGCGACATCGAGCCGGCCTGCCGCGAGATCGAGGGGGTCGCCGTCCACGACATCGACGACGTCCAGCAGATCGTCGAACGCAACCAGGGCGGTCGCGAGGGCGAGGCGGCCCGGGCCGAGCGGATCGTCGACGCCGAGCTCGACCGCTTCGAGCGCTGGCTCTCCTCGCTGGAGGTGGTGCCGACGATCAGCGCCCTACGGGAGCGCGGCGACGAGGTCGTGCGCCGGGTCCTGGCTGAGAACGAGAACCGCTGGGGGCAACTGGGCGAGGGCGACCGCGAACGGCTGGAGGCGATGGCGAAGGCGATCGCCTCGCGGCTGCTGCACGAGCCGACCCTGCGGCTGCGCCGCGCCGCCGGCTCGGACGACGGCTACCACTACGTCAGCGCCCTGCGCGAGCTCTTCGGTCTCGACGTCGAGACCGAGCCGGAGGGCGAAGAGCGGTCCAACGTCACCGAGCTGCGCCGCAAGAAGAGCTAGCGATGCGGGTCGCGACCCGCGGCAGCAAGCTCGCCTTGACTCAGGCCCAGTGGGTTGCCGACAGGCTCGGAGACGCCGAGCTGGTGACCGCGAGCTCCGACGGCGAGCCGGGGGACAAGTCGCGCTTCGTGCGCGGGGTCGAGCGGCTGCTGCTGGCCGACGAGGCCGAGCTCGGCGTCCATTCGGCCAAGGACCTGCCGGGGGCGATGCCGGAGGGACTGGAGATCGCCGCGGTGCCCGAGCGCGAGGACCCGGCCGACGTCTGGATCGGCGCCGGCTCTTCCCTGGAGGAGGTGCCCGAGGGGGCGCGGGTCGGGACCGCGAGCCTGCGCCGCCGCGCCCAGCTCCTCGCCACGCGACCCGACCTGCGCGTCTCGGAGCTGCACGGCAACGTCGACACCCGCCTGCGCAAGCTGGACGAGGGTGAGCTCGACGCGATCGTCCTCGCCGCCGCCGGGCTGCGCCGGCTCGGACGCGAGGAGGAGATCGGGTTCGCGATCCCGGTCGACCGGATGGTTCCGGCCGCCGGCCAGGGCGCGCTGGCGCTGCAGGTCCGGACCGAGGACGAGGCGACCGGCGCAGCGGCGGCAGCGATCGGCGACCTGAAAGCGATGCGAGAGCTGACCGCAGAGCGGACCGTGGTTGCCCTGCTGGAGGCGACCTGCGCCAGCCCGCTGGGGGCGCACGCCCGCGTCTTAGGCGACCGGATCGAGATCGCCGCCTTCGTCGGCCTCCCCGACGGCAGCGAGTGGCTGCGCGACCGCCTCGAGGGAAGCGCCGAAGAGCCGGCGCTGGCCGGGGCCGAACTCGTCCAGCGCCTGCTCGGCGCCGGCGCCCGCGAGCTCCTCGACCGCGCGGAGCCGACATGATCGCCGACGGGCCGAAAGTACGCGTATATGGAGGGAAATCGTCCCGTCGGCGGAGGGTTGCGCGATGAGCGCGCGAGGCGGAGTCGTTTACCTCGTGGGGGCGGGTCCGGGGGACCCGGGGCTGATGACGGCGCGCTCGCTGGAGCTGATCGCCGCGGCCGACGCGATCTTCTACGACCGGCTGATCCCGCCGGGCGCGCTCGACGGCGCCCGTGCCGACGCCGAGCTCGTCTACGTCGGCAAGCAGCCCGGCGTTCCCTCGGTTCCCCAGGAGGAGATCGGCGAGAGGCTGGTCGAGGCCGCGGGAGCCGGCAAGAGCGTCGTCCGCCTCAAGGGCGGCGATCCGTTCGTCTTCGGCCGCGGCGGCGAGGAGGGCGAAGCGCTGCGCGAGGCGGGGGTCGAGTTCGAGGTGGTGCCCGGCGTCACCGCCGGCGTGGCCGCCACCGCCTACGCCGGGATCCCGGTCACCCATCGCGACGACGCCTCCGCGGTCGCCTTCGTCACCGGCCACGAGGATCCCGGGAAGGAGGAGAGCGCCCTCGACTGGGAGGCGCTCGCCCGCTTTCCCGGCACCCTCGTCTTCTACATGGGTGTGAAACGGCTGGGGCGGAACGCGTCCTCGCTGATCGACGCCGGACGCGACCCCGAGGAGCCGGCGGCGGCGATCGAACGCGGCACCTGGCCGGGACAGCGGACGGTCTCGGCAACCCTGGGGACGATCGCCGAGGCGGTCGAGCGGGAGGCGGTGAGGGCGCCGGCGCTGATCGTCGTCGGCGAGGTCGCCGGGCGCCGCGAGCAGCTCGCTTGGCTCGAGCGCCGGCCGCTGCACGGCCGCCGCGTCGTCGTCACCCGCGCCCGCGCCCAGGCCAGCGGCCTCGCCGCGACCCTGCGAGGACTCGGCGCCGAGGTGGTCGAGCTGCCGGCGATCCGGATCGAGGCCCGGACCGAGGCCCCCGAGGTGCGGGCCGCCGTCGTGGGCCTCGGCGAGTACTCGCTCGTCTGCCTGACCAGCCCCAACGGCGTCCGCCTCCTCTTCGAGGCGATACGCGAGGGCGGTCGCGACGCCCGCGCCCTTGCCGGCGCCACGGTCGCCGCGATCGGTTCTGGCACCGCCCGCGCCCTCGCCGAGCGCGGGATCGCCGCCGACGTCGTCCCCGCGCGCTTCGTCGCCGAGGCGCTGGTCGAGGCGCTCGCCGAGGTTCCGGTGGAGGGCAAGCGCGTGCTTGTCGCCCGCGCCGCCGAGGCCCGCGACGTCCTCCCCGACGCCCTGCGCGAGCGCGGCGCCGAGGTCGACGTCGTCACCCTCTACGAGACCGTCCGCGAGCAACCGGGTGACGAGGAGGTCGAGGCCGCGCAAAGCGCCGATTACCTCACCTTCACCTCCTCCTCGACCGTCACCAACCTGAGCGACGCCCTCGGCGATCGTTTCCCGAGCGGGGCCCGCATCGTCTCGATCGGCCCGATCACCAGCGAGACCGCGCGCGCCGCGGGCCTCCGAGTCGACGTGGAGGCCGAGCGCCACGACGTCGAGGGCCTCGTCGAAGCGCTGTTGGCCGATGCAGGGGCGACTTTGCAAACCAATGGTTGACAAAGTCGCCCCGCCCTTCGGCTTCCCCCACCACCACTTCCGCCACACCGACTCGACCAACACCCGTGCCCGCGAGCTGGCGGCCGCGGGAGCCCCCCACGGCACCGTCGTCACCGCCGCGGAGCAGACGGCCGGCCGCGGCCGCCAGGGCCGCACCTGGACCGCGCCCCCCGCCAAGGCCCTCCTCTACTCGGCGATCGTCCGCCCCCTCGAAGACCACCACACGCTCCTCCCCCTCGCCGTCCCCCTGGCCGTCTGCGAGGCAGCCGAGCAGCTCAATCCTAGCCTCGACTGCAAGGTCAAGTGGCCGAACGACATCCACGTCGAAGGCCGCAAGCTCGCCGGCGTCCTGATCGAGGCAAGACCACAAGACGGGTGGGCCGTAATCGGCATCGGCCTCAACCTGACCATCCAAGAAGACGAATTCCCCCCCGAGCTTCGCGGCACCGCCACCTCGATCCTCGACCGCCGTCACAGGGACCGCGGGAGGGGGTCCGCCGGGCCCTCCCCGCTGTTGCCCGCCGGACCCCCTCCCGCGGTCCCTCACCACGCAGCCGAAGTTCTCGACCAACGCCTAGACCATTGGGTCCAAGCAGAACCGCCCGAAGTACTCACCGAGTGGCGCAAACGTGACGCTCTAAAAGGCCGCGAGATCGCCTGGGAGGGCGGTTCAGGAGTCGCCGACGGCGTCGACGACCGGGGCTACCTGCTCGTCGTCACCCCCGGAGGAGACCGCATCGCCGTCGGAGCCGGCGAGGTCCACCTCACCCACTTCTGACTCGGCCGGCTTCTTCGAGTTCCGCCGCCGCCTGCCGTTGCCTCCCGCCTCGGGAGCGGCGCCGTTGCCCTCCGCGCCTTTGCTCCGTTTCCGCTTGCGGCGGCGCTTGCCGCCTTTGGGGAAGTTCTTCAGCAGCTCGCGGGCGACCGCCGACGGTTTCCGCGCCATCCGCATCCGCGCTCCCCGCAGAACCTCCTCGCCCTCGGGCGTGTGCGAGACCGCGGCGGCGAGCAGCGCCACCGCCAGCCGCCGATCCTGTTTGCGCGCCGCGTGGACGAGCCGCCGCGCGTTGCGCCCGTGCGCCCGGCCCGACGAGTTGACGAGCAGCCCCAGCAGCCGCTTCGTCTCCGGCCAGCGCTGCACCGCGTACTCCTCGTGCAGTTCGCGCGTGTAGGAGGCGAGCCGCCAGACCCATGCCTGGGCCTGGTCGCGGCGGCCGATCCGTTTGTCGACCAGCGCCTGCAGCAGCGTCTTCGTCCCCGCTCGCTTGTCCTCGCGGCTCCAGGTGCCGACGATGTCGATCGCGTCGTCGAAGGCCTCGGGGTCGCCGAGGTCGGAGATCTCGCCCAGCGCTTTCAGCCGCAGCTGCGAGTTGCGGTTGCGCTGCACGCAGGTCAGCAGGAAGCGTTTGCGCAGCTCCTTGGTCCGGTCGTTCTGCAGCATCGCCCGCGCCCGGCGCCAGCCCTGGGTGTTGACCCGGGCCCCGGCCAGCGCCGCCCAGGCATGCTGCTCGGGATGGTCGAGGTTCTCGACCGCGGTCCGCCAGATCTCCCGTTCCAGCACCTCCATACGCTTCTGCTCGTCGTCGGAGACCGGGACGATCCGCCGCTCGACCCGGACTTTGCGGCCGCGCCCGCGCCGGACCGGGCCGACGACGATGGCGCCGCCGCGGTAGACGTCGCGGTCGAGCAGGCTGTGGAGCGTGACGATCGTCTCGTCGTGGGTGGTCGCCGGGTGGACGAAGTCGAGCACGATCCCCGCCTCCTTGCCCGGCGCCCGGCGGGTGACGCGGCCGACCCGCTGCTGGTAGATCCGCCGCGAGGCGGTCGGCGCCAGGTGCATGCAGATCGTCGCCCGCGGGCTGTTCCAGCCCTCGGCCAGCAGCATCGCGTTGCAGAGGACGTCGACGGTGCCGCGCTCGAAGCCGGCGAGGATCTCGGCCAACTCGCGCTTCGGCGTTTCCCCGGAGACGGCCTGGGCGTTGATGCCGGCGTCGCGGAAGGCTTTGGCGACGTTCTTCGCGTGCTGGACCCCGGCCGTGTAGACGACACCGGGGATCTTGCGGAAGCGCGAACGGTAGAGGTCGGCGATCGCGACGTTGAAGGGCTCCTGGTCGAGCAGCGCGGCCAGCTCCTCCTGGTCGAAGTCCTGGTCGACCTCGCCTTTGCGCAGCGGCACCTTGGCGATCGTCCGCACCCCCGGGCCGGGCGGGATCCGCAGGCAGCGCAGCGGCGCGATCACGCCGCGGCGCGCCGCCTGGGCAAGGTCGAAGCGCGAGGTCTGGGTCGGGAAGAGGTCGGCGACGTGGCGGGCGATCAGCGCCCCGGTTGCGGTCATGCCGATGTAGACGGGGCCGGGCAGCTCGCGGATACAGGCGCTGGTTTTCTCGCCCAGGGCGGTGTGCGCCTCGTCGCAGATGACGATCGAGTAGGCGTCGGAGATCTTCTTGTGGTTGCGGACGAACCACTGGTAGGTCTCGACCGTGACCGGCCCGTCGGGGTCGTCGCGATCGCCCAGCAGCGGCGGGCGCAGCCGCTCCTTGTAGCCGCGGTCCGAGATCTCGCCGATGAACTGGTCGACGAGGTTGCGGCGGTGGGTGAGGATCAGGACCCCACCGGTGCGGGTCGCCTCGACGAAGCCGACCGCGGCGACGGTCTTGCCGGCGCCGGTCGCGTGCTCGAACCAGAAGCGGCGCTCGGCACCCGGGTCCTCCGGCGCCTCCTCGACGACCTCCTCGTCCTCCTCGGGAGGCTGTTCCTCCCAGTCCTGGGGCTCCTCGTCGGGGTCGACCTCGTCTTCGTCGACCTCCTCGGCAGCATCGGCCTCCGCGGATGGCGCGAGGGCGGCGTCGCCGTTGTCACCGCTGCCTTCGGCCGGCTCCTCCGCGGTCCCGGTCTGCTGCTGGCCCATCAGCTCGGCGAGGGTGCCGGAGAGGGCGTCGACCTGGTGCGGGTTCAGTTCGGCCCCGTCGCGCAGCTTCGGCGGTTCGGTGGCCAGGAAGCGCTCGAGGCCCAGCAGCAGGGAGAAGTCGCGGCGCCACTGGATCGAGGGGTGCTCGCCGCCGGCGTCGAGCTCCTTCAGGGCGGCGTCGAGGGCGCGCCTGCGTGCCGTTCCCGCCGCAAGCGCCTCGGGCCCCTCGCCGTCGAGCAAGAAGGGCTCGCGGGCGAATGCGGCCGCACGCTCGATGTCGGCGTTTGAAGGAACTGCCGCGTCCGCGGCAACGTCGCTGGTCTTGGCCATAGAAGGCTTCCGGGGCTTCCGTCTCCACCGCACAGAGAGAGCGGCTGAGACAAGTGAACGAGGCTGCGGGGGCTCGACTGGGTCCCCCCCGAGTACTCAGCGCGGTCCGCGAGCCGCGAACCGAACGTACGTATTGTACCGATCGAGCGGATGAGTGCACGACTTAGACCCCTGCCGGCGCTCGCCATCCTGGTGCTGGCGATCCTCCTCGGCGCCGGCTGCGGCGGCTCCAAAGATGACTTCGACGGGTCCCATCCCGATTACGGGAAGGCGCTCGCCGGGTCGCCGGCGCCGCTCGCGGCCCTCCACGAGCAGGGCGACGAGCTGCTCAATGGCGGCACCGACGCTTACGAGAAGAGGCTCGCCTCGCTGCGGGGATATCCGGTCGTGACCAACATCTGGGCCTCATGGTGCGTCCCCTGCCGCCAGGAGTTCCCCGTCCTGCAGAAGCTCTCCGCCCGTTACGGCAAGAGGGTCGCCTTCCTCGGAGTCAACTCCGAAGACTCGAGCGACGCCGCCACCACCTTCCTGCGCGAGGTGCCGGTCCCATATCCCAGCTACAGCGACCCCGACAGCAACATCCACGACTCGATCGGCGGTCGCGGACTCCCGAATACCGCCTTCTACGATCGCAGCGGGAAGCTCGTCTTTCTCAAATTCGGTCCCTACCGCGACGACTCCGAACTGGAAGCCGACTTCCGCCGCTACGCGTTGAAGAGCGGATAATCGAGGGAGCCATGGAAGCCTTCGTCGTCATCGCGCTGATCGGGACCGGGCTGCTCCTGGCCGAGCTGCTGCTGCCCACCGGCGGCGTCCTCGCTCTGCTCGGTGTGATCGGGCTGACCGCCGCCGGCGTCGCCGCCTTCGGCTCCGACAGCGACGCTGCCGACTACGCCGGCGGGGCGCTGCTGGCGCTCGGCCTGCTCTCCGGGATCACCTTCTACTTCGTCACCCGCAAGGTCCTCGCCGCCCACCGCAACGAGACGGTCCGCACCGGGACCGAGGAGATGGTCGGCGCCGAGGCGGAGGCCCGCAGCTCGATCGACCCCGAGGGCAGGGTCTGGCTCGGGGGGACGATCTGGAGCGCCCGCCTGGCGCGGGGCGCGAGCCCGATCCACCTGGGGGATAGAGTCCGTGTGGAGGCGGTCGACGGGCTGACCCTGGTGGTGCGCCCGGAGCAGGAGACCGCGGTCAACGCAAGCGAAGGAGCAGGCTGATGGACGTCGTCGCAGGGATCCTCATCGTCCTCCTCTTCTTCGGCGCGATCTTCGTGGGCGCCTCGGTGCGCGTCCTGCGCGAGTACGAGCGCGGGGTGATCTTCCGCCTCGGCCGCCTGATCGCCCAGAAGGGCCCGGGCCTGATCCTGCTGATCCCGCTGATCGACCGGATCGTCAAGGTCGACCTGCGGACGGTCACCCTGAACGTGCCGCCGCAGGAGGTGATCACCCGCGACAACGTCCCCTGCCGCGTCAACGCCGTCGCCTACTTCCGCGTCGTCGACCCCAACCGGGCCGTGGTCGAGGTCGAGAACTACCTCGTCGCCACCTCGCAGATCTCGCAGACGGCGCTGCGCTCGGTGCTCGGCAAGGCCGAGCTGGACCAGCTGCTGGCCGACCGCGAGCGCCTCAACGAAGAGCTGCAGAAGATCATCGACGAATCGACCGAGCCCTGGGGGGTCAAGGTCACCGCGGTCGAGATCAAGGACGTCGAGATCCCCGAGCAGATGCAGCGGGCGATGGCGCGCCAGGCCGAGGCCGAGCGCGAGCGGCGGGCGAAGATCATCAACTCCGAGGGCGAGTGGCAGGCGGCGCAGAAGCTCACCGACGCCGCCGACATCATCAGCACCAACCCCGCCTCGCTGCAGCTGCGCTACCTGCAGACGCTGCTGGAAATCGGCTCCAACCAGAACACGACCGTGGTCTTCCCGCTGCCGATGGACGTGCTCGAGCCGTTCGTCGGCAAAGGAGCGGCGTCGCGGGCAGAAGGGACGGAGCGTCCGCCCCGTCCCCCGGCTCCGCCCGAGCCGCCCCCGGTGGACGAGCCCGCTCCAGACGACCTTCCCCCTTCCCGCTCCTGAGCCAGCCAGAGATTCGCATCGACCAGCTGACGGGGCTGAGGACGATCCTCGCCCCCGGCCGGGCCGCGCGCCCGGACAGCTTCTCGGCCCGGGCGAGCGAGCCGAAGAACCCGGAGAACTGTCCCTTCTGCGAGGGCCGCGAGGACCGCACCCCGCCCGAGCTCTACGCGACCCGGCCGGGCGGCGGGCAGCCGGACACCCCCGGCTGGACGACGCGCGTCGTCCCGAACCTCTATCCCGCGCTCGGCCAGGCGTCCCCGGATACCGGGGAGAAATCGGTTCACGGTTCCGCCGCACCCGCCGCCGACGCCGGTTCCTTCTCCAGCGCCGGCGATCCGCTGCTGGCGACCAAAAGGGCCGGCGAACCCGACCTCTTCTCCTCGCGGCCGGCCGAGGGGACGCACGAGGTGCTGATCAACTCGCCCGAGCACCTCACCGCGATGACCGAGCTCTCCGACGAGCAGTTCGCCGCGGCGATCGCGACCTGGCGCGAGCGCATGCGCGCCCATCCCGACGCCTCCTACCTGCAACTGATCGTCAACGAGGGCGGCGGGGCCGGGGCCTCGCTCGAGCACACCCACGCCCAGCTCTACGCGCTCCCGTTCGTGCCGACCGCGGTCGCCCGCGAGCGCGAGCGGGTCGGCGCCTACGGCGAACGCACCGCCGGCGGCGGCCTCCTGAGCGACGTCCTCGTCGAGGAGGTGCGGCGGCGGGAGCGCCTGGTCGCGATCGACGACGAGGCGGCGCTGATCTGTCCCTGGGCCTCGCGGTCCCCGTTCGAGCTGCGGGTAGTCCCCCGCCGCGAGAGCGCCCGCTTCGAGGAGGACGAGGGCGGCGCGGCGATGATCCGCACCGCCATGCGGGCCCTCGCCCAGCTCTTCGACGGCCCGCCAGAGCTCAACCTCTGGATCCGCACCGCCCCCCGCGGCGCCGAGCAGTTTCACTGGCACGTCGACATCGCCCCCCGGCTGACGATCAAGGCCGGCTTCGAGCTCGGCACCGGCGTCGACATCAACGTCTACCCGCCAGAGCAGGCGGCCGCCGACCTCCGCGAGTGCCTCTGATGCGACCTACCGAACGGCCGATCCCGCGCTTCATCGCCGACACGACCCAGGAGGGGATCCCCCACGGCCGCTTCGCCGAGAGGCTGCGAGAGGAGTTCGTGAAGACGATCGACGAGCTGCGAGACCTACCGGCCGGAGTCGAGGTTCCCGGTGAGCTCGACTGGTTCCCGGAGCGGGCCTGGGGCGGCCGCGTCTGGATCCCCTGCTCGACGCACGCCGAGAGCGAGGAGGGGCGGCTGGAGCTGTTCGGCCACGTCTCCTACGTGCAGCCGCCGGAGGGCGAGCCGTCCGGCTTCGCCGCCAAGGCCGACTTCACCGACATTCTCGCCGCCGACAACCCCGACTGGCGGATCGACCTCAACGACGACGTGATCGGCCGCTGGCGGGGAGAGAACGGTCGCGCCGGCGCGGTGACCCTGGTCTGGGGCCGCCCGCTGGTCCGCGGCGCCGTCGCCGCCACCGCCGTGCTGGAGAGCGAGACGGTCGACCAGGAGCTGATCTCACAAGACCGCTTCACCCTGATCGCGCTCGATGCCCTGGAGGGCTACGGCGACGAGATCTTCATGGAAGTGAAACTCTGGAGCCGCCGCGCCGACGAGCTCGCCTCCGAGACCCTATACGCGTAAAGCGCTACGAAAGAACCTCGATTGGCAGGTCGACTCCCGCTCGCGCCAGCCGCTCGTCGAACGTCAGCAGCGGTTCGTCGAGCATCAGTGCCAGGGCCAGGTACAGGCCGTCGTAGAAGGAGAAGTTATGGCGCAAGTGCCAGGCAACGTGCATTAGGGGGTCATGCTCCATGCGCTCAACCGGAAGATCGCCGACTTCCCACAAGGCCCTTCCCGCCGCCTCCGCAGTGAGTTCTCCCAGGCGGACTTGCCGTCGCAGCGCCTGACCGATCTCCGCATCGATGAGGTGCGGTGCCCACAGCATTCGTTCTTCGGCTTCCAGCCGCTCTTCGACAACCTCCGCATACGGCCCATCGCGAAGGAGTTCAACGAGAACCGATGCGTCGACGACGGCCATCAGTCCCCGCGAGACTCCCGGATGATTTCCACGAGTTTTTGGGTGCTGAGAGTCGAGCCCGCGCTACGCCCTTTGCTCCTCGCGCCAATCTCCCGGATCGTGGATTTGCGGCTTTTCCGATCGAGCTCCTGCTTGATGTAGTCGGACATACTCATCCCGGCGAGCGCCGCCCGCCTCTTCAAATCCCGGTGCAGCTCATCGGGCACATTTCTGATCTGGATCATCTTGGACATGTGCAGCACATTATCCCGTGCTCCGGACATGTCGACCACCGTTGCGGTTCTCATGCAAGCGATCCTGCCGAGCCAAACCGCACCCGGGGCGCGCACTCCATGCCGACTCGGCAAATTCTCTGTGCCATAAGGGACAATTCCCGCTCCTGCCCCGATAGCTCAGATGGATAGAGCGATCCCCTCCTAAGGGATAGGCCGCTGGTTCGAATCCAGCTCGGGGCACCTAACGTCGTTGCAGGCTTTCTCCCGGGACCCTGCAACTTTTGACCACCTGGGTTGCTTGTACCGAGAGTGCAGATCGTGAGTCTCCGCCCCCGTTCCACCTTCGCGCTGGTCCTCGCCGCCGGGTTGCTGGCCCTGATGGCGGCTTTTGGCACCAGTGCCAGCGCCGCCGCGCGCAGCATCCACTTCGACGGGCGGGCCGTGCAGGCGCCGGCGGCTTGGCCGGTCTACCGGCTCGCCCAGCACCCGGGGATGTGCGTGCGGCTCGACCGGCGGGCGGTCTACCTCGGCACCCCATCGTCCCACCAGCGCTGCCCGGCCGAGGCGATGGGGCGCCGGCGGGCGATCCTGGTCGAACCCGACGGCGGCGCCCGCGGATCCGCGCTCGGCCTTGCCGCGCGCCGCGCCACCGCATCCGCCGGCGGCGCGACCTTCACCGGCCTCGGATTCGACGCCTGCACGGCGCCCTCTTCGAAGGCGATGGCGGCCTGGAACGAATCTCCCTACCGGGCGGTCGGGGTCTACATCGGCGGCATCAACCGCGCCTGCTCGCAGCCGAACCTGACGGCGAGCTGGGTCGCCGCACAGACCGAAGCCGGCTGGCACCTGATCCCGACCTACGTCGGCCTGCAGGCGCCGACCAGCAGCTGCACCAGCTGCGCCAAGCTCAGCTCCAGCCAGGCGACCGCGCAGGGGAGCGCGGCGGCGCTGGACGCGGTCGAAGAAGCGGGCGCGGTGGCGATGGGGCCGGGCAGCCCGATCTACTTCGATATGGAGTCCTACAGCCAGACCTCCTCGGCGACCGCGGCGACGCTCGCTTTCCTCGAGGCCTGGACGCAGAAGCTGCACTCGCTCGGCTACCTCTCCGGCGTCTACAGCAGCAGCGCCTCGGGGATCGAGGACCTCGCCGGCCAGATCGGCACGGGGTACGAACTGCCGGACCACATCTGGGTCGCCAACTGGAACGGGCAGCAGAACACCGACGACCCGGTGCTGCCGGCGAGCGCCTGGAGCCCGCACCGGCGGATCCACCAGTACCGCGGGGGTCACAACGAGACCTACGGCGGGGTGACGATCAACATCGACAACAACTACGTCGACGCCGGCACCGTCGGCTCCGCCACTCTGGTCAGCGGCAACAACCCGGTCGGCTACCTCGACCTGGCCACCTCCCCCGCCCCCGGCCAGGTCCGGGTCCGCGGCTGGGCCTTCGACCCCGACGCACCGACCGAACCGCTCTCGATCCGCCTCTCGGTCGGAGGGAAGGAAGGCACCCCCGGCGCGGCCACCTATGAGCTGGGTCCGGTCGCCAGCCGCTCCCGCCGCGACATCGCCGGCGAATTCCCCGAAGCGGGTCCGCGCCACGGCTTCGACCTCAGCCTGGCGACGGTAAAGTCCGGCCGCCAGCGGGTCTGCGCCTACGCGCTCAACCTCGCCGATGGCGAAGACAGGCTGCTCGGCTGCAAGGGAGCGGCGATCCCGGTGGCGCTGCGCCTCTCGAACCTCAAGGCCGGCGGCAGAAGCGTGCGGGTCCGGGTCACCTGCCTCTGGCCGGCGGGGACCGAGTGCCCCGGCCAGATCCTCCTCCGCACCCGCTACCGCGTCGCTACCGGCTTTCGCGGCGGCCCACGCACCCGGCCGGTCAGCCGCCTGATTGGCCGCACCGCCTTCCGGCTCAGCGGCGGGGGCGGCCAGACCTTCCGCGTCTCGCTCAGCGCCGGCGGGCGCAGCCTTCTGCGCCAGCGCGGGCGGCTGAAGACGCAGGTCGTGGTGGCGATCCCCGGCGGACGGCGGACGGCCGTCGTCGGCCTGCGCGGCTAGTCGCCGAGCGCCTCGCGCAGCCGAGTGACCTCGGTCCGCAGCTCTCCCAGCTCGCGCTCGATGCGGTCGAGACGGTCCTCTTCACCGCTGGCCACCGAGAACGGCGGGGGCTCCGGCGCGACGGAGACCGCGGCCGCTCCTTCGTCCTGGTCCCCCTCCTCTTCCCCTCCCCCCAGCATCTGCTCGAAGCGGTCCTCCTTCTGCCCCGGGCGCCGCGGGTGGCGTATGACCAGCTCGCGCTCGAGCAGCCGCTCCAGCGTCTCCAGCACGTCGGGCAAACCGGCGAAGTGATGAAGGCGCTCGCTGCGCTGCTTCAGCTCGCCTGGCGTCTGCGGGCCGCGCAGCATCAACACGGCGAGGAGGGCCAGCTCCGCCTCGTCGACCCCGAGCGCCTCGGGAAGCAGGTGCCGGTACTTGCGAGCGCGGCTGCCGGCGCCGCTGGCGAGACGGGTCCAGCCGCGCTGGGCGAGCCGGCGCAGCGCTGCGCTGACCGCCTCCTCGTCGTAGGAGACGACAGGATCGCGGTTGGTCGACTGGTTGCAGGCGAGCCGCAGCGCGTTCAGCGAGAGCGGGTAAGCGTCCGGCGTCGTCCGCTGCTTCTCGATCAGGCAGCCGACGACGCGGATCTCGACGGCGTCCGGCTCCATCAGCCCCGGTCGGGCCGGTCCGGATAGATCTCGTCGATCGTGACCAGAGCCCGGTACGGAGCCTCCGCGGCCGCTTCGATCCGCTCTGCCCCGCCCGCGAGCCGGTCGACGACGGCGACGACGCCGGCCACCTCGAGCCCCTCCTCGCGAACCCGCCCGATCGCCGTCGCGGTCGAGCCGCCGGTCGTGACCGTGTCCTCGACGACCAGGCACCGAACCCCAGCCTCCACGGGTCCCTCGACCCACCGCTGCAACCCGTGCTCCTTCCGCGACCCGCGCACGAAGAAGGCCACCAGCTCCTCGCCCCCCGCCACCGCGATCGCCGCGCAGGCCGGCGGAATCGCCGCCGTCGCCGGACCACCCACCGCCTCGGCCCGCAGCTCATGAGCAGCCGCCGCGATCAGCTCCCCAGCAGCCTTGAACCCAGCCGGCCGCATCAACGTCCGCCGCGCATCCACGTAGTACTGCGCCGTCGCCCCACTGGCCAACGTGACTTCCCCCAGGATCAAGGAATGCTCCTTGAGCTCCGCGAGAAGCGTCTGTTTGGCGAGGTCCGGGGCAGTCACGAGCCGCATCCTAAGCACCTACCAACCGCTCACGTGTACCGGTTCAGCTGGAAGCCGGTCGGGCGCTGTGAGCGTGCAGGCGAGGGTTTCTGTGATCAAGCAGATCAAGGACGCAGGGAGCCCGAATAGCAGAGCTATTCGGACGACCGAGGACGCCGAGATGCGCCGTTCACAGGAAGCCGCAGCCGCGCGATCACCGCGCCCGCCCGGCTACCAGATGAAGATGTCCTCGCCGTAGTGGATGCGGTTGTAGATCTCGGGCTGGTCGGCGATGAAGGTGCGAAGGCAGCCATGGCTGGCCGGATAGTCCGGCACCGAGTTGTAGCCGTGGACCGCGTAGCCGCCGTAGAAGTACCAGGAGTAGTACATCCCGTGCGAGTTGTAGCCGGGTTCGGTGCGGATGAACTCGTAGTGGCCGGTCACCGTTGGGGTCGAGTACTTGCCGGAGGAGATCGGGTAGATCGCGAACGGCTTGCCGCCTTTGGCGAAGACGAGTACCTGCTTGGAGAGCGGCGCCTCGAGGTGTTCGCCGGCGCCCGGGTGCCGGACCTTGTAGCCGCCCTTGCCGGAGAAGACTTTCTTCACCAGGCCGGCACCGGCGCGCTCGCTGCGGGTCATGTCGTTGACCTTGCGGTAGGCGAGGACGCCGCGGCCGGTCTTGCCGCCGTAGCAGCGGCCGTCGTTGGCGATGTAGCCCATCTTCCGCATCGCCTTCTTGAAGCCGACGACGACGTTGCCGCACTGGCCCTTGTGCAGCGAGGGAAAGCTCACCTTCCAGCTCTTGCGCACGGTGCTGTCAGCGCCGAGCTCGGGCGTCGCCACGTGCTTGGCGCTGACCGCGTACTTCCCGTTCTCGCGAACCCCGATGCCGGTCTCGAAGGTGCCAAGGCCGGCCTTGCCCTTGCCAACCGGCAGGTTGCGACTGAACAGCTTCCTGCCATCGAGGAAGGCGGTGACCCTGACCTGCTGCCCGGCGACATACGGGGAAACGGTCCCGAGCACTCGCACCTTCGAGTAGATCTGCGCGCGGCCGTTCTTCAGGCTGTCGAGCTTGATCTTCACCGTCGCCTCCGGCGCGGGAGTCGGCGGCGGGACAGGCTTCGGCTTCGGGGCGGCGGCGGCGCTCGCGGGCAACGTGAGGGCGCAAGCGACGGCGAGCAGGGACGAGAGGCGACGATTCACGCGCGGAATCCTACTGAGAGAGGAGGGCGACAGAATTGTTCAACGCGTGCAGCAGGATCCCCGGCACGATCGAACCGGTCTTCTCGTAGAGCAGGCAGAAGATGACGCCGAGGATGGCGAGCGGCGGCACCGCGCTGAGCCCGGTGAAGGCGTGGAGGAGGCCGAAGACCGCACCGGCGAGGAGCGCCGCCGGGAACATCGGCAGCCGCTCCCGCAGGCCGCCGAAGAGCATCCCGCGGAAGCAGAGCTCCTCGGAGAAGGGGGCGGCGATCGCGATCAGCAGGATCTGGATCGCCACCGGGCCGAAGCTTTCGGCGATGTCCTCCTGTTCGGGTTCGAGGATGAAGAGCGAGTAGAGCCCGAGCAGGACCAGGTAGGCGACCAGGGCGACGATCATCCAGAGCACGTCGGTGGGCTCGAACCGCCGGACGCCGAGCCTTCGCAGAGCCGACCCGAGCGACGTGGCCCCGTGGGAGCGGGCGATGAAGAGGGGGACCAGGACCAGCCCGAGGACCAAGCCCACCTGCGCGACGATGTTCCCGGCCGCGGTCAGGTCGCCCTGGGCATCGGTGAAGGCGATCGCGGGCAGGCCGAGGATCAGTCCGACGAAGATCGCCGACACGGCCCCCAGGAGGGCGCCGCCAGGACCCCAGTTCGAGGGCGGGAACCCGCGCTCGGGCACTTCGGCGACAGGCGGGGCGGCTAGGTTGCTCTCCATGTCGCCCGCAGTCTCACAGGTCTCCCGCACGACTCGGACCCGGCTGCGGATCCTGCGCCGCCTCGCCTTCCTCGGCGTCTTCCTCGTCGTCGCGATGCTGGCGTTGAGCCAGTTCACCGAGCTGAAAGAGCTGGCGACCGGGGTTCTCGCCTCGACCGCGCTGGTCGTCGCCGTCGTCGGCTTCGCCGCTCAGCGCACGCTCGCCAACATGATCGCCGGGATCCAGATCGCGATCTCGCAGCCGATCAGGATCGGCGACCGCGTCAGCTTCGAAGAGCGGGAGGGGCGGGTCACCGACATCACCCTCTCCTACACCTACGTCGATCCCGGCGACGGCAGCTCCGTGGTGATCCCCAACCAGCTCCTGACCGAAGGAGTCGTCCACAACCATTCGACCGAAGACACCGTCGCCTGACGGCCTTCAGCGCGAAGTACCCTCTGTGCGATGACGCAGCGCACTCGGCGACGCCAGCGCCGGCACGGGGGGGTCGGCGCCAAGCTCCTGCTCGTCCTCGGCGGCGTCCTCGCTCTGCTCGGGATCGCCGCGATCGCCGTCACCTCATGGGTCCTCGACGTCGCCGCCGACGCCCCGTCGCTCTCGACCTGCGAGCCGATCGCCAAGGGGGGCAACACGGTCCTCTACGCGGCTGACGGCTCGAAGCTCGGGGTGGTCGCCTCGCCGCAGGTGCGGTCGCTGGTCTCCATACGGAAGGTGCCGAGGAGCCTGCAGCTGGCGACCGTAGCGATCGAGGATCAGCGCTTCTACCAGCACGACGGCCTCGACTACGAGGGGATCCTGCGGGCGGCCCTGAAGGACCTCGAAGCGGGCGAAGCGGTCGAGGGAGGCTCGACGATCACCCAGCAGCTGGTCCGCAACCTCTGCATCCGCAACCCGAAGCGGACGCTGGAGCGCAAGATCGTCGAGGCGCAGCTGGCGATCGAGTACGCCGAGCGCCACAGCCGCAAGGAAATCCTCGGCTCCTACCTGAACGTCGCCTCCTACGGGACGGTCGAAGGGACGACCGCCGTCGGCGTCGGCGCCGCCGCGAAGATCTTCTTCTCGAAGCCGGTCTGGGAGTTGAAGCTGCCGGAAGCGGCGCTGCTGGCCGGCCTTCCCCAGGCGCCCTCGGAATACAACCCGCTGCTGAACCCGAAGGCCGCGAAAGCCCGCCGCAACCAGGTGCTGGAGAAGATGGCGAAGCTCGGCTACGTCAGCGAGGCGCACGCGCGGGCGGCGATGGCGAGCGGGCTGCGGGTCGACCTCGACGAGAGCTACTTCGAGCACCGCGAGCCCTACTTCTTCGACTACGTCGAAAACCAGCTGATCGATCGCTACGGTGCGAACACCGTCCGCCGCGGCGGGCTCGAGGTGCACACGACGATCGACCCGGAGCTTCAGGAAGTCGGGCTGGAAGCGATGCGCTCGGCCCTTCCGTACTCGACCGATCCCTCCTCGGCACTGGTCTCGATCGACCCCCGCAACGGCCGGATCCGGGCGATGGTCTCCAGCTCCAGCTACGAAGAGAGCAAGTTCAACCTCGCCGCGCAGGGGCACCGGCAGCCGGGCTCGACCTTCAAGACCTTCGTCCTGACGACGGCGATCCGCCAGGGGATCGACCCCTACGGCACCTACTACACCTCGAAACCGCTCGACCTCTACCTGCCGCGGTGGGGTCACTGGACGGTCCACACCGCCGACGAAGGCTATTTGGGGACGGTCAACCTGCAGCAGGCGACGGTCGCCTCCGACAACACCGTCTTCGCCCAGCTCGACCTCGACGTCGGTCCGGCGGCGGTGGCGGCGACCGCGCACCAGATGGGGATCGTCTCGCCGCTCGACGGGATCCCGGCGGAGGGGATCGGCGGCCTGCGGATCGGCGTCTCGCCGCTGGAGATGTCCAGCGCCTACGCAACCCTGGCCGCCGGCGGGGTCCACCGCAAGCCGATCGCCGTGACCAAGGTCGTCTTTCCCAACGGCCACGTCGACCGCCCCGACCGGGCGAAGCCGCGGCGGGCGGTCTCGCCGGCGGTCGCCTGGCAGGTGACCCGGCTCCTGCACGACAACATCACCGAAGGCACCGGCACCGCCGCCTACACCGGCTGCGCCGGGCAGGCCGGCAAGACCGGGACGACCGACGAATACACCGACGCCTGGTTCGCCGGCTACCAGCCGAACCTGGCGACGGTGGTCTGGGTCGGCTACCCGGAATCCAACGACGTCTCGATGTCGAGCGTGCACGGGACGATCGTCTTCGGCGGCACCTTCCCGGCCGAGATCTGGCACTCCCTCTACGCCAACGCCGGCGTGCCCTGCGAGGAGTTCAGCCAACCGAAGCAGCAGATCAGCTGGGCTCCGTTCTACGGCCGCTACGCGCGCTCGAGCCCACGGGACGACAGCAGCCTCGGCGGCGGCTCCGGCGGGAGCGGCGACGGATCGCCGCCGCCCGGCAGTGCCGCGGTCGGCGGCTACGACCCCGACGCCTACGCCCCGGGCGCCGGCCAGCAGCCGTACGTCCCACCGCCTCCCCCGGGCCCGCAGAGCGTCGGCGGCGGCGAGAACGCGGGCGGGTAGCGCCGATCGATCCCCTGCTCGCCTTCGGCCTGATCTGGGCCGGCTTCGTCGCCTACCTCGGGTTCCTCGCAGCGGCGCAGCGGCTGGGCCGTCGCGTCGTCTGGGGCACCATCCTCGTCCACGTCGCGACCTTCGCCGTCGCTCCCGTTCTGCTCTCCCACGACGTCTACAGCTACGTCGACTACGCCCGCCTCGGCGTCCGCCACGGCCTCGACCCCTACGTCCACCCGCCTCAGGCCGCACCCGCCGACCCCGCCTTCGCCCACGTCGCCTGGACCGAAGCGACCAGTGCCTACGGGCCGCTCTTCTCCCTCCTCACCTACCCGCTCGCCTGGCTCCCGGTCAGCGTCGCGGTCGCCGTGCTGAAGGCCGCCGCGGCGCTCTCGGTCCTCGGCATCGCCGCGATCACCGGGCGCATCGCCGCCTGGCGCGGCGCCGACCCGCTCCGCGCCGCCGCCTTCGTCGCCCTCAACCCGCTCGTCCTCGTCCACGTGGTCGGCGGCGCCCACAACGACGGGCTGACGATGCTGCTGGCGATGGCGGCCGTCGCCGCCCTCCTCAGCGCCCGCAACCTCAGCGCCGGCGCGGCCCTCGTCGCCGCGATCGCCACCAAGCTCTCCGCTGCCTTCCTCGCCCCCTTCGCCCTCCTCGGCACCGGCCAACAGTCCCCGCCGACGGGACGAAAACGGTCCTATATGGACCGAAGTCGTCCCGTCGGCCGCGTGGTTCTGGGAGGCGTCGCCGCGGCGGTAACGATCGCGGTGGCGGCTTGGCTCGCCTTCGGCTGGGACTGGCTCAGCGGCTTCGGGCTGGCGGGGGAGAATCAGAGCCGGACGAGCCACATGAGCATCCCGATCACCACGGCCCGTCTCACCGGCCTCGACCCCGACGCGACCCGCCTGACTGCCGCCCTGCTCCTCGCGGCGACGATCACGGCGCTGCTCGTATGGACCTACCGCGGCGGCGACTGGCTCCGCGCCGCCGCCTGGGCCGCCCTCGGCCTCCTCCTGGCCACCTCCTGGCTCCTCCCCTGGTACCTCCTCTGGCTCCTCCCCCTCGCCGCCATCTCCAGAGACCGCCCCCTACAGCTCCTCACCCTCGCCCTGACGGCGTACCAACTGGGCGCCCGCATCCCTCTCTGAACCCGCGGCAGCTGTCGAAGGAGGGACCTGACCCCCTCCGAACGGCTTGTACTTCTCGGGCAGGCGGTTCTAGGACTGCGGCACCACGCCCCACCCGAGCAAGTTGAGTGAGGAGGGGGTCAGGTCCCTCCCCCCACCGCCTCCCTCTGCGCCTCTTCCTCCTCCGGCGACGCATGCAGGATCCCGGTCTGGATGCTCCACCCCTCGCGCCGCCCCAGCGCCGTCACCAGCCCCACGTAAATAAGTTCCGCCACCGTCAGCACCCCGCGCACGGCGATCGCGATCAGCGACCCGAGGGCGAAGCTCTTGCTCGGCAGCGCCGCCTTCAACCCCCAGGCGAAGGCGGCGTCCTTGGGGCCGAGCCCGGCCGGGGCGATCAGGGTCACCAGGGCGGCGAAGTAGCCGATCGCCTGCGCGGAGCCGACCAGGACGATGTCCTCGGGAGGTATGTAGGTGACCGAGCGGGCGACGCAGTAGAGGCCGACCGCGATCACCAGCCAGTTGAACGAGTAGAAGGCGATCAGCGCGATCACTCCCCGCAGCGGGATCACCGCGGGCAGCGGCTCGCGGCCGAACATGCGCAGGATCCGGTTGGCCAGAGGCCCGAACACCTTCGGGTGCAGAAGCGCGATCGCCGCCGGGATCAGCAGCAGCACTGCCCAGCGGTAGGCATGCCCCTCCAGGTCGGGGTGGCCGATGATGAAGTAGGAGGCGACGACGACGGCCGAGGTGGCGGAGACGGCCTGTTCATAGACGATGCTGGCAATCGTCATCCGCCGCGGGATGCCCGCCTTTTCCGAGAGCAGGACCCGGCCCAGTACGTAGAGGACGCTGCCGGGGACGTAACGCGCCAGCAACGGCTGCCCCCAGGCGACCTGGGCCCGGCCGAAGCCGATCCGGTAGCCGAGGAAGCGCAGGGCGAGGTCCCAGCCGTAGGCGCTGAGGACGTAGGACAACGGCAGGACGAGGAGCGCCGGGGCGAGCCAGGCGACGTGGAAATGGATCCCCTCGTCCTTGATCTCCCCCCACTGGTTGATCACGGTCAGCACGAGGAAGCCGAAGACCAAAACGGCGAGTCCGAGCTGGAGGGCGAGGCGGACCTTGCGGCTGCGGGGCGGCTTTTTGCCGACCTGCGCCCCCGCCTCGCCTACTCGGTGAAGAAATGGTTGGCGGCTCTCCACGTCCGGGCTCACCTTAGTGTCTGGGATAGTCGAGTGATGGGCGAGTTCGAGTTGCTGGCGAAGCTGCGCGAGCGCCTGCCCGAAGCGGGGCCGCGGATCGCGCTGGGCAGCGGCGACGATGCCGCGGTCACGGTTCCGGGCGGCGCCACCGCCACCTCAGTCGACGCGATCGTCGAGGGCATCCACTTCCGCCGCGGCGAGGCCGACCTGGCGACGATCGGCCGCAAGGCGCTCGCCACCGCCCTCTCCGACCTCGCCGCGATGGGCGCCGAGGCGGGAGAGGCCTACGTCGTCCTCGGGGCGCCGAGCGACCTCGACGAGGATGGCTTCCACGCCCTGCTCGACGGGATGCTCGACCTGGCCCGCGCCACCGGCACCGCGATCGCCGGGGGTGACCTGACGCGGGCGCCGGTCCTGACCCTGGCGGTGACGGTGGTCGGTCACGCGCCTGCTCCATCCGACTTCGTGACCCGCGGCGGTGCCGCACCGGGCGACCTCCTCGTCCTCACCGGCGTGATCGGCGGCGCGGCGGCCGGCCGGCTCCTTCTCGACGATCCGAGCCTCGCCCCTGCGGTCCCCGAGGGCGCCGCCGCCCGGCTCCGCGCCCGCCAGCTCGATCCCTCCCCCCGCCTGCGCTCCGGTCGCGCCCTCGCCCAGGCAGGCGCGACGGCGATGATCGACCTCAGCGACGGGCTCGTCGGCGACGCCGCCCACCTCGCCCGCGCCAGCGGCGTCGGGCTGGAGATCGAGGCCGGCTCGCTGCCGCTCGCCAAGGGCGTCGCCGAGGTCGCGGCGGCGGGCGGGCGAGACCCCCTTCGGCTTGCCGTCGCCGGCGGCGAGGACTACGAGCTGCTGGCGGCACTGCCGGCGGACGCGCTCGGCGAGGCTTCGCTGCGAATCGGTGAAGCGGCCGAGACGGCCCTCACCCCGATCGGCAGGGTCAAGGCCGGCGCCGGGGTCGAGATCAGGCTGCCCGGGGGCGGACGACTGGAGGCCGCGGGCTATGACCATTTTGGGCCGTAGCGTGGATCCCCGTCAGCAACTCGCGGATGCCGCGACGGGAGAGCATCGCCATTGCGACCTGCCCGGGGTCCGGCTTGTAGGCGCCGGCCTCGACGAGGGATTTCAGTTCCTGGGGCTCCATTGCTTCCGCGGTCATTATCGGCCTCCCTCCCCGGATCCTTAGTTCTTAGTACTCGCACATGCGTCCAAACTGAGCCGGGGACTACCCTTCGGGGTTGTGCCGAACGGATCAGCCCGCATCCTCCTCGTCGACGACGAGCAATCGATTCAGACGCTGCTCAGCTACCCCCTGCGCAAGGACGGCTACCACGTCACTTCCGCCCTCGACGGCGGCGAAGCGCTGCGGCGCTTCGAGGAAGGCCGCTTCGACCTGGTCATCCTCGATCTGATGCTGCCGCAGATGGGCGGCGTCGAAGTCTGCCGCCAGCTGCGCTCCCGCAGCCAGGTGCCGATCATCATGCTGACGGCGAAAGGCAGCGAGACCGACAAGGTCGCCGGCCTCGAGGTCGGCGCCGACGACTACATCACCAAGCCCTTCTCGATGCGGGAGTTCCGCAGCCGGGTGAAAGCGGCGCTGCGGCGCTCCCGCATGGGCGGCGAGAGCAGCGACGGCGGCGCGATCGAGTGCGGCGAGCTGACGATCGACTTCGACCGCCGCACCGTCGACCTCGCGGGCGAGGAGGTCAAGGTCACCTACGTCGAGTTCGAGATCCTCGGCGCCCTCGCCCGCTCCCCCGGCCGAGTCCTCACCCGGGAGACGTTGTTGGAGCACGTATGGGGAGATTCCGAGTACCGCGACCCGCGCACCGTAGACGTGCACATCCGCCACCTGCGGGAGAAGCTGGAGCGGGACCCGAAAGAGCCCGAGTACCTCTTTACCGTGCGCGGGGTCGGCTACCGCTTCCGGGACTAGCCGCGATGCGTGGGCTCAGGCTCAGCGACCTCGCCAGCCGCATCACCCTGATCTCGATCGCGATCGCCGTCGCGGCCACGGCGGTGGTCTACGTCTATGCGGTCGCGATCGGCGGCTCGGCCAGCGGCGACAGCGACGTCAAGCTGCAGATCCTCACCGGCGGCCTAATCGCGGTGGCGATCGCGACCGCGATCGGCCTCTACTACACCCGAGCCGCCGCCAGCAACATCCAGCGCCTGCAGGAAGCCGCCCGCAAAGTCGCCGACGGCAACTTCGAAACCACGATCCCGGTCGCCTCCGCCGGCCAGCTCGGTGACCTCGCGCGCACCTTCAACGAGATGCAGCGCCGCCTCGCCGAGCTCGACAGCGCCCGCAAGCAGTTCATCGCCAACGCCTCGCACGAGCTGCGGACGCCGATCTTCAGCCTCGGGGGCTTCATCGAGCTACTCGAAGACGAGGACCCGAGCCCGGAGGAGCGGGCCGAGTTCGTGCGGACGATGCGCCAGCAGATCGAGCGCCTGACGAAGCTCACCACCGACCTCCTCGACCTCTCACAGCTCGATGCCGGCGCGGTGGAGATGCGGGCCAGCGCCGTCGACCTCACCGCTCTGGCCCGCGAGGTGACGCGGGAGTTCGGGGCGCGGGCGGAACTGCGGGGCTCCCGCCTGCAGCTGCGCACGCCGGAGCAGGCGGCGGTCGCCCTCGGCGACCCCGATCGGGTGCGGCAGATCATCCGTATCCTCCTCGACAACGCCCTCACCCACACCCCCGAGGGCACCGACGTCACCGTGACCACCTACTCCGCCAACGGCCGTGCCGAGCTGACCGTCTCCGACGCCGGATCGGGAATCCCCCAGCGGGTCCAGAAGCGGATCTTCGAGCGCTTCTACACGGCCGACAAGGCGGGCGGCTCCGGCCTCGGGCTGGCGATCGCGACCGAGCTCGCCCAGCGGATGGAAGGCGAGATCACGATCAGCTCCAGCCGCCGCTTCACCGCCTTCACGCTTGACCTGCCGCCGGGCGCCCGCGAGCCGACCGCGCCGAGGTCGGTCCGGGTTCCGGTCAAGGTCGCCTCGTGAGGCGCTCGCTCGCCCTCCTAGCGCTGCTGGCCGGCCTCGCCCTCCTCCCCGGCTGCGGCTCGGGAGACGAAAGCACCACGCGGGGTGAAGGCCCCGTCGCGAAGGTAGCCGGGACTCCCAAGCCGGAAGTAGTAGTCGAGGCCGCGAGCCCCGGGTTCGATGCCGCCAGGATCTACGAGCAGGCTGCGCCGGGGGTCGTGACGATTCGCTCCGTCTTCGACGCCGGCGCCGCCGAAGGATCCGGCTTCGTCCTCGACACCGAAGGCGAGATCGTCACCAACGCCCACGTCGTCACCGACGAATCGAGCGGATCCCGCGAGCCGGCGAAGCAGGTGTACATCGAGTTCCCCGACCGCAACGTCGTCCCCGCCGAGATCGTCGGCTTCGACCCCTTCGTCGATGTCGCCCTGCTGAAGATCGCGCCGAACGGCTTCGACCTGCACCCGCTCGAGCTGGGCAACGACCAGGACCTGCGGGTCGGCCAACCCGTCGCCGCGATCGGCAGCCCCTTCGGCGAGCAGCAGTCGCTCTCGGTCGGTGTCGTCTCCGCCACCGACCGCTCTGTGCAGTCCCTGACCAGGTTCGAAATCGCCGGCGCGATTCAGACCGATGCCTCGATCAACCCCGGCAACTCCGGCGGCCCACTGCTCGACGCCGGCGCCCGGGTGATCGGGATCAACCAGCAGATCGAGACCAACTCCGGCGCCAACGACGGGGTCGGGTTCGCGGTCCCGATCTCGGCGATCAAGCACTCGGTCACCCAGCTGCGCAGGGACGGCGAGGTCGAATACGCCTACATCGGCGTCTCCGGCCAGCCGCTCTACCCCCAACTGGCGCGCAAGCTGAACCTCGACACCACCTTCGGCAGCCTCGTCGCGAACGTCGTACCCGGAGGCCCGGCGGAGAAGGCCGGGATCGAGGGCGGAGGCGAGGAACTCCAGTTTCAGGCCGTCCCGTACCAAACCGGCGGCGACGTGATCCTGCAGGTGGAGGGAAGGGACATCGTCCGACCCGACGACCTCGCCGAAGCGGTCGCCACCAGGCAGCCGGGCGACGTGGTGACGTTGACGGTGCTCCGCGACGGCAAGCGCGAAGACGTCCAGGTGACCCTGGGCAAGCGCCCCGACACCTCCGGCTCGGGCTGAGCGACCGGGCGCCGCGGCCGCGGCTGGACACCACGTCGCCGCACATCGGTGTAGAACTCCAGCCTTGCTTCAGGAAGTCGCCCTCGGCCACAAGACCCTCGCCGACTACACCCACATAGTCGGCAAAGACCTGACGGAGCAGATCCGCGAGCTCGCCGAGCCGCTGAAAGGCAAGCGGGTCCTCCACGTCAGCGCCACCGCCTTCGGCGGGGGGGTCTCGGAGATCCTCTACACGCTGGTGCCGCTGATGCGGGACGTCGGCGTCGACGCCCACTGGCACGTGATCTTCGGCAAGGAAGAGTTCTACAACGCGACCAAGCTCCTGCACAACTCGCTGCAGGGCGCGGAGGAGACCCTCAGCGACGGGCAGTGGGAGATCTTCGACGAGATCAACGCGATGAACGCCGAGGGCCTGCAGGGAGAGTGGGACGTCGTCATCGTCCACGACCCCCAACCGATCGGCCTCCGCCGCGGCGCCCTCGCCCGGGGCGGGAAGTGGATCTGGCGCTGCCACATCGACCTCTCGACGCCGAACCCGGCCCCGATCGAGCGGCTGCTGCCGATGATCGAAGAGTACGACGCCAGCGTCTGGCACATGGAGCAGTACGTGCCCAACGACATGGGCCGCCACCGTGAGGCGGTCAACATCATCCCGCCGGCGATCGACCCGCTCTCGCCGAAGAACATGGCCTTCTCGCCCGAGGACGCCGCCTTCGTCTGCCGCCAGTTCGGGATCGACGTCGACCGGCCGCTGATCACCCAGGTCTCCCGCTTC
>Ga0190269_10000198_pt1 | contig 31946 bp, 21 predicted proteins | sample Popmic249IS_FD_133749 | JGI IMG/M metagenome (GOLD analysis project Ga0190269, IMG submission 133749) | Populus adjacent soil microbial communities from riparian zone of Blue River, Arizona, USA - 249 IS | ecosystem: Environmental > Terrestrial > Soil > Riparian zone | place: USA: Arizona... | reverse complement strand
CGGCGCAGCGCGTTCGACAGCAGCTCGCCCAGCTCCATCAGCCCGCGCCGCTCGTGCAACCAGCGCAGCCCCGCCGGGGTGCCATCGTGCGACAGGTGAGCGTTGATCACGGCGAGCTCGTTTTGGCCATCGAACAGCGGCTGCCCCGTGATCACTTCGTAAGCCAGACAGGCGAACGCGTAAACATCCGCGTGCGCGGGTCGCGGCGTCACGCCGCGCGGGATGAGGCCCCAGACCTCGGGCGCGCCGTATTGTCCCGTGCCGCAGCCCGGGCGCAGGTGCCTGCCCGCGAGCCCAAAATCCACGAGCACCGGGCTGACCTGATCCACGCCCTGCGTCTGTGCGCTGCGCAGGATCACATTGGAGGGCTTCACGTCCAGATGTCCGATGTCGACGCGGTGCATGGCCTCGAGCCCGGCGCCGATGCCATCCAGCAGCGACAGCGCGCGCTGCATGTCGAGATCGCCGCGCTCCAGCACGCGCTCGAGGGTGGGGCCCTCGACCAGCTCCATCACCAGGATCGGCTTCGGCCGCGCGCCCGCGTCGAACGTGACGAACGCAGCCAAGTTGCGGTGGCGCGGCAGCGACAGGAGCGCGCCGGCCTCCTGCCGGAACAGGCTCAAGAACTCCTCTTCGGATAGGGTGCGCGCGGCCTCGGCGCTGTAGTCCGGGACCTTCAGCGCAAAGCGCGGGGCGCTGTCCTGGTGCCGCTCCTCGACGCGCTTCACCACGAACACGCTACCCACGCCGCCGGTGCCGAGCGGGTACAGCACGTAAAAGCCGCCGATGGTGCGGCGGCCCGTGAGCCAGCCGGGCAGCGGCGCCTCCTTCGGGGTGTTCGGCGCGAAGCTGCTGGGCCCGCCTGCGCTCGCCGCTGGTAGCTGCAGGAGCCGCCGCAGCACGAGCAGCACGGTCTTTGCCACGGCCGAGGGCAGCTCCGCGAGCAAGCTCTCCTGCGCGAGCTCGAGCGCCCGCTCGAGCAGCTCGCGCGCGTCCCCGGCGTCGCGCTTCTCGATCGCGGAGGCCAGGAGCTCGAGCGCCTCGCCTTCGCGCGCGAGCGGCGGCGCCAGCTGCGTGAGGCGCCGGCGCGCACCGCGCGTGAGCCGGCACAAGCCGGTGACCGTGTTCTCGAGCGCGAGCAGTCGATCGCGCCCCGGACCTTCGGCGAGCTCGGCGAGCGAACGTGCGGCGGCCACGTCTTCGAGGTTCTGCGACAACGCCAGCAGGTGCGCGCGCAGGGCGCTCACGCGCAAGGTGTTGGCCCACGGCAGGCTCTGGCCCAGCTCGCGCAAGGTGTCGATGCCGAAGCGCGCGTGCCGGCCCGTGGGCTCGGCCTTTTCGCAGAAGCGCAGGAGCTGCGCGTACGCGCTCAGGCTGCGCTGGAAGTCCGGCATCATCGAGGCTTCGGCCAGGGTGCTCACGTCGTGCGCGCCCCCGGCGTGGTCGGCCACGGCGATCAGCGCGTCCGACAGCTCGCACACATCCTCGCGCATCGACGCGTCGAGCGCGCGCGCCAGGGTGGCGCACACGATGCGGCGCAGCGGCGAGGGGGCGTCTTGCTGTACGCGCGACAGCAGCACGCTCAGCGCGCGCAGCCGCCGTGAGCGGCGCTGACCGTTGTCGTCCTCCGCGTAGTGGCCGTCCGCATCGATGACATGCAGCAGGGTTCGCATGCGGCGCAGGCGCAGCGACAGGTGCGGCACCGCGCCGCTCTCGCGGATCGGCGTGCCCTCTGCCGTGAGCAGCCAGCCCGTCAGGCGCTCGAAAAGCTCGTTGAGCTGGCCCGCCACCGCGCCGGCTTTCGGAGAGCCGATGCTGAGCAGATCCACGAGGGCGGAGGTCTCGAGCAGTGCCACGTCCAGCTCGCGCAGCAGCCGAAAGCCGCGGCGCCGCGCGACCATGTCGCTGTCCGTGGATCCCTCGAGCTCGAGCAGCTTCTGGTTCGCGGCCTCCCACACGCGGCAGGCCTCGGCGTATGCGTCGCGTGCGCCGCGCTCCGCGAAGAGCCACAGCGAACGATCCAGATCGTCGCGCAGGGTGGGCGGGTGCTCGCCGTCCGGCGACAGCTCCTCCACCAGCGTCTCACACAGCGCGACGCGGCCGTCGTCCTCCTGCGCGTGGCTCGCGAGCCACTTCTTCAGCTTGTCGCGCGCGATGCGGGCCGAGCGCGCGCCGAAGTCGCGGCCCACGCGCTCGCGCCGCAGCTCGACCAGCGCCTCGGCCGCCTCCACGCCGCCGATCCGCACGATCTGCTCGAGCAGATCTTCCGCGGTCTCGGGCTCGACCTCCGCGGCGCGTGCGAGGCCGAAGATCATCGTCTCGACGAGGCCCGTGTCCGCGCGCAAGGTGTCGTTCGCGAGCAGCGCGCGGCAGCGCTTGTAGCCCTCCTGCGGATCGATCGCGAGGCTCGCACCGAGCGAGACCGCCGCGCGCCGCCACTCGGTCGGCGACAGGGCCGCGCTCTGCTGCGTCTCGATCTCGTCCGCGAAGTCCGGGATGGCCTTCGCCAGCAGCCCGCGCGCGGTAGCGACGTGGCGCCACACGAGCGACTCGCGATCCGCCAGCAGCAGCTGCCAGGCCGTCTTGATGCCCGGCTCCTGGAACGCGCGCAGGCTGCCCGTATCGCCCTGCGCGGCGCGGCGTGCACAGTCGCGCGCCGCACGCTCGAGCAGACGCGCCGCGAGGTGCCGCGCCGTGAGCGAGCCGCTCGCAGGATCGCTCAGCCACTCGCGCCGTAGATCAGGGCGCGACACGAGCGCCAGCGCCAGCGCGTCCGCGTGCACCCCGCTGCCGAGCGGCAAGGACACCGCGAGCGCGAGCCGCGCGCGGATCGGCGCGCCGGTCAACGTGCGCTTGGACTCCGCGGCGAGCGACGTCGCGAGCACCACGAACGTCTCGGCATCGCCTCCGTACATGCGCGTGAGGACCTGACGGCCGAGCTGGCGGCGCTCCGGTCCCACGGGGATCGCGCTCGCCAGCTCGTAGACCGCGGCTGCCGCTCCCGGCGGCGAGAGCCAGTCGAGGTCCGAGAGCAGATCGTGGGTGAACGCGGCCCGCACCGCAGCCAGCAGCAGCGCCGGATCCAGCCCCTCGAGCGGGACGGGCTGCTGTTCCAGCGCGATGCGGGCCAGGGTGGCCATCGCCTGCCTCCAAATGGAGCGGCGCTCTTCGTCGTTGTGGACGCTTCCTAGATCGAGCAGTCGTCCCAGAGGACTTTCGCTCATTCCAGGGCCTCGTTGGAAGACGCCTGCTCGAGCAGCGCGTTTGGCCCCTCGAGCGCCTCGCGCTCGGAGAGCGGCACCTCGATGCCGGCCATCGCCAGCAGGCGCAGAGCGTTACTCGTGCGCACGATGCCGGCGCGCAGGCGATAGTCGAACACCATCTCGCCGCTCAGCATCACGTCGGTGAAGTGCACGTTTTCGATATGTGCTGCGTCGCTCTGACCGAGCGCGGCGAGCTCGATGTCGTGCGTCGCGCACAGGCCCGTGCCGGAGCGCGCCAAGAGGTGCAGGAGCACGGCCTTGGCGCCGACGTGGCGCGCACGGGCATTGGTGCCGCGCAGCAGCTCGTCGAGCAGGAAGAACACGGGCGGGGCCTGCTCAGCGTGATCGATCACGCGCTTCAGCTTCGAGAGCTCGGCGTGGAAGTAGCTCGAGCCGGCCTCGAGCGAGTCGTCCGCGCGCATGCTCGCGCGCAGGCGCACGCGGGGCACGCGCATCGCGCGCGCGATCACAGGGCCACCTGCGAGCGCCAGCGCAATGTTCTGACCCACCGCGCGCAGCAAGGTGCTCTTGCCCGCCATGTTGGAGCCGGTCACGACCAGCGCCGTGCCCGGGCCGCGCAGCTGCACGTCGTTCGCCACGCGCGAGCCGACTGGCAGGAGCGGGTGCGCGAGCCCGGCCGCCGTGAGCGGCGTGGTGTCGTCGCATAGCTCGGGCATCCGCGCGTCGGGATCGAGCTCGGCGAGGGCGGCGAGCGAGGCCAGCGCCTCCAGCTCACCGAGCGCGAGAAACCAGTCCGAGAGGCGCCCGCCGACGTCACGCACGAAGCCCTCGATGCCGCGCAGCACGTGCAGATCCCAGAGCGTGATGCCGTTGATGATCGGGTGCAGCAGGTTGTAGCGCAGCTCCGCGAAGCCCACCCAGAACGCGAGCCGCTTCAGCTGCGCGGAGGGCGGCTTGCCATCGATGCACACGCGCTGCTGCAGGCCTGTGAGCAGCGGGCTCTGCCACTCGGCGCGCTCGAGCTCGAGCAACATGCGCTGGTAGGCGTCGAGGATCTTGGCTTTCGCACCGATCACGTCCAGCGTGCCCCGCACCTCCTTGCCGACGTGCATCAGCACGAGCGTCTGCACGATCGCGGGCAGCACCCACAGGCTCTTGGGCACGAGGCCCGCGAAGCCGATGCCCATCAGGCCGAGCGTGATCGTCGGCAGCCCCCAAGCCACGGGCAGAAGCCACTTGTGCTGCGCGTAGAGTGATGGCAGCTGCGGCAGAGCCTCGAGCCGAGAGGCGTCGAGCTTCTCGTCGTTGGGCCCGAGCGACGCGACCTCCAGCTCGCGCCGAAAGTCGATCTGATCGCGCAGCTCCAGCACTGCGGCCTGGCGCGCGAGCGCAGTGTCCGTGCGCGCAGCGCCCGCGAGCCAACTGGCGAGCGTCCGTTCGCCGAGCGCGGTGTGCGTGACGTCGATGCGCTGGAACAACGAGCCCTGACCGACCAGGTCGATGTCCCAGGCGTAGGCGTGGTCGCGCCCGACGAGTGCCTCGCCCTTGTGCGGGAAACGATGCCAGCCGACGCCGGCGCGGCCCGCATGCCTCAAGTGCACTTCGCGGCGGCGCAGCGCCGCTTCCTGGGCGTTGACCGTGCGCCCGTGCCAGACGACGGCGACGAAAAACGCGCCGAGCGCGGCCGCACCCCAGGCGAGCAGCGACAGCGAGCGCTCGCTCCACGCGGTGGCCAAAACCACCACGGCTGCCAGGAACGTTCCGAGCCGCAGCCATGAGAGGCGGAGACTCTTGCGATCGTGACGATCGGCTTCGGCCGCAAACTTGTCGCTGAGGCGGGCGTGCCGGGCCAAGATGGCTTCCAGATCCTGCGTTTCGCTCGCATCCATGATGGCGTGTTTTGCGTGCCCGTAGGGCTCTGCGTTCGGGTCGGGGACGGCGTCCATGAATCTCTCAGACTCGAGTTGTCGCGGCCAGTTACGCTTTTTCAGATGGTAAGCCCTTCCGCCGCACGCCGCTGCCGCAATCCGCTTCGGAGCCTTGTCCGACGGGCTCCGACACAGCGCGCGATTACCTCCGCTACGGATTGACTGCACTACCACGTCGGGCTAGATCGCCTACGGCGTTGGAGGCGCTTCTCGCCCCGACAGCTGGGTGCAATCGCGGGTGCTTTCGCAGGAGAGGGTTCATGGGCGTGTCAAGCGTTGCGGTCGTTGGCTGCGGCATGATGGGCAGAGGGATCATGGAGGTGTCCGCCGCCGCGGGCCTCAAAGTCGTGGGCATCAAGCTCACGCCGGGCGATCTCGCTGAGCCCAAGAAGAAGATTCAGCAGTCGCTCGATCGGCGCGTAAAGCGCGGCAAGCTCACGGCTGAGCAGGCGGCGGAGATCCTGGGCCGGATCGAGCTGTCGAGCAATCTGAGCGCGCTGTCGGGCTCGGACCTGGTGATCGAGTCGGCGGTGGAAGACGAGCCGACGAAGGTCAAGCTGCTCAAGGACATCGAGTCCAAGATGCATCCGGAGGCCGTGCTCGGCACCAACACCTCGTCCTTGCGGCTCGAGACGCTGGCCGCGAGCCTGTCGCGTCCGGAGCGCTTCCTCGGTCTGCACTTCTTCAGCCCGGTGCCAGCGATGGAGCTGGTCGAGCTCGGTGCCATCGCGAAGACGGCGGAGTACGCCAGCGCGAAGGCCACGGAGTACTGCAAGCAGATCGGCAAGACCGCCGTGCACGTGCAGGCCTCGCCGGGTTACGTGGTGAATCGTCTGCTCGTGCCGTACCTGCTGCACGGCATCTTCACCCTGGAGAGCGGCATCGCCAGCGCCGAAGACATCGACACCGCCATGAAGCTCGGCTGTGGTCATCCGATGGGGCCTCTGGCGCTCTCGGATCTGATCGGCCTCGACGTGGTGCGCGCGATGGCCGAGACGTTGGCGCGCGAGCTGGGCGACAAGCGCTACGAGATGCCGAAGACCCTGCTGCAGCTGACCGCTGCGAACCAGCTGGGCCGTAAGAGCGGCATCGGCATCTTCGACTACAGCAGCGAGACGCCGAAGCTCAACGCGGCGATCAAGACCGGCAGCTGAGCGCTGCACTGCGCGCCTGTCGCGGTGTGAGCGCAGCGCCGTTCGGCGCTCGCGTCACACCCGGTGGGCGCGCGACTACCAAGCGCAGCTTCGCTGCGGACGGTTGCCGATCGAGGACGCGACCACCGCCCTGTAGAATGGGCGCGTGGTCGCTGCCGCTCCATGCGTCGAGCCGAGCCCGAGCGGGTCGCCGCTGTCAGCGGCCCGGTCCGATGCGCCGTTCGTGCTCGACCCGGGCCTGTCGCGCTTCGCCGGCGTGCTGCTCGGCTACGTGGTCGCGCTCGCTGCGCTCGCGACGTTGTCGCCTTTCGACTTCGATCTACAGCACCCCCACGGCTACGAGTGGCAGAGCTCGCTGAGCGACGTCGCGCTGAACCTGGGCTTTCTGTTTCCGGTGGGTTTTCTGCTGCGCCTTGCGCGAGCGGAGCGAACGTGGCCGTTGTGCCTGGATGCGCTCGCGCTCGGGATCGGAATCAGCGTCCTGCTCGAGCTGGCGCAGACGTTTCTGCCCTCGCGCGTGACGAGCCCGATCGACGTGCTGACCAACGGCCTCGGCGCCTGGCTGGGCGGCAGCGCGCACGCGCGCATCGGGCCGTTTCTGGACCGGCGCCTGCAAAAGCAGCTGAGCTTGCACCTGCCGCTCGCCAACCTGCTGTACCTCGCCGTGCCCTTGCTGTCGCTCGATGCGCTGGCCGCGCTGCACGCGCTCGACCTGCTCGCGGAGCTGCCGCTCGCGCTGTTCATCGCGTACCTCGCGGCGGGCCTGTACAAGCACCGGCTGGAAGGCGCGGCGGCGCCGTTTCCGAACTGGTTCGCGAGCGCGATCGGCTGCGTGTTCGCGATCGGCGCGCTGCCTTTGTGCGCGCGCTCGACGCAGCTGTGGGCGGCGGCGTCGCTCGGCATGGTGGCGCTCACCCGGCTCGTGATCGCGTTCGGGACGCGCTTGCCGAGCAGCGAGCGCCGCTTCGTGCCGTTCACGATCCAGCGCGCGCTGCCCTGGTTCTGCGGCTATCTGCTCATGCTCGCGGCGCGCGACACGCTGCCAGGCTGGCTGCACCTGCCCGCGGGTGAAGATCAGAGCCCGCTCGAAGGCGGGCAGGTCGCCGCAATCGCGCTCTTGCGCGACGTGGCGGCGTTCACGTTGCTCGGCTACCTCGGCTCGGAGCTGCAGGCGCGCTCCAGCGCCAGCCTCGCTCGCGTCTTCGCGCGCGTGCTGGCCCTCGCGCTGCCCGTCGCGGTGGGCTTCAGCGTGCTCTCGCTCGGACCGTTCGCGGCTGGCGTCGCGGGTCGGCTCGCGCTGCTGAGCGCCGGTGCAGTGGCCGGCGCGATCATCCATCGCGCCCAGTTGCGCCTGGTCCGAAGCTGGAGCCGGACCACCCAGCGGCCCTTGCCCGTTACCCCGGCCGGACAGTCGGCGGCGGGGTAGGACTCACTCTGTGAGGCGTGCTGCAGGTGCGTCTGCGCAAAAAAAATGACCGGCGGGCGAGCATTCATGCCCCCATCTAGGGCTAGTCGCGCTCGCTATCGACGGAAATTGCTCAATGAAAGCATACGTTTGCCTACACGCCTCTGCGTGATTTCGTTCGCATGAGTTTTCTGCACACTGCGCCGGAAATTATCCGACCGGTTCTCCCGCTCCTCTCCACCTACCAATCGAACGTGCATCGGTTCGTTGCGCAGTGATGGGGATCGACCCGCATCGAGCTGGAAACGATCTGAGAGAGAAGAGAGAGGCGTTATGTCGGATACTACGTTGACAGTCGGCGACCCGTTGTCGCAGCAAGTCGTGAAGGGCCCCAAGCGTCTGTGGGCCATCTGCCGGAACGCGGAGCGCACTGAGATCGCGCGCGCGCTGGTGGAGAACGGTCACAACCGCACGCACGCCGCGCATGCCCTCGGCATCTCGCGTCGTACGCTGCTGAACAAGATCAAGCAGTACGGCCTGACCCGCGCGATCTGCCGGCAGCTCGCTGGCGATGTTCTGCCGCAGCCGCCCGTCGTCGCTCAGAACTGAGGCGGCCTACCGCCTATCGACCCGCGGTCTGATCGCGGGTTGATAGGCAGCGACGGTCTCGCGCACGGCGCGGGCCGTCGTGCGCCGCGCGCAGCGAGGTCGCGCCGGCGCGAAATGAAGTCCTCTTGCGTAAATTTCTCTTGAGCACTTGCGGGTCATGCCGGTCCGCGCGTCAGCGCGCCGGCTCAGCCAGCTCAGCTCGGAACACGCACGGGACCCGGGCTTCGATGCGGCGAGCACGCGCTGCGTGTTTTGACTCGCGGGCGTCAGCTTGGTACGACCGTCCGCAGCATGGGTTATCCGTCGCTGCGCGCGTGCGTCGAAGATCTGGAACGAACTGATCAGCTGCGTCGCATCGACGTCGAGCTCGATCCACGGCTCGAGATCGCCGAGGTGCAGCGTCGCACGTACGCGGCCGGTGGACCGGCGTTGCTGTTCACGCGCGTGCGAGGGACCCAGTTTCCCATGCTGGGAAATTTGTTTGGGACCCTGGCCCGGTCGCGCTTCGTCTTCCGGGATGCGCTCGCTTCGGTGGAGCGCCTGCTCGAGCTGAAGGTGGATCCTTCGCGCGCCTGGAAGCGGCCGTTGCGCTACGCCGGTGTGCCCTGGACCGCGCTGACCATGTTGCCGAAGCCGGCGCGCGCGCTGCCGGTGCTCGCCAACGAGATCAGCCTGTCTGCGCTGCCGCAGCTCGTGTCGTGGCCCGACGATGGCGGCGCGTTCATCACGCTGCCGCAGGTGTACACGGAAGATCCCGAGTCGCCCGGTCCCATGCGCGCGAATCTCGGCATGTACCGCGTCCAGCTGACGGGCAACGACTACGAGCGCGACGGGCAAGTCGGGCTGCACTACCAGATCCATCGCGGCATCGGGGTGCATCATCAGGCTGCGCTGCGGCGTGGGGATCCGCTCAGGGTCAACATCTTCGTGGGCGGTCCGCCGGCCATGGCGCTGGCGGCGGTGATGCCGTTGCCGGAAGGCTTGCCCGAGCTGCTGTTCGCGGGCGCGCTCAATCGCCGCGGCGTGCGGCTGCACACGCCTGTCGGTGGGGGCCCCGCGATCCACGCGGACGCGGACTTCTGCATCACCGGGCGCATCGAGCCGTTCCTGCTGCCCGAGGGTCCATTCGGCGATCACCTCGGTTACTACAGCTTGCGCCACGAGTTCCCGGTGTTGCGCGTCGAGCACGTGTACCACCGCAACGGCGCGATCTGGCCGTTCACGGTGGTGGGGCGCCCGCCGCAGGAGGACACCAGCTTCGGTGCGCTGATCGGCGAGCTGACCAGTCCCGTGATCCCGAGCGTGGTGAACGGCGTACATGCGGTCCACGCCGTGGACGCCGCGGGCGTGCACCCGCTGCTCCTCGCGCAGGGCAGTGAGCGCTATCGACCGTACGCGTCGCAAGACGAGGTGCGGCCCGAGGAGCTGCTCACGCAGGCGAACGCGATCCTCGGTCAAGGCCAGATGTCGCTCGCGAAGTACCTCTTGATCGTGGACCGCGCCGATGCGCCGGAGCTCGACATCCACGATATCCCCGCGTTCTTCGAGCACGTGCTGTCGCGCTTCGATCCGCGGCGCGACCTGCACTTCCAGACCGAGACGACCATCGACACGCTGGACTACAGCGGAAGTGGCCTGCACCGCGGCTCGAAGCTCGTGCTCGCCGCGCGCGGGCCCAAGCGGCGCGAGCTGCCGCGTGATCTACCGCCGGGCTTCGTGTTGCCCGACGGCCTGCGCACCCCGCGCGTGTGTGTGCCGGGCGTGCTCGCGGTCGCGGGCCCGCCCTATGAGCATCGGCCGCCATCAGCTGCAGGCGAGCCGGGTTGGCTCGAGCGGCTGTGCGCGGAGCTCCCGCTGTCACATCCCATCAACGCGTTCCCGTGGGTCGTCTTGTGCGATGATCCGGAGCACTGCGCACGCAGCCTGAACAACTTCCTGTGGACGACGTTCACGCGCTCGAATCCGGCGTCGGACATCCAGGGGGTGGGCGCAGGCATTCGCGACAAGCACTGGGGCGCGCGCGGGGCGCTCTTCATCGATGCTCGACGCAAGCCAGGGCATGCTCCGCCGCTGATCGAAGACCCGAGGGTGTCCGCTCGCATCGACAGGCTTGCCGCCAAGGGTGGGCCGCTTTCGGGGTTGTTCTGACACTCTTCCGAGCCCGAGCCCGAGCCCGAGCCCGGTCTCTCTCGTTCACGGACGCGCGCGCGTGCGAGGGTGCAGAGAGAGGCATGAGAGTCGTGTCCGGGCTCGGGCTCGGGCTCGGGCTCGACGAGAAGGAGAGGGCCTAGGCCGTGACTGGGGTGCGGGTTGGATACGATCCCAGCACGCGCAGCGACACCGTGCTTTCGCGCACGCCCTCGATCGCCTGCGCCACGTTCGGATCTGCGAGGTTGCCTTCGACGTCGACGTAGAAGATGTACTCGAACGGGGTGTTCGGGCGCGGGCGCGATTCGATCTTCGTCAGGCTCAAGTTGTGAGCCGCCAGTACGTTGAGGCAGCGCACGAGCGCGCCGCGCTCGTGGCGCGTCGTGAGGATCAACGACGTCTTGCATGGCACGTCGAGCGGGAACTGCGCGGGCTGCTTCGCCGCGACCACGAACCGCGTGTAGTTACTCTTCTGGTTCGCGATGTCGCGCGCCAGGATCTCGAGCCCGTACAGCGCGGCCGCGCGCTCGCTCGCCACCGCGGCCTGCTCGCGCGCGCCCTCGTCGCGCACCTTCTTCATCGCCATCGCCGTATCCGTGTAGGCGATGGCCTCGCTGCCGCGCAGCCGTCCGAGAAAGTCACTGCTTTGCGCCAGCGCCTGCGGATGGGAGTACACGCGGCGAATGTCCGAAAGCTGGGTGCCCGGCAGCGCGGCCAGGCAGTGCTCCACCTTGAGCACTTCTTCCCCGACCAGGTGCAGATCTAGCCGCGCCAGCAGATCATACGCGTCGTTGATGGAACCGGCCGTGGTGTTCTCGATCGGCTGCATCGCGTAGTCGATCTGCTCGTCCAGCACCGCCTGCAGCAGCTCGGCGAACGAATGAAAGCCTCGGCTCAGCAGCGAGTCCGCGCGCCCGGCGAAGTGGCGTTCAGCAGCGATCTGACTGTAGGCGCCGTCTGTGCCCTGGTATCCAACGATGAGGCGGGAGGTGGTCATGCCGAAGCGTTCCATACCACCAACCGGGCGAGATCCCACTCGCGCTCGCGCGAGAAGCTGCGGGTACACGCATGGTGGGCGCGCACGACATCTGGTAATTCCTCGTGCAGGCCTAATCAGGGGCGGTCGCGGGGCCCGCTACGCAAGCTCCGCGGCTCCGGACCTCGTCAATCACAGCGGCGGTCGCGGGACCCGCTACGCAAGCGCCGCGGCTCCCGACCTCCGCCGGTTGCCGCGCCTTTCGGGGATGGCATGCTCGACCTGCAACAGCTCTTTTCGGAACCGCGGCACCTGATCGTGATCTGCGGAGGCGCCGTATCAGGCTCGGAGGCCGCCGCGCTCTGCGCGCAGCGCGGCATCGTCGCGGTGGTGCTGGAGCAGAACGTCCGGCCTTACGGTAAGATCGAGGACGGTCTGCCGCGCTGGCACGAGAAGCTGCGGCAGCAGGAGTACACGCGCATCGACGACAACCTCGCGCGCAGCGGCGTGTTTTACGTGCCGCGCGCGACCTTGGGCCGCGATTACCACCTGTCCGAGCTGCGCGGCCAGCCAGGCGTCGCGGCAGTGCTGCTCGCAAACGGCGCGTGGCGCGATCGGCCGCTGCAGCTGCCCGGCGTCGACACGCTGCTGGGCAAGGGCTTCGTGTACCAGAACCCGTTCGTCTACTGGTTCAACCACTACGAAGAGTCGAGCTACGACGGGCCGCAGTTCGCAGTGGAGCCCGGGGCTATCGTGGTCGGCGGCGGGCTCGCGTCCGTGGACGTGGGCAAGATCATCAACCTCGAGCTGTACAAGCGCGCGCTCGCCGAGCGCGGCGTGATCGTCTCGATGGTCGAGCTCGAGCACATCGGCATTCCGAAGACGTTGGCGGCGCACGGCCTCACGCTGGAGCAGCTCGGCGTCGAGGGCGCGACGATCTACTACCGCCGGCGCGTGCAGGACATGCCCATCGCGTTCCCGAAGGACGGCAGCGTGGAGCAGCTGCAGAAGACCGAGCGCGTGCGCGAGAAGATGGTCCAGATCCTCGCGCAGAAATACCTGCTGCGCGTGAAAGACTGCCACATCCCCGTGGCCACGCTCTCGGATGGCGAGCGTCTGTGCGGCTTGCGCTTCCGCAAGAGTCAGCCGGAGAACGGCAAGCTCAAGGAGGTCGCGGGCAGCGACTACGACGTGCCGGCGCGCCTCGTCGTGAGCTCCATCGGTTCAGTGCCGGAGCCATTGCCCGGCATCCCAGGCCGCGGTGAGCTCTACGACTACGCGGACGAAGCCACGGGCGCGCTGCGCGGTCTGAACGGCGTGTTCGGTCTCGGCAACGTGCTCACAGGCAAGGGCAACATCCACGACAGCCGCGACAACGCCCGCGACATCTCGCAGCGCGTGATCGCGTCGTATCTCGGCCTGACCGACGAGCGCGAGCCTGACCCGTTCGCGGCCGAGCGCGCGCAGCGCCGCGCCGAGCTGGAGCCGCTGATCGCGCGCGCGACGCTCTCGCCGAAGGCCACGCCGGACGAGCTGCGGGCCTTCTTCTCGCGGGTGTTTGCGCGCTGGCGCGAGCTGGACTATTCCGGCGACTACCGCGCGTGGATCGAGCGGCATCGGCCGGCGTGATCATGAAAATGCCGGCCGCGACACCATGGGATTGCAGGTAGGTCAGGTCTTGAGGCAAGCGGCGCGCTTCGCGCCGAGCGCGACGGCGGTCGTCGATCTGGGGCATCCGGGCGCGGAGCGGCGTGAGATCGATTTCGCCGGGCTGCACCACATGGCTTGCCAGGTGGCCCATGCGCTCGCGGCTCGCGGCGTACGACCGGGCGACCGCGTGGCGCTCGTCGCCGAGAACTCGATCGAGGCTGCGGCGGCCTGGTTCGGCGTCGTCTACGCGGGCGCGGCCGTCGTGCCCCTGCATTTGCTGTCGGCGGCGCCCGAGCTGGCCCAGCGCTTCGAGCACGCCGGGGTGAAGGTCGCCCTGCACGACCCGGCGCGAGGCGAGCTGGTGCGCGCAGCGGTCGCGCTGGCGCCGGTCCAAACCGAAGCGCTGAGCCTCGACGCGCTCGACTGGAACGCGCCGCCCGCGGAGCGCTATCCGCTCGACACGGGCGCCGCGGACACCGCGCTCGTGTTGTACACCTCCGGCACCACGGGCAAGGCCAAGGGCGCGGCGATCTCGCACGCTTCGCTGCTCCTGCACACTGTCCTCCTGGTGCAGCACGCGCTCGGGCTGTCGGAGAGCTCGCGCGTGCTGTGCGTGCTGCCGCTGTCGCACAGCTACGGCTGCAGGCTCGCGCTGCTCGCGCCGTTCTACGCGCGCGCCCGGATCGTGACCATGCCGCGCTTCGATGCGGCGCGTGCGCTCGCGGCGCTGCAGGGCGAGCAGGTCAGCTGGTTGCCGGTCGTGCCCACCATGCTCAGCGCGTTCGGGCAGCTGCCAGCGGCAGAAGAGCAGCCCGCGGCGGCGTCTTCCAGCTTGCGCTGGGTGCTGTGCGCCGGCGCGCCGCTCGCAGACGAGACCGCGCGGCGCGCCGAGGCCGTGCTCGGCGCCGAGGTGCGGCAGGGCTACGGCATGACCGAAGCGACGTTCTCGACCATGAACGCGCCGCCCGATGCGCGCGTGCTCGGCTCGGTGGGCAAGCCGCTGTGGGGCGTGGAGCTGCGCGTGGTGGACGAGCAAGGCCGCGACGTGCCGGCGGGGCAGAGCGGCCAGGTGCTCGTGCGCGGGCACAACGTCATGACGCACTACCTGTTCGACGCCGAGGCCACGGCGGAGGCGGCGCCCGACGGCTGGGTGTACAGCGGCGATGTCGGCGAGCTGGACGCCGAAGGCCGATTGCGCATCGTCGATCGGATCAAGGATCTGATCATCCGCGGCGGCTACAACGTCTACCCCTCGGAAGTCGAGAACGCGCTGGGCGCGCACCCGGCCGTCCACGACGTGGCCGTGCTCGGACGCCCCGATGCCTTCTACGGCGAAGAGGTCGTGGCGGTGGTGGTGCTGCGCGAGGGCGCGAGCTGTGCTGCGAGCGAGCTCGCTGCGTTCGCCGCCGCACGTCTGTCGCGGACGAAGCTGCCTCGCGAATATGCGTTCGTGTCGCAGTTGCCGCTGGGAGCGTCAGGCAAGATACACAAGCGCACCTTGCGCGAACAGCTGCTGACAAGTCAGCTGGCGGTGGAGAAGGTAGGCGCCTGACGCGCGCCGCTGCCGGACGAGGAGGAACTCGACGCGCTGCGCACTGGCTGCCATCCTGAGGGCTCGCGCCCAGTAGGAAATCAGAGCATGCGTATCGGTTATCTCGTCAGTCTGTACCCCGCGCCCTCCCACACCTTCATTCGGCGCGAGATCACCGCTCTGCGGGCCCAGGGGCTGGCGATCGACACGTTCAGTCTGCGTGCGCCCACCGAGGCCGAGCGCAAGGGTGCAGAAGATCGGCGCGCGTTCGAGGACACGTTTTATCTCTTGCCCATGCCCCCGGCGCGCCTCGTGCGCTCGCACCTGGAGGCGCTGGCGAGCAGTCCGCTCGCATACGCACGCACGTTCGGCGCGGCGCTGAAGCATCGCGTGCCGGGCGTGAAGGCGCTCGGCCTGGCGGTGGCGCACTTCGCCGAGGCGATGGTGCTGGCGCGCGAGCTCGATCGCCGCGGGATCACGCACCTGCACAATCACTTCGCCAACTCGGGCGCCAACGTCGGCTATCTCGCCTCGCGTTATCTGGGCCTGCCGTGGAGCCTCACGTTGCACGGCATCTCGGAGACCGATTACCCCGCGGGCAATCTGCTCGGTGCGAAGCTGGAAGCGGCGGACTTCGCCGCCTGCGTCTCGCATTTCGGTCGCGCCCAGGCGTTGCGCCTCCTCGATCCGCGCCACTGGCACAAGCTGTTCATCGTGCGCTGCGCGCTCGACCTGCGCACGTTGCCCGCGCGCGAGCCGCGCGCGCTCGACGCGCCGGTGCGCGCGATCTGCGTGGGACGGTTGTCTGCGGAGAAGGGCCACATCGGCCTGCTCCAGGCGTTTGCGAAGGCGCGCGCGCGCGGCGCGCAGCACAGCGAGCTGGTGCTGGTCGGAGATGGCCCGGAGCGTCAGCGCATCGAAGACGCGATCGCCGAGCTCGGCCTCGGCAGCTGCGTGCACCTGCGCGGCCGGCTACCCGAGAACGAGACCTTGCGCGAGGTGGCGCAGAGCGACGTGCTCGTGCTCGCGAGCTTCATGGAGGGCCTGCCGGTCGTGCTGATGGAGGGCATGGCGCTCGGCTTGCCCGTCATCGCGCCGCGCGTGGCCGGCGTGCCCGAGCTGGTCGAGGAGAACACGCACGGCCTGTTGTTCGCGCCGGCCGCCTGGGACGAGCTCGCCGATCGCCTGACGCGACTCTTGAGTGACGGCGAGCTGCGCCAGCGGTTGGCGCGAGACGGGCGCGCGAAGGTCGAACGCGAGTTCGAGATCACGCGCGCCGTCTTGCCGCTGCTCGAGCGTTACCGCAGCGGACAGCGGCCGGAGCTCAGCCGCGTTGCCACACCTGCCACGGACCACGCCCATGGGTGAGCAGCTGGTCTAGCTGCATCTTGTCTTTGAACGTGTCCATGCTGCGCCAGAAGCCGTCGTACGCGATCGCGAGCAGCTGCTTCTTCGCCATCATGCGCGCGAACGGCTCGTTCACGAGCTCTTCGCCCGGCATCAAGTAGTCGAATACCTCCTGGCGGAACACGAAGAAGCCTCCGTTCACGCGCAGGCTGGAGCTCGTCACCAGCTCGAGCTTCGTCGCGTGCTGCTCCGCGTCCGTGTGCACGAGGTGGAAGGACGAGGGGGCCGGGACGGTCACGAACTGGCCCGTCTTGTTGCGCTTCTTGAAGCTCTCGACGTAGCTCGCGAGGTCGAGGTCGGACAGGCCGTCGGCGTAGTTCGCGAGGAACATCTCATCGCCGGCCAGATGCTTGCGCACGGCCCCGAGCCGCTCACCGATGTTCGAGTGCAGCCCCGTCTCGACGAACGTGATCTTCCAGTCCTCGATGTCGTTGTGCAACAGCTCGATCTTTCGGCCACCGTCCGACAGCACGAAGTCGCCCGAGACCGTCGGCTCGTACTTCAGGAAGAAGTTCTTGATGGCCGCCGCGCCGTAGCCCAGACACAAGATGAACTCGTTGTGGCCGAAATGCGCGTAGTACTTCATCAGGTGCCACAAGATCGGCCGCGAGCCGACCTCCACCAGCGGCTTCGGGATTTGTTCCGAGTAGTCCCGCAGCCGTGTCCCCATACCACCGCAGAATAAGACGACCTTCATGGCGTGTTTCCCCGCTGAGTTTCGATGTGTCCTGTGGACAGAAGTCCGTGACTCGACAGCAGATCGGCCGCGACGCGGATGGTTGCAAATGGCATACGCGATGTTTCCGCGATGTCCAGCAGCGAATGGCGGCCATCCGAGAGATTCAATACCCAGAGCAGGGCCAGCTGCAAGTCGGCGATCTGTGTGCCGCCCGTCGCGCGGTACAGACCGCGACTGCCGAGCTGCGGCTCACCGTACGGCTCGAGGTTCGTGTAACGCTCGTTGCCCTCCAGCACATCGATCACGTCGGCCAACACGCGCAGGGACTCGCCCAGTCGCTCCCTGGCGATGAAGCCGAGGTTGTCCGCGGACGTGTGGTACTCGGGAAACTGTCCGTGCCGGCCACGCATCAAGCTGCCGACCGGCAGGCGAAAGCCCGGCGAGTTGTACTGCCGCTCGTCGTAGCCGTACGGGAAGAAGTCGATGACCTGATGCGCGTAGCCACTCGTCGCGAGCACGTGCGCCGCAGCGCGGTCGATCTCGGTGCCGCCGAACACGGTCTTTTTGTACGTGAACGGATGGCCGTCCCCCAAACAGGTGAGTGTCAGGCCGTGCCGGATGCGCGCCGCAGTCTCGCGGTTCCGCGCCAGCCAGGTGATGGCGCCGATCGTTCCCGGCGCGAACAGGAAACGCAGCGTATGGCGGCGGCGCGCGCGCTGGCTGAGGTGGCGCGCGAGAAAGGTGGCGACGGCGAGTCCGGACAGGTTGTCGTTCGCGAGCGACGGGTGACAGACGTGAGCGGAGATCAGGATCTCTTCGGACGTGTCGCCGGGCAACACGGCTTCTGCATAGGTGAGGTGTCCTGGCGCGAGCGTGGCGTCGATGCAGACCTCGTACTCCTCGTCGCGCAGCGCATCCAGCTGCGTCTGGCTGAGACAGAAGCCCCACGCCTTGCTGTAGTAAGACGTCCGATAGGGAATGAGGTCCGGCTGCTGCGGCAAGCTGTGGAGATGCGGACGTAGCTCGTCGAGACGCATGCGCGCGCGCACTGGCACGCTGTAGTTGAGCACGTGCAGGTTGTGGGCGCGGAAGTCGACGACCCGCCGGCCCTGTGCATCCGCGATGTAGGCGTCGCGGATGTTCCACTCGTCCGGCACGGTCCAGTCCAGGACCTTCTCGCCGCTCGGCACCTCACTCACCTGCAGCGGCAGGTATCGGCCGAGGATCGCGAGGGTTTTTCGCACGCCGTCGCCGCTGATGCTGCGGCAGATCGGGTACAGCTCCTCGATCAAGGCGTACAGCGCGCCGGGGTCGGGGAGGGCCGCGCCGCCGTCAGCAGCAGGCTCGGGGGCGGATGCGGCGCGGGGTTCAGCGCGGGGTTCAGCGCCGGGTTCAGCGCGGGGTTCAGCGCGAGGTTCAGCGCGGGGATCAGCCATCGAAGTTGTCCGGATCGAAGTCGGGGTAGGTGCGGTCGCGCTCCGAGATGACGCGCGGCTCGCTGGGCCAGCGCAGCCCGAAGCGAGGATCGTTCCAGCGCAAGCCGCGCGCGCCCTCGGGGCGGTAGAGCTCGCTCATCTGGTAGAAGACGTCGCTCTCGTCCGCGAGCGTGATGAAGCCGTGCGCGAAGCCCTCCGGCACGAACAGGGCCCGGCCGTTGTCGGCGCTCAGCTCGGCGCCGATCCACTCGAACCGCGTGGGCGAGTCAGCGCGCAGATCGATGATGATGTCGTAGATGGCGCCGCGCACGCAGCGCACGAGCTTGGCCTCACGCACGGCGGCGGCCTGATAGTGCATGCCGCGCAATGTGCCAAATTGGCTATTGCGTGACAGGTTTGACTGGGGAAAGCGTGTCGGCAGCCCGTTCGCCTCGAACTCGCGCTCGCAAAACGATCTCGCAAAGAAGCCGCGCTCGTCGCGGTGTGGCTCGAGCTCGATCACGAATGCGCCGGCGAGCTTCTGGGGAAGAAAGTGCATGGCAGTGGCTTTGTAGCGCCTCCGCTCGTTCGTTGCGAGCGCGGAACATGCACGGTGCGCGCCGATGCCGGCAGCATGTGGCGACGGTCACCGTCTGCTTCCGAACCGCTCGCTGTGAGTGCACATGTGAGCCCTCGCAAACGTGCGCGCTGGCCGGCATTTGGCCGCGTGTTTCGCGCTTGCAGCGCGCTAGCGGACATGGCAAGCCTGGCAGCTATGAAGGCTAACTTATGCCGCTTTTGCGGTACGAAGCTCGAGGATACCGTCGTCGACCTGGGGATGTCGCCGCTCTGTGAGAGCTTCCTGGCGCAAGAGCAGCTGGATGCGATGGAGGCCTTCTACCCGCTCCACGTCCAGGTTTGCCGCAAGTGCTTCCTGGTGCAGTTGGCCGAATACGTGGCTCCGGAGGAGATCTTCTCCGAGTACGCGTACTTCTCGTCGTTCTCCTCAGCCTGGCTGAAGCACGCGCAGGAGTACGTCGCGATGATCTCCGAGCGGCTGTCGCTCGGGCCGAAGAGCCACGTCGTCGAGCTTGCCAGCAATGACGGCTATCTCCTGCAGTATTTCGTGCAGAGCAAGATCCCGTGCCTCGGCATCGAGCCTGCGGCCAACGTGGCGAAGGCCGCCCGGGAGCGCGGCGTCGAGACGGAGGTCATGTTCTTCGGCGTCGAGACCGCGCAGAAGCTGAGAGCGGCGGGCAAGAGCGCGGACCTCGTGCTGGGCAACAACGTGCTGGCCCAGGTGCCGGACCTGAACTCGTTCGTGGCCGGCGTGCCCATCATCTTGAAGCCGCAGGGCACGGTGACGTTCGAGTTCCCGCACCTGCAGCGCCTGTTCGAGGGCAACCAGTTCGACACCATCTACCACGAGCACTTCTCGTACTTCTCGCTCATCACCATCGAGGCCATCTTCGCAAAGCACGGCCTGACCGTGTTCGACGTGGAGGAGCTGTGGACGCACGGCGGCTCGCTGCGCGTGTACGCGCGCCACACGGCGGATGGCTCGCGGCCCGAGACCGACCGCCTCCGCGAGCTGCGGCAGCGCGAGCTCTCCCTGGGCTACGACAAGATCGAGACGTACACCCGCTTCGAGCAGCAGGTGCGCGCGACCAAACACAAGCTGCTGAGCTTGCTGATCGACGCCAAGCGTCAGGGCAAGCGCATCGTGGGCTACGGCGCACCGGGCAAGGGCAACACCTTGCTCAACTACTGCGGCATTCGCACCGACTTCATCGACTTCACGGTCGACCGCAACCCGTACAAGCACGGGCGCTTCCTGCCGGGCACCCACATTCCGATCTTTCCGCCCTCGGCGCTGGATGAGGCGAAGCCTGACTTCATCTTCATCCTGCCCTGGAATCTGAAAGACGAGATCATCGCGCAGCTGTCGCACGCGCGCAGCTGGGGCGCCAAGTTCATCGTCCCCATCCCCGAGGCCACCATCCTGTGATGATCCCGCTGTCGCCGAGCCCGAGAGCCCAGACGCCCGGCGCAGCTCCTCACGGTGCCCCGCTCAAGCTGCTCTGCATCGGCGCTCACAGCGACGACATCGAGATCGGCTGTGGGGGCACGTTGCTGCGCCTGTTGTCGGAGCGGCCTGGCTCGAGCGTGGACTGGGTGGTGCTGTCCTCGAACGAGCAGCGCGAGCGCGAGGCGCGGGCCAGCGCGGCAGAGTTCTTGGCCGAGGCCGCCGCTGCCAGCAGCAAGGTCTGGGTGCAGAGCTTTCGCGAGAGCTTCTTCCCGGCGGCGTGGGTCGAGATCAAAGAGTTCTTCGAGCAGCTACGGCGCGCGACGGAGCCGGACCTGATCCTCTGCCATCGCCAGGTCGACCGGCACCAGGATCATCGCGTGGTGGCGGAGCTGACCTGGAACACGTTCCGCAATCACCTGATCTGGGAGTACGAGATCCCCAAGTACGAGGGTGATCTGGGGCAACCCAACTTGTTCGTGCCGCTGTCGGCGGCGCAGGCCGAGCGCAAGGTGGAGCTGCTCATGACGCACTTCGCATCGCAGCGCGGGCGCGGCTGGTTTCGCCCGGATACGTTCCACGGACTGATGAGCATTCGCGGCGTGGAGTGCGCGGCGCCGGACGGTCGGGCCGAAGCCTTTCATGCGCACAAGCTGGTGATCTGACACTCGGGACAAGGGGCAACTCATGAAAGTACTGGTGACGGGGCAGCGGGGTTACATCGGCGTGGAGATGGTGCCGGCGCTGCGCGCGGCGGGCCACGAGGTGGTCGGCCTCGACACGGGCTTCTACGACGAGTGCGATTTCCTCGCGCCGCCCGACGACGTGCCGAACGTGGACGTGGACCTGCGCGACGTGACCGCGGATCACCTGCAAGGCTTCGACGCCGTGATCCACCTCGGCGCGCTGTCGAACGACCCGCTCGGCGATCTCGACTCGCAGGTGACTTACGACATCAACCTGCACGCGTCGGTGAGGCTGGCAGAGGCTGCGAAGCAAGCCGGCGTGCAGCGCTTCTTGTTCTCGTCGTCGTGCAGCCTGTACGGCGCGGGCGGCGAGGGCTTTCTCGACGAGAACGCCGCGTTCAACCCGGTGACGCCGTACGGCGAGTCGAAGATCAAGGTCGAGCAAGCGCTGGACAAGCTCGCGGACGACAAGTTCTCGCCGACGTACATGCGTAACGCCACGGCGTACGGCGTCTCGCGGCGCCTGCGCGCGGACATCGTGGTGAACAACCTCGTGGGCCACGCAGTGACCACGGGCAAGGTGCTGATGCAGAGCGACGGCTCCCCCTGGCGCCCGCTCGTGCACATCGGCGACATCATCCAGGCGTTCGTATCCGCGCTGAGCGCGCCGCGCGATACCGTACACAACCAGGCGTTCAACATCGGTCGCACTGCGGAGAACTACCAAATCCGTCAGGTCGCGAACCTGGTGGCGGAGGTCGTGCCGAACTGCGAGGTGAGCTTCGCTTCCGGCGCCACTGCGGACATCCGCGACTACCGCGTGAGCTTCGCCAAGGCAGAGACCAAGCTGCCCGGCTACAAGCCGCGCTGGACGGTTCGCGCGGGCATCGAGGAGCTCTACGACGCGTACAAGCGCGGTGGCCTGAACCAGGAGATCTGGCAAGGTCCGAAGTATTACCGCCTGAAGACCGTGCGTGGCCTGCAGGCGCGCGGCGCGCTCGACGCCAAGCTGCGCCGCACCGGTCGCTAGCGTTATCGGACACGCTCAACGCTGCCGCGAGTGGCGACCATCCATGGCCTGGATGGCCGCTGTCCGCGGCAGTCGTTTTTTTTACCGCGTGCAAGGCGAGCTGCGCAACGCACGCACATGTTGTCCGGGTCATGGCTCGAGCCGTCCCGGCTGAAGATTGCCAGGCCGTCTGGCCAATGTTATCCGGATGACTGCTTACCAATTCCGCGACACGCCTGCGCTGCCTCTCGGCGCACTTGCTGACCCTGCAACGATGGCTCGTGGCACTGCTGTGTCACGGCCACTGTGCTCGAAGACCGAAGCCGGTCGAAGCGCCAGTGGCCAGCGAGCCGCCGCCTGCCGCTGCAGCCAGGAGCGCTCTGCGAGTCGGATGCCGCTGCAGGCGACAGACTGGAAATCCATGAGCACCCCATCCTCACACACGCTCGCTCCTCGACAGCTGGCTCACGCGCGAGCGCGTTCCGAGGGTGCGAGGCTGGACCTACGCGATGGGTTGCAAGCGCGGGCACGCAAGGTGCAGTGGTCGAGTGCCATGTCGAGTGCCATGCGCTCTGAGGACGCGTGACCCAGGTCAGTGCACAGCCCGCGGATCCAAAACCCGCGGAGAGGGAATCGACCGCACCCAGCGTCTCGAGCGGGCAAGTTGCCTCGAGCGCGTTGTGGCGCGCGATCGAGACGGCGGGCACCGAGCTCGTCGCGTTCATCGTTTTCACGACCCTCGCGCGCTTGCTCGTGCCGGACGACTTCGGTGCGGTCGCGCTCGCGGGCTCGATCATGACGATGTTGCAGGGCCTCGTGTATCACGGCTTCACCGAGGCGCTGATTCAGAAGGCGGACGTGACCGACGCGCATCACCGCGCGGTGTTGGCTGCGAACCTCAGCCTGGCTGCATTGCTTGTTGGCTTGGGCCTGTTGGCTGCATGGCCCATCGGCTGGCTGCTCGGGCGCGGAGAATTCCCCATCATCTTTTGCGCGCTGCTGCCGAGCTTGCTGTTCCGCAGCATGAGCTCGCCCATGTTGGCGTCCCTGCGGCGCGAGCTGGACTTTCGCGCCATCGCCATCCGCACCTTGCTCGGCGTGTGTGTGGGCGGCGTCATGGCAGTCATGCTGGCGCGCCAGGGCGCGGGCTATTGGGCGCTCGTGGTGCAGCAGTGGTCGGCTGAGCTGGTGGGCTTCGTGGTGCTCGCGCGGGTCTCTCCCTGCAAGCCGTGGCGGTTGCGCTGGAACATGCCCGCGCTGCGCGAGCTAGTTCCGGTGGCGCTGCCCGTCGCGGGGGCTGCGCTCCTCAGCGTGGCGGCGCGCCGCATGGACACGGTCGTGCTGGCGTTGTTTCTGCCCAACAGTGCCGTGGGTATCTACTTCTTCGTATATCGCCTGGTGTTCGCCGCGCAGATGGTCACGCAACACGGCATGTCCGAGGTAGCGATGGTGGTGCTCTCGAGCATCAACAAGGATGCCGAGCGCTACCGCAGCGCGCTCTTGCGCGCGATGCGTTTGATGTCGTTCGTGTGCGCCTGCGCGTTCGGCTTGTTGGCCGTCGCGGGCCCATGGATTGTGCCCTTTGTATTTTCGAATACGTGGGCGCCCGCGACCGAGCCGCTCCGCGTGATGGCGGCCATGTCGGTCGGTGGGGCGGTCGTGAGCGTGGCAGGCGTGACGTTGGTGGCAAGTGGGTACGCCGCAGCGTACAGCCGCCTGGTCGTCGGCTCGGCGTTCGCGCAGCTGCTGGCGGTGGCGGTGACCGCCCGATATGGCCTCGTGGCGGTGGCCTGGGGCGTGGGCATCGCCCAGTGCCTGTCGATCATCCCGGCGCTGCGCATGCTCAGCAAGCACTACGACCTGCCAGTGTTGCGCCTCGCGCAGCAGGTGTTGCCGACCTTGCTGCTGTTCGCGGCGGCGATGGGCGTCGCGCTCTGGCTGGGCCGGCTGGGGGATGCCTGGTACGTGCAGCCGCGGGCGGTGCTCGGCTTCATCGCGGTGATGGCGGTCGGCGCGCTGGTGCTGCTGCGCAAGGAGCGCGAGATCGCGGCGCGCGAGTCGATGGTGGCGCCGCCTCCGGCTCCGCCGAACTGATCAGGGCTTCGGCGTGTCTGCGTCTGCGGGCGCACGCTCTGTACGTTCCCAGGAGCGCTGCTTGCCGCGTGTGAAGAAGCTGAAGTAGAGCGGCAGCTTCCACAGTACGTACAGCGGGATCGCGAGCAGATCGCGCGCGCGCACGAGCTCGCGACCGTACGCGAGCCAGCCTGCGAGCACGCCGACGGCGATCGCACACAGGCTCACGACCACGATCGCGAGCGGCAGGCCACTCGCGCCGAGGATCGCGGCCACCGCGCACACGCCCGTCGCCGCCACCAGCATCAACACCAGCAAAGACAGCGGCGGCACGCACAGCTCGAGCGCGAGCGAGATGAGCTGCATGCGCCCGCTCGAAAGCCCGTGCCGCAGCAGGCGCGGGCCGTGCGAGAACAACGTGGCGAGGTGGCCGTGCTCCCAGCGCTTGCGCTGCGCGCTCGCGGCCTTCTCGCGCTCCGGCAGCGCGCTCGTCACGCACACGTCCGGGCACAGCCGCGGCGCGTGGCCGAGGTGCGCGAGCTCGAGGCCCATCACCATGTCTTCGACGAGGTGATCGTCGGTCGGGGGTGCCTTGCGCAGCACGTGCCAGGGAAAGCCCATGCCCGTGCCGGTGAGCAGACACGGCTGCCCGAGCGCCGCGAGGCCGCGCGGGCGCACGCGGTTCTTCACGAGAAACGCCAGCGCGGAGACCACGGAGCGGCCGCTCGGGCGCTGCGCCGGCGTCAGCACGTAGTCCGCCTGCACGGGCGCGTCATCGGCGAGCGCGCGTTGGGCGAGGCGTGCGATGCCCTCCGTGGACACCTCGCAGTCCGCGTCGACGATCACCACCGCGTCCGGAGGATCCGCGGCCAGCTGCTCGAGACCGTGGGCGAGCGCGTAGCCCTTGCCGCGGCGAGCGGCGTCGTGGCGCTCGAGCACGCGGACGTGCTCGCCGCTGGCGGCGGCGAGACGCGCGGTGTCGTCCGTGCAGTTGTCCGCCACGACCCAAAGCTGCGTCGCCGCGCTCAGCTGCGGCGCCAGGGCGCGCACGGTCTGCTCGATGCCTGCGCTCTCGTTGTGGGCGGGCATGAGCACGGCCACGCGCCGGCCCTCTGCCGCTTCCAGCGGCGGACGAGCAGGGCGGTAGAGGGCGCCGAGCACACACTCGATGAAAAACCACAGGCTCGGCAGCGCCGCGCACAGGGCCATGGCCAACAGCGGTAGGTCGAAGAGCAGGTGCATGGGCGTTCAAGGTCTGCGAACGAGTGACCGATTGTACCGTGGCAAGCCCATGGGAGGCGTGCCCGATTCGAGCGGACCGGAGCGCGCGGCGCACACCGCGCGGCAGTGTCCGGCGAGGAAGGCCGCTGTGGACCGTACACAAAGCATGCAGAAGTATCAGCGAGCAATCTGCGCCGGCGGCCTGGCCCTGGCGCTCAGCTGTGGGCCGGCCGCGAAGAACGCGCCGGAGCGCACCGACGTCGGCTACGAGAACACGGCGGGCTCACCGCTCGTCGAGCCCACGGGCGGCACGGACGCGAGCACCGCGGGCTCGCCGCTCATCATTCCCATCGGCGGCACGCCCGGAGGCAGCGCCGGTGCGGGCTCGGGCGCGCCGCGCGATCCGGCGCAGTGCGCGCAGGCACGGGCGAACACCACGCGCATCACGCCGCGCGTGATCCTGGTGCTGGACGGCTCGTGCAGCATGTCGACCGACTACCCGGCGAACGGCAAGGCGTCCGCGACCCGCTGCGTCGAGAACGCGAACGGGCGCTGGGCCGCGCTGCGGCGCGCGCTCCTCGACGCGCAGAGCGGCGTGATCGCGAAGCTGCAGAGCGTGGTGCAGTTCGGGCTGGCCACGTACGGCACGGCGCCGACCTGCCCGCTGCCCGCGCAGCCGGTGGTGCCCGCGCTCGACAACTTGCGCGCGATCGAGGCCAAGCTGCCGGCCGTGCAGCCCGGCATGTACACGCCGACCGGCCCCGCGCTCGACTGGGTGTACGACAACTTGATCGAGCCCGTGCGACCGGACGCCGTGAATCCGCCGCAGATCGTGATCCTGGCGACCGACGGTGAGCCGAACTCCTGCAACGGCGGCGGTGGCGGTGCGATGACGAACTATCAGCCGTCGATCGACGCGGTGACCAAGGGCACGAAGCTGGGCGTTAAGACGTACGTGTTCAGCCTGGCCGACGCGACCGGTGCCTTCCACGATCACCTGCAGCAGCTCGCGAACCTCGGCAATCCGGCGGCGAACGGCGCGGCGAAGCTGTACGAGCCGACGTCGCCCGCGCAGCTCGCGAGCGACTTGCAAAGCCTCGTGGGCGCTGCCGTCAGCTGCGAGATCGCGCTCGACGGCGCAGTGGAGAAGGGCAGCGAGTGCACGGGCAGCGTGAGCCTGAATGGCCGCGCGCTCGGCTGCAATCAGGCCGACGGCTGGAAGCTGCTCGACGCCAAGCGCATCGAGCTGCAGGGCGCAGCCTGCACGGAGCTGAAGCGCGACAATGCGCTAGTGGACGCGCGCTTCCCCTGCACCGTATTCACGCCGAACTGACGGCGCACGAGAGAGAGAACACCGCGGAGGCGCCAAGACGCCACGAGAGGGAGATGAGCTCCGCGGATGTCCGCGGAGCCAATCTGCGTCTCGTGGCGACTTTGCGTCTTGGCGGTTTTTCCCTCTCGTTTCCATGTGACCTGCGTACTTGCAAGCTCGTGTGATCCGCGCGAGTTTTGCCGGCCGAGGAGGACACATGGTCGAAGCACGCGCGGTACGGATTGCAGGCAAAGGTGATGTCGACGTGCTGCAGCTGGGCAGCTTGCAGGTCGCGGAGCCCGGCCCGGGCGAGCTGCTCGTGCGGGTCGCGGCTGCGGGTCTGAACCGCGCCGACACCTTGCAGCGCAGGGGCTTTTATCCGGCGCCTCCCGGTGTCGTGCCGGACGTGCCGGGCCTCGAATATGCAGGGCACGTGGAGCAGGTGGGTCGCGGCGTGCGGGACTACGCCGTGGGCGATGCCGTGATGGGCATCGTGGCCGGCGGCGCGATGGCCACGCACCTCGTGGTGCACGAGCGCGAGGCGCTGCGCGTGCCGAGCGGCATGCCGATCGAGGAAGCCGCGGCCATCCCCGAGGTGTTTCTGACGGCGTACGACGCGCTGTTTCCCCAGGCGCAGCTCCGTATCTCGGAGCTCTTGCTGGTGCACGCGGTGGGCAGCGGCGTGGGCACGGCCGCGCTGCAGCTCGGCGTCGCGGCGGGCGCGCGTGTCGCGGGCACCTCGCGCAGTCAGGAGAAGCTCACGCGCTGTGAAGCGCTGGGGCTCAGTGACGGCATCCTCGTCGAGGACAAGACGTTCGCCAAGGCGCTTGCAGCCAAGAGCGGCGGAGGTGCGGACGTGATCGTCGACCTGGTCGGCGCGTCGTACCTCGCGGAGAACATCGCGGCCCTGGCCATGCGCGGGCGCGTGGTGATCGTGGGGCTGCTCGGTGGTGCCACGGCGGAGCTGCCGATCGGTGCGCTGCTCGCCAAGCGAGGCCAGATCTTCGGGACGGTGCTGCGCAGCCGCAGCCTCGAGGAGAAGTCGACTCTGGCGCAGGCGTTCACGCGCCACGCGCTGCCGCTCTTCGCTGCAGGCAAGCTCAAGCCGATCGTGGATAGCGTGTTGCCCATGACCGAGGTGCGTCAGGCGCACCAGCGCATGGAGAAGAACGACAGCTTCGGCAAGATCGTGCTGCGCTGGTAAGGCGCAGGAGCTGGCGACGGCGCCGGACTGACCCCAGGGTCGTGACAGGAGCAAGCGCGCTGACGCCGCCGGCTCGTAGCTGTGTCGGGCCAGGCGGCCCTGGCGCGCGCTCCGTCAACGAGGAGAGCACCGATGATCAAGTGGGCAGGCTGGCTCATCGCATTGTATGGCGCCGCGCATACGCTCGGCGCACTGACGGTCGTGGGCGCGGGTCGGCACGCCGGCGCGTGGTTCACCGGCGCGCTGTGGCAGGATGATTTCGCCGCGATGAGCGCGGCAGGCAGCGCGTATTGGTTCAGTCTCGGAAGCTTCGGCATCCCGCTCACGGTCGTGGGGTTGACCGTGTTGTGGCTCGGACGCCGTGGCATCAAGCCGCCGCTATTCATCCCCTACATTCTGGGAACCTTGACAGCTGTCGACGCCGTGATCCTCCCGCTCACGCCGTGGCCGATCATTCTGATCGCAAACGGCCTCTTGCTCGCAGGCACTCGCCGCCACGCAGCAAACCCGACCTGACGCGGGCGCAGCCTGCGTCAGCGCGGAGCCGTCACCGCGCGCTCCGGCTGGACGCGCAGGAGCAGCACGGCGCCGGCGATGAACAACACGAGTAGCGACAGGATCGACTTGCGCGTGCTGCCCGTCAGGACGGTGACGAGGCTCATCAGCGCGGGGCCGAACACGGCCGCGAACTTGCCGAGCATGTTGTAGAAGCCGAAGAACTCGCCGGCCTCGTCCGGTGGGATGAGACGGCTGAAGAAGCTGCGGCTGAGCGCTTGCACGCCGCCCTGCACGAGGCCGATGACGATGGCCAGCACGTAGAACTCGGCCGCCGTGGTCATGAAGTAGCCGAACACGGTCACGCCGCAGTAGATCGCGATGCCCAGCAAGATGCTGCGCTGCGCGCCGAGGCGATTGGCCAGCTTCGCGAACACAATCGCGGCAGGGAAACCCACGAACTGCGTGATCAGGAGCGCGATGATCAAGCTCTGGCTCGGCAGGCCGAGCGACAGCCCGTAGTCGACCGCCATACGAATCACCGTGTCCACGGCGTCGATGTACAGCCAATACGCGAGGAGGAAGCGCCAGACCTGAGGCATGCGGCGCACGCGGGCAAAGGTGCCTCCGAGCTGCGTCAGCGCGCGCCGCAAGGCGCCGCCACCTGGCTGCGGAGGACCGAAGTCACGCTCGCGCACACGCCTGAGCAGTGGCAACGTGAACACGGCCCACCACAGCGCGACCGTGAAGAATGAAGCTTTGACGCCGGCGGCGGCATCCGCCAGCCCGAAAAGCGCCGGTTTGAGCGTCATCGCCACGTTGATCGCGAACAGCACGCCGCCGCCGAGGTAGCCGAACGAGTAGCCGAGCGCGGACACGCGGTCGCTGTCCGCGTCGCTCGACACGCTCACGATCAGCGCATCGTAGAACACCAGGCTGCCCGCGAAGCCGATCGAGCCGAGCGCATAGCAAGCGGCGGCCGCCGCGTAGTCGCCCTTCGGCACCAGCGCGAGCGCCGCGGTGGCCGTGCAGCCGAGAGCGGCGAAGGCCGCGAGCCAGCGCTTCTTGCCGTGGCCCGCGTCCGCGAGCGCGCCGAGCACCGGCGCGAGCAGCGCCACCACGATGCTCGCGAGCGAGTTCGTGAGGCCGAGCCGGCTGCTGCTCTCGGCGGCGCTGCTGCCCGCGCTCCAGTACTGCTTGAAGAACAGCGGGAAGAACCCGGCCATCACCGTGGTGGCGAAGGCCGAGTTCGCGCAGTCGTACAGGGCCCAGGCGATCGCGGAGCGTCGTTCGTCTGGGCTCTGCATGCTGCTTGGCTGCGGCGATCAGTGCGCTTCAGGGACCGCGGGCGGCAGGGTGGCCGGCGCGGCGCTGGTCGATGGTGCGGGTTTGCTCGGCGTCTTCGCCGGGGCTTCGGCGCCGGCGCGCTTACTGAACGCCGAGTGCGCCGTGACCGCGACCACGACCACCACGCTCGCCAGGCTCATGGCCGCGAAGTGATCATCGTTCCACGACAACAGGTCGTAGATGAAACACGTGAAGCCCGCGAGCACCGCGGCCAATATGCCGGGTATCTTCCTGCGTTCCCACAGGAAGCCGTAGGTCATGAGGAAGCCGTAGTAGTAACAAGTGAGCTCGGCGGCCATGACGATCAGACCGGTGCCGAGGCTCGCCGCCACCCAGTCGTCTTCCTCGCGGTCACCCGCGCGCGCGAGCAGGATGCAGAACAGGAAGATGAGGCCGTAATAGAGTGGCGCGCGCGTCTTGTAGAAGTACTCCTTCGCGTCTTTCCACTCCTGGAACGGGTCGTCGAGCTTGTCGTTACGCATGTTGATGGCACGCGTCGCGAAGTCGTAACCCATCACGGTCTTGAGGCCCATGTTGTTGGTCAGGGCCGTGGCGAGGTGCTTCTTGCTGTTGACCGCGAACTCCGGCCAAGCGTCGAGGCCGTTGGTGGCCCAGCCCGAGGTCGGGATCAGCACGGCCATCGCGACGATGCAGCCCGCAGCGAAGCGCTGGTGCTCGCGCGACAGGAAGAAGCGTCGCTCGCGCACCATCGCGGCGAGCGCCTTCAACACGATCGCGGCGACGACGAAGCCGGGGAATACGCGCAGCAGTGCGCCGTAGGTCAGCGCTGCGCCGCCGAAGAAGTGCTTGCGCTTACGCAGCAGGCAGATGCCGACGATCATCCACAGCTGCCAGTCGTAGCGAAGGAAGGAGCCGCCGTTCCACCAGAAGCGGGCGGGGAAGTTGCAGCCCCAGTAGATCGCCGCAACCGCCGCGGCGCGCCAGCCGAACGCCCACAACACGGTGAGCCACATCGCGATGAGATAGCCCGAGTCGATGATGCCCAGGTTGACGATGTTGTCCCAGGTCAGATCGACGCGCTCCGTGATCAAGCGGCCGATGATCGCCCACACGGGTGTCGCGTTGTAGCCGTGGTCGTTCTGGGACTCGTCCCAGCGATCCAGCGAGAAGCGCGAGCGGAAGAAGCGGATGTCAGCGCGGAACTGCTCGAAGCGCTTCGTGTCCGGGAACAGGCTCGTGCAGATCTCGGGATGCGCGATGATCTCGTCGCTGTTGCCGAGCTTGTTGTCGCTCTCGATGCGGCGCATCTTGCGCGCCTGCACGCGGTTCTTGTAGCCGTCCTGAATGTCCGCGACGGCCGTGCACTGGTAGAGGCGCCTGTACCGGAGCTCCGGGTACTTGGCGCCCATGATGTAGTGGTAGTGCTCCCAGATGTGAATGTAGTGATCGAAGTGGTAGTGCCCGATGTTCCACCACGCGTAGAAGCAGAACACGCCGATGATCGCGAGCGTCGTGTCGAACAGGCGCGGGCCTTCCGCGCGCAGTGACAGGAACCCGACGGCCATACCGATCGAGAACAGCAGCACCGACGTGTAGTAGAAGCCGGGCGCGCTGCCGTGATCTTTGGTCCACTTGACCAGCGTCACCAGACCGCTGCCGTTCGCGGCGATCGCGCCGAGCCAGAGCAGGAGCGCGGAGCCGAGCACCAGGCAGCTGATCAGAACCGCAGCCATGAGCGGCTGTGCGCGCTTGATACGGAACGTCACGGCGGCGCCGATCGCGAGCACCGCGAGCAGCCCCGCGCCAGCGTAGAACGCGCCCGGACTATGGTCGGTGCGCGCCCACTTCACGATGTCGGCCGGCGTGGTTCCCGTGTCTGCGAGCCCGCCGAACCAGGCCGAGAGCAACGTCAGGACGCCGAAGAAGCCGATCAGCACGCTGCGCCAGCCGATGGCCCGAATCCTTGCCTGGGCGAAGCGGCGCCAGAACGTGGCGATCATGAGGGCGGCGGCGACCAGCGAGATCACGCCCTTGATGTTCACCATCACGTCGTTGTCGATCGCGTCCCAGCCGTACTTCTTCGGCGGCAGCTTGAGCTTCGGCGGGAAGACCGCGGGCACCTTGCACAGCGCCTGCAGCTCGGAGATCGAGAAGAAGCCGTCACCGCCGCGGCCCGTGACGCGCAGGTGACGCGCGTTCACTGCGTGCTGCAGGTTCACCCAGCGCGTGCGCAGACCCATGCCGACGAAGGTTGCGGGGGCCACCCAGATCGGCGTGAAGGTCGTGCCGTCGAGCGAGCCCTCGATCACGTACTCGTCGTTGTTGTCACCCTGGATGACGAGAGCCTTCACCGGCTTCACGCTGCCGAGGTCGTACTCGAAGCGCGCGTTGGCGGCGACGACCACGGCATCTGGGTTCGACCAGAACGTGCCTTCCTCCGCGAGCGTGTCGTCGGTCACCCGCGGGACCCAGCCCGTCACGCCGCG
>Ga0190269_10000197_pt1 | contig 32023 bp, 26 predicted proteins | sample Popmic249IS_FD_133749 | JGI IMG/M metagenome (GOLD analysis project Ga0190269, IMG submission 133749) | Populus adjacent soil microbial communities from riparian zone of Blue River, Arizona, USA - 249 IS | ecosystem: Environmental > Terrestrial > Soil > Riparian zone | place: USA: Arizona... | reverse complement strand
GGCCGTCGCGGGTGCGGAGGTCGGCTCGGCGTTTTGCGTGATCATGCTGGTGACCGGCCCGCTCTGGGCTCGGAAGGCGTGGGGCACGTTCTGGACGTGGGATCCGCGCCTGACCACGACGTTGCTCGCGGGCATGATCTACTTCGCGTATATCGTGCTGCGCTCCTTCGGCAGCACCGGCGAAGTCGAGAAGCGCTTCGCCGCGGGCCTCGCGATCTTCGGCCTGCTCGATATACCGGTGATCCACTACAGCGTGCAGCGCTGGCGCGGCACGCACCCCACCGTGATCACGGGCAAGGGCGGTGGCTTGCACCCGGACATGTACCCCGCGTTGTTCGTGGGCTTTGGACTCTTCACCTTGCTGGCAGTGCTCTTGATGTGGCAGCGCGCGCGGATCGAGCGCTTGCGACAGCGGCTTCTGACCATCGAGATCGACGCCGCCGAGCGCGGCCTGCTGGAGGAAGCTTGATGTTGCGACGCTTATCGACCCTGGTGCTGCTCGCGGGCCTGTGGCTCGCTCCGCTGCTGCTCGGCCAGGCGCAGCTGGCCGCACAAGAGGCCAAAGACGGCGTCTCCGCGCAGGAGGATCGCGCGCAGAGCTTCCAGGCCGTGACGGGCGGCGTCAAAGAGGACATCGCCGGTGGCCCGCTCATGCTGGCCGCCTACGCGGTGGTGTGGATCCTGCTGTTCGGCTACGTCTGGCGCTTGATTCGACTGCAGCGCGGGGTCGAGGTCAACTTGGAGCGACTCGAGCGCAGCGTCACACGCGAATCGCGATAGACTGAGGTTCCGTGCCAACCATCGCTCACCTGCTGTACATTCCGGGTGTTCTCCTGATCGGGATCGCCCTGGGATTCGTGTTGGGTGCGCGGGCTGCTCGCAACGAGCTGGCGCGCGCGCAGAAGACTCGTCGCCGGTAGTGCAGCCGCGGGCTTTGCCCCCGGTCGGAATTGAGCCGCGCTCGTCGCGGTTGCCGCACGAAGTGTTCCGCGGCTTCGGAGCTCGATGCCACTTCGTCCACGCGCGTGGCGCGCGTTCACCGGGTTGTCATTGCCGTTCCTCGTCGGCCTGAGCGCGCCGAGCTGTGAGCGCGCGCGTCCGGAAGCCGAATCGGCATCGCAGCCATCCGCTGCGGAGATGGCTCGGCCGCCGTCCGCAGCAACGCTCCCGACTGCTCCGATCCCGCCGCCGTCCGCGGCTGCCACACCCGCCGCGCCGGCGCCGCCGCCGGCAGCAGCCACCGGGGCCGAGCCGCAGCGCCGCTTGCGCCTCGAGCCGGACGAGCCTGCGTTGCGCCTCGACGCCGAGCGCTTCCCGGGCAGTGCGTTCTTCGTGCAGCAGATCCTGAGCGACCTCGCGGTGGCGAGGCTGCACGGGCTCAAGCCGGTGGGCTCCACGTCGACGGTATTCCGCGCGAGCCTCGATGCTCCGTTCCGCGCGGCTTTCAAGGCCACGACGCGCGCCCGTCGCCGCGGCCCGAGCGCGGAGGTCGCGGCGTACCGCTTGGCCCGCGTGCTCGGGCTCAGCAACGTGCCACCGGCCACGCTGCGCCGGGTGCCGAAGGCCGCGCTGCAGCGAGAGCTCGAGCCGCGCGCGGCTGCGAGCTGGCCGCAGATCGCCGAGCGTCTGGTGGTCGATGCACAGGGCGAGGTGGAAGGCGCGGCCATCTTCTGGATCGACGGCCTGCGCGATCTCCCGATCGAAGAGCGCGGTGCGCGCGAGACCGCGTTGCGTGCGTTGCGCCAGGGCGAGGACATCCCGGAGAGCCTCGCGCTGCTCTTGCCGCAGCTCAGCAACTTGCTCGTGTTCGACTGGCTGATCGGAAATACCGATCGCTGGAGCGGCGCGAACCTGAAGGGCGATGGCGCGGGACAGCTCCTGTTCATCCGCGACCACGACTTCGCGTTCGGCAAGCTCAGCGCGGAGCAGGAGCAGCGCCTGTTCGCGCCGCTGGCGCGGAGCGAGCGCTACTCGCGCGGCCTGATCTCGCGAGCGCGCGCGCTCACACCTGAGGCCTTCGAGCGCGAGCTCGCCAAGGACCCAGGCTTCGCGCGCACCCCGCCGCGCATCGAAGCCGCGGCACTGGCCGCAGTGTTCGCGCGTCGCGATAAGCTCGTGGCGCACATCGATGGCCTCGTCGCCAGCCATGGTCCGGACAAGGTCCTACCGTTCCCCTGAGCAGCCATTTGACGGCGCGGACATCCATGCTTAACCGCTAGGACACGCGCGCCGAGCCAGATTGGCGCCATGAAACTCCAGCTTGGCTTGATCACGCTCGCGCTCGCTGCCGCTTGCAGCGTCTCTGAAGATCCCGTCCCCGTGCGAGCCACCTCGCCGCAGACGGCGGCCACGGAAGGCTCGGACGCGGGCGAGGCTGGCGCCGAGGACGCAGGCGGCGATGATGCCTCCATGCCAGACGAGCCCAAGGTCCTCGACCTCGCCGACGTGCGAGACAACCCCACGCAGTACACGTGGTTCGACTTCCGCCCCAACGTCAAGAAGCTGATCCTCGCGGGCGCCGCCGAGACCGAGCACATCGCCATCCTCTGGTACACGACCGCAGACGGCGGCGTTGGCCTGCATTACCACTCGAAGACCGAGTCCGTGTACGTGATCGAAGGCACGCAGACGGACGGGAAGGGTGAGTACCCGACGGGCACGCTCTACTTCAACCCGCCGGGCAGCGGCCACCAGATCACCGACAGCAGCGGCTTTTTCTTGCTCGCGTACGCTGCGCCCCCGGACTTCATGAACACCGCGCTGATCGGCGAATACAGCCCCGTCCGCATCGACACGAAGGCGAGCGACCTCGGCACGCGTTACGACTTCACCACGCAAGCCGAAGGCGCGCGCAGCCACGCCGTGCCGCTTCCGGCCGCGGGCGGCATGGCCGCCGAGCTGATCGAGCTCGACGGCGCAGGCACCTACAGCTTTCGAGGCAACTACGTGCTGGTGCTCGAGGGCACTTGCCTCGTGAATGTGATGCGCCTCGGCGCGCAGAAGCTCGTCGTGAGCGGCAGCGTTGCGCCTGTGCCTTACGCGCTCGCGGCCTCGAGCTCTGGCTCTTGCCGGATCCTCGGCGTGGCGTTTCGCTGAAAGTCGCAGCGCTCGAGCCAGGCCACGAGCCGCGGAAACGCCCCGAGCTCGTGTGCGAGGGTGCTCGTTCGCGCGAATTCATCGAGCTGGGCGGAGACCGCAATGTCCGCGATGCTCGCGCGCTCGCCCACCAACCACGGACCCTCAGCGAGCAGGCCGTCGAGCGCCGCGAGGTGCTCGAGCAGCGCGCTGCGGATGAACGCGTCCGGATAGCGACCGAGCCCCTGCACCTTCACGGCGCGCTGGTACGGTCGCATGCCCAATCGGACGATGCTGCGCTCGTAGGCCGGACGCCCCTCGCAGAACAGCGCGACGGCTCGCTCGCGCGCGACCGGATCGCAGAAGCGCGACCACAGCTCGAACCAGTACAGTGACTCGTCTGCCCAGTCCTCGAGCAGGTGCGCGAGCTGTCGCTCTCGCGGTCTAGCGGGGTAGAGCGATGGCTCCGGGTGCCGCGCCTCCAGCATGCGCGCGATGACGCTGCTGTCCGCGAAGCGCTCGCCAGCGTAGTCGAGGATCGGCAGCTTGCCGGCGTGCGACAGCCTCTTCACCTGCAGCGCGCGCACGCCGCCGTACTCCACCACGTCGTACGCGAGGCCCTTCAACGCGAGGACCTTGCGGACCTTGCCGCAGAACGGCGAGATCAACCATTGATGCAAGACGATCTTGGGTTGTGTCACCATCACCAGCGCTCCTTGAACGGTCGTAGATCGAGCTCGAAGGTCCACGCCGAACGCTCCTGCCGGGACAGCTGGAAGACGGTCTCGGCGATGCTCTCGGCGCGCATGAAGAAGTCCTCTGCGCGCTGCTCGAAGAAGGCCCGCGTGTGTGGGGTGTCGATCACGCCGTCGATCACCACGTATGCGACGTGGATGCCGGCGGGGCCCAGCTCACGGGCCAGCGACTCGGCGAGCGCGCGCTGCGCGGACTTCGCGGCCGCGAACGGCAGAACGCCGGCTGAGCCCCGTCGCGATGCGGTGGCGCCGACCACGATGACCTCGCCCGTGCCGCGCTCCAGCATGGCGGGCAACGCGAGCTGCGTCGCGCGCAGGCAGCCCGAGCAGTTGAGCCGGAACGCGGTCTCCAGCGTGTCCCAGTCGGTGCCGCGCGCGTCGCCGAACACGAAGTTGCCGGCGTTATAGACGAGCGTGCGCAAGCTGCCGAGCGCGTGCACCTGCGCGAACGCGCGCTCGAGCGAGCTCTGACAGCTGGCGTCGCAGGTGATAGCCAGCGCGCCCGGAACCTGCGCGACGAGAGCGTCGAGCTTGGCGCGATCGCGCGCCAACATGGCGACGCGGTTGCCGGCCGCTGCGAAGCGCTGCGCGAATGCGAGGCCGTTGCCGGGTCCTGCGCCCACGATCGCGCAGACAGGCGTATCCGCAGCGTGTGCTCGAGGAAGGGTCATGGCTCTAAGCTGCTCGCGCGGCGTGCCGCGGACAAACGAAAACTTCTGCGCGATGGATTAGAAGGACTTCGTCATCGCGGCGCCGTGGGTCGGGGCTTGGGGCGAGGGTTTCAGCGCTCGCGTAGCTTGCGCAGGCGTTCACCGATGCGGGCTTCTTCGCCCTGTTGGGTCGGCCGGTAGTAGCGCTTGCCGATCAGTTTCTCCGGCAGGTACGTCTCGCCCGTGGCCACGCCGCCCTCGTCGTGTGGATAGCGATAGCCCTCACCGTAACCCCATTCCTTCATCGCGCGCGTGGGGGCGTTGCGTAGCTTCATCGGCACGGGCAGCGAGCCGTGCGCGTTGACGTCTGCGCGCGCCTCGCTCCAGGCGGCGTACGACGCGTTCGACTTCGGCGCACACGCGAGGAACGTGCACGCTTGCGCCAGCGGATGCAGACCCTCCGGCATGCCAAGGCGCTGAAACGCCTGATCCGCCGCGACCGCGACCGTGAGCGCGCGCGGGTCCGCGTTGCCGATGTCCTCGCTCGCGAAGATGATCAGGCGGCGCAGCACGAAGCGCGGATCTTCACCGGCCTCCAGCATGCGCATCATCCAGTAGAGCGCGGCGTCCGGATCGGAGCCGCGCATGCTCTTGATGAAGGCACTGACCACATTGTAGTGAGCCTCGCCGCTCTTGTCGTGCTGGAGCTCACGGCGGCTGACGAGCCCCTCCAGATCCGCGAGCGCCACGCGCGTGAGGCCGCGCTGCTTTGCGTGCTGCACCGCGGTGTCCAGGCTGTCGAGCGCGCGCCTCGCATCGCCGTCCGCCGCCTGCGCCAGCGCGCGCAGCGCAGGCTCCTCCAGCTCCACACCGAGCGCGCCGAGCCCCCGCTCTTGGTCCGACAGCGCACGCGACAAGAGCTGCACGAGCGCGTCTTCCGAAAGGGCCTCGAGCCGGAACACACGCGCGCGCGACAGCAGCGCAGCGTTCACCGCAAACGAGGGGTTCTCCGTCGTGGCGCCGATCAACGTCACAGTCCCCGCCTCAACGTGCGGCAGGAGCGCATCTTGCTGCGCCTTGTTGAAGCGGTGGATCTCGTCCACGAACAGGATGGTGCGCCGGCCGTGCAGGCGCTTCTGCTCGCGCGCCTCCTCGATGGCCTTGCGCAGCTCCGGCACGCCGGACAGCACGGCGCTCAACGTGTGGAAGCGCGCCTTCGAGCTCTTGGCGATCAGCTTGGCCAACGTGGTCTTGCCGCTGCCTGGCGGCCCCCACAAGATCAGGCTCGGTACGCGGTCGTGCGCGATCGCGCGGCGCAGCAGCTGCTCTTCACCGAGGAGCTGCGTCTGCCCGACCACGTCTTCCAGGCGCGACGGCCGCATGCGCTCTGCCAGCGGCGCGCTGCCTTCCAGCTCTTCCTGATTCACGCGATCGAACAGATCCATCTCGGTGCTCCAAGTCTTTTAGGCTCGCGCTCGCGCGGCGATGTACTTCCGCGTGGGTGTGCGTGGAAGGAAGTCTACATTGCGGCCACCCGGGTTTCATGGGAGAGAATCTACGTAAGCAGCGCGGGGCTCGGCGCGGGCGCTCGTATGTGTTGACCCGTTCGCCGCAAACCCCCGCTCTCGTAGCTCGGAGTCTGTCATGGGGGACAAGCTGGAGCGCATCTTCGAATATCGCGTGCTGCACGCCAAGCAGCGCGAGCTGCAAATTCCTTTGACGCTCGCGGAGCGAGAGCGCGAGCTCAAGCTGAAACAGGAGTTACCGGAACGCGTACCGAGCGTGGATGATCAGGATGCGTTCACCGTCCTGCCGGAACCGATCGCGGCGCAATACGTGGTCGCTGGACATTTCGGCGCGGGCAGCTTGCGCAACGCGTCGGCAAACGGGCTCGCCATCGCCACGATGGAAGAGCCGCCCGCGCTCGGTCAGCGGCTGATCCTGCACGTGCATGACTCGGCACGCGGCGTGGAGTACACGTTTCCGTGCCGCGTGGTGTCACGCGTCGTGAAGAGCCCACCATCCATGGGCGTGCGCCTCGAGGGCGTGCCGTCGCAGGCGCGCACCGGTCATCGTTCGGGCTCCGTGTGGCGCTCCGACGTCTTCCCGCCCGAAGAGCACGTGGTCGGCGGCGGCGGCCGCCAGCGCGCCTGATCCTGTTGCCGCTGACAGCGGCAGCCGCGCTAACGCAAGATCTTCAAGCGACGCGGCGCGTTCGTGTCCGGGGCCCGCTGGCCGCCGGCACGCTCGAACGCATCCATCGCGATCTTGAGCGACAGCGCCTCTGCCAGCTGCATGAAAGCTTTGGCGGTGGGGTGCTCGGGCGTGGCTTGCACGATCGGCGTTCCGTCGTCGCCCCACTGACGCACGCTCGGGTCGAGCGGGATCTGCGCGAGCAACGGCGCGCCCGCGAACTCCGCGATCTTCTTGCCGCCGCCTTCTCCGAAGATGGCGTGGCGCTGGCCGGTCGGGTCCACGAAGTAGCTCATGTTCTCCACGACGCCGAGCAGCGGGAGATTGAGCTTCTTGCACATCGACACGGACTTGTAGACGTCCTGCAGCGCGACCTCTTGCGGCGTCGTCACGATCACGGCGCCCGTGGTCTTCAAGCGCTGCGCCAGGGTCAACGCAACGTCGCCCGTGCCCGGCGGTAGATCGAGCACCAGATAGTCGAGCTCACCCCAGCTCACGTCGCCGAGGAACTGGTTCAGCGCGCCTTGCAGCATGGGACCGCGCCAGATGATCGCGTCCTTGTCGTTCTCGATCAGGAAGCCGATGCTCATCAGCTTCATGCCGAAGCGGCCGAGCGGCTCGATCTTCTTGCCGTCCACCGAGTGCGGGTGACCGGACACGCCGAGCATCGTCGGCACCGACGGCCCGTAGATATCCGCGTCCAAAAGGCCCACGCGCGCGCCGAGCCGGTTGAGCGCGAGCGCGATATTGGCCGCACACGTGCTCTTGCCGACGCCGCCCTTGCCGCTCATCACCAGCACCACGTTGCGCACACCCGGCACGGGATCTTCCGCGGACGTGCGGCGCATCGGCGCCTCGAACTGAAACTTGATGTCCGCGCGGCTGGCACCGGCGGCTTGCAGCGCGGCATCGATCGCCGCGCTCAGCTGCTTTTGTTTCGTGTCGCTGAGCGCGTACACCGTGATCAATGCGCTGACCGTGCCCGCCTGCACCGCCACGCTCTGCACCACGCCGAGCTCGCCCAGCGGTTTCGCGTAGACAGGATCCACCACCGCTTCGATGGTGGCGCGGGCGCTCTGTTCGGTCAGCTCGGTTGGCATGTCAGCTCGGGGGGATTCGTAAGCTCACGCGTCCGTCACGTCAAGCTGACGTATCCCCTGTTTCGCTGCGCGATCCATGCCCTGCGCGCGCCTCGCAAGTTTGCGGTCGAGGCCGCGCTGAGTATTCTGCGCCCGTGCCAGGGTCTTCTCTCGCCGCGCGCCTGCGTGCACCGGTCTTGACCTACGCGCTGTGCGCTGCGGTGTACGTCGCGACCCTGGGCGCGCGTGCGCGCGGGCCATCCGACAACAACCATTTCGTCTCGCTAGCGCAGAGCTACTTGCACGGCCAGCTCTCGGTGCTCGGCGATCGTCCCCCCGGGGACAACGACTGGGCGCAGTTCCAGGGCCGCTGGTACGTGGTGTTTCCGCCGCTGCCGGCCGTGATGATCATGCCCGCGGTCGCGCTCTGGAAAGATGCCGTCTGGGATCGCCTGTACTGGGCGCTCTTCGCAGGCCTGGGTCCCGCGCTCGTGTACGTGCTCTTGCGGTTCCTGCGTGAGCAGGTGGGCAGCGGGCGCCGGCCGCGCGAGGACCTCACCCTGACGGCGCTGTTCGCGTTCGGCAGTGCGTATTACTACGCTTCTGTTCAGGGCACGGTCTGGTTCGCTGCGCACGTCGTCGCGGTGCCACTGGTCGCGCTCTACGTGCTCTTCTCGATTCGAGCGCGCCGACCGCTCCTGGCCGGGTTGATGCTCGGCCTGGCGTACATGACGCGCGCGTCTACCCTGTTCCTCTTTCCGCTGTTCCTGATCGAGGCGCTCGCCGCAGCCCGTCCCGATGACGCCACGGGCCCCGCCGATCCCGAGAGCATCTACGGCCGCGCGCTGCACTTTCTGCGGCAAGTGGATTCGCGGCGTGCCTTCGTGGTGATGGTGTGGTTCGCGCTGCCGCTCGCGGCCATCCTCGCGCTCAATGGCCTGCTCAATTGGCTGCGCTTCGGCGATCCGTTCGAGGTGGGCTACCGCTTCCTGCGCATCCGCTGGAGCGCGCGCATCGAGCGCTGGGGCCTCCTCAACTATCACTACCTCGCCAAGAACCTCGCCGTGTTCCTGGCCGCGCTGCCCTGGCTGTCCTCGGAGGCGCCGTATCTCCGCATCAGCCGGCACGGGCTAGCGTTGTGGGTGACGACGCCGAACTATCTGTGGGTGCTCTGGCCCAAGCGCGTGCGCGTGTTGATGGTGTCGCTGTCAGCTGCAGCGCTGCTCACGGCGCTGGTCGTGCTCTGCTACCAGAACAGCGGCTGGATCCAGTTCGCGTACCGCTTCAGCCTGGACTACAGCGTGCTCCTGATCGCGCTGCTCGCGCTCGGCGGGCGGCGCTTCGGAGTGGGCTTCCACGCCATGCTCGTGTTCGCGTGCGCGCTCAACCTGTTCGGTGCGCTGACCTTCGACCGCGACCCGCGCTTCTACGATCGCGACTCGACGCAGCAGGTCATCTTCCAGCCGGACTGACGCTCGCGAGCTGCGTGCCGGCATTGCGGAAGGCATAGTAGTGGTGAAGCACGCGCTTCACGTAGTGCCGCGTCTCGCGGTAAGGCGGCACGCCCTTGTAGCGATCGATCGCGCCTTCGCCGGCGTTGTAAGCCGCGATGGTGAGCACCAGGTCGCCGCTGAAGCGGTTCGCGAGCAAGCGCAGGTAGCGCGTGCCGCCGAGCACGTTCTGCCGCGGATCGAACGCGTTCTGCACGCCCATGCTGAGCGCCGTGCCGGGCATCAGCTGCATCAGGCCCATGGCACCGGCTTCCGAGATCGCGTCCGGGAAGAAGTTGCTCTCCACCAGCACGACCGCGCGGATGAAGGCCTCTGGCAGCTGGTAGAGCAGCGCGGCCTCGCGGATGTGCGCGTCGTACTGTTGCATGCGGGTCGGGTCCAGCTTTCGCTCGTTGCTGCTCAGAGCGGCAGTCGGCTTGCCGTCCTCATCCGAGTGATAGAGGCGCCGCCAGGCGCCGCCGCGAGGCTGGACGTTCGTATAGTGGACGACGCCGTCGCCGTCCGTGAAGTGATAGATGTCCGCGCGCACTGGCCCCACGGCCAGGGTCAGCAAGACACAGCACAAACCAAGAGACAGCCCGCGCATCAGCCACCATGTTAGCTGGAGCAGCACGCCCGGTCCAAACCCCACCCGTGGTCGCGCGTGAGCGAGTGAGGCCACCGCCCCGCCGGGGTGGCCGCCGTCGGCCGATCCGCTCCGCCCGCGCAGCAGGTGCGTGACGGACCGGTTTCGACTATGGTCCCTCGGTCTGTATGGCTATTCGGTGTGATTACGTTGTCATCGGTGGGGGAATCGCGGGCTTGACCTTTGCGCTGGAGGCTGCGCGCGACGCGGAAGTCGTCGTGGTCACCAAGCGCCTCGTGTACGACTCGGCCACCGCGCACGCGCAAGGTGGCATCGCTGCCGTGCTCGACCCCGCGGATTCGTTCGAGGATCACGCGCTCGACACGCTCGAGGCCGGCCGCGGCCTGTCCCACGAGGACGTGGTGGACATGGTGGTGCGAGACGGCCCGGACCGCGTGCGCGACCTGATGCAGCTCGGCGCGGCGTTCACGCCCGCGGAGAGCGGCGAGGCCGGCTCACTCGACCTGACACAAGAGGGCGGGCACCGCGCGCGGCGTGTGGTGCACGCGGGCGACATTACGGGCCGCGAGATCCAGCGCGCGCTGGTGAGTGCGGTGCGAGAGAACCCGCGCATCCGCGTGCTCGAGAGCCACATGGCCATCGACCTGATCGATCGCTCCCGCTTCGGCGGCACGCGCTCGGTCGCCGGTGCGTACGTGCTCGAGCAAGACACCGGCGTCGTGCACACTTTGCTGGCCAACGCGACCGTGCTCGCCACCGGGGGCGCGGGCAAGGTCTACCTGTACACGACCAACCCGGACGTCGCGACGGGCGACGGTGTGGCCATGGCGTACCGCGCGGGCGCGGAGGTCGCCAACATGGAGTTCTATCAGTTCCACCCGACGTGCCTGTACCACCCGAAGGCCAAGAGCTTTCTGATCAGCGAAGCGCTGCGGGGCGAGGGCGGGATCTTGCGTCGCAAGGACGGCACCGCGTTCATGACCCAGCACCACGTGCAGGCGGACCTCGCGCCGCGCGACGTGGTGGCGCGCGCCATCGACTACGAAATGAAGCGCACCGGCGAAGACTGCGTGTGGCTCGACATGACCTCGCGCACGCCCGACTATCTGCGCGAGCGCTTCCCGAACATCCACGCCGAGTGCTTGAAGTTCGGCATCGATCTGACGCGCGAGCCGATCCCCGTGGTGCCCGCGGCCCACTACATGTGCGGCGGCGTCGTGGTGGACGCCGAGGGTCGCACGAGCGTGCCTGGGCTGTGGGCCGTCGGCGAGACCTCTTGCAGTGGTCTGCACGGCGCGAACCGCCTGGCCTCGAACTCGCTGCTGGAAGGGCTCGTCTACGGGCGCCGCGCGGCGCTCGCTGCTCGCGCCGAGCGCACGCGCAACGTGACCGCGCCCGAGCCTCCGGAGTGGAACTCGGGCGAGGCCGTGCCGAGCGACGAGGCCGTGGTCGTGGCGCACAACTGGGACGAGCTGCGGCGCTTCATGTGGAGCTACGTGGGCATCGTGCGCTCCGACCGACGCCTCGCGCGCGCCGCGCGCCGCATCGCGCTGCTCAAAGAGGAGATCGGCGAGTACTACTGGAAGCACCGCGTGAACACGGATCTGCTCGAGCTGCGCAACATCGCCGACATCGCGGAGATGATCGTGGCGTGCGCGCAGTTCCGCAAGGAGAGCCGCGGCCTGCACTACACCATCGATTACGCCGAGACGAGCGACGCGTTCCTGGGTGACACCTTGCTCTGGCGCGGCAGTCAACCGAGACTGCGTCGTATCGGCTGAGCGCACATGACGAAACCGACGCTGATCGGTTGTATCCAGGCTTTGCTCGCGCTGCTCTTGCTGGGCGGCATCTGGCTCGCGTTGCCCGCCCGCTGGGCGTGGGTCGACGTACCAGGCACGTTGCTCGGCGTGGCGAGCGCGCTGAGCGCCGCAGCGCTGTGGGCCCGCGCGCGGTGGGCGCCGCGCTTCACCCGCATCGTGCTCTGGGCGGAGCTCGTCGCCGGCACGCTGCTGACGACCTTGCTGGGTATGGGCATCGGTCAGCTCGCGGGCTCGTACGGGCCGGTGGGCGCGGGCGGCGCGCTCCTGCTCGGCACGATCGCCGCGCTCGTCTTGCCGTACCTCGTGGTGTTCCCTGCGCTGCAGCTGCGCGCGCTGCGCGAGCCGGAGTGAGCGTGGCGCGTTATCTGCTGCTGTGGGCTGCGGTCAGCGTCGTCGCGTGGGGGCTCGCGTACCAGCACGGCGCGATCGACCTGGATCCCGCACCCGACGCCGCTGCGGCGCGCTTCGCCTACGCTGCGCTCGCGGCCGCTGCCAGCGGCAAGCCCCTGCCGGAGACGCCCGTGAGCGCTGCCGCCTACCGCGCGTCGGGTCCCACGTTCGTCAGCGTGTACGCGGGCGGCGTGCGCAAGGCGCGCTACGTGGGTCACGGCACGCTCGCGCAGGTGGTGCTGACCGCCGCCCAGCGCTTCAGCCGCGACCCCGCACTGCAGGCGCTGCCAGGCTTTCGCGACGGCGATCGCGAGCGCGTGCGCTTCAGGGTGAGCGTGACGCGGGGCAGCGGAGGCTTGCTCGAATTGCCCGGCCTCGGCGTCTTCAGCCTGGTTCCGCTGCGCGATGGCGTCGTGGCCGAGCGCGGGGACGAACGCGCCTACGTCACGCCCGACGATCTGCAGGCGGCGCGCCTCACGGACCGCGCGGTGGTCGCGCCGGTCCCCGATCTGACGTTCGGCACCGACCCCGGCGCGGTGCGCGGGTTGCTCGCGCGCGAGCTCGGCCTGGACGACGGGCTCGACGGCAGTTGGAAGCTGCGCCGCTTGCGCATCGATCCGCTGCCGGAGGCGCAGGAGCCGGCGCGCATCGATGCAGCGAGTCTGCGCGCGGCGGCGCTCGAGGGCGTGCGCTTCGTGCTGCGCCACCAGCAGCGCTCTGGCCAGTTCACGTACATCTACGACGCGCAGCAGGACGCCGCGCTGCCCGGCACCGTGTACAGCCTAGCGCGGCACGCGGGCACCATGTTCTTCCTGGCGCGGGCGGCGCACCAGCTGGACTTGCCCGAGGCGCGCGCCGGTGTGCTGCGTGGCCTCACCTGGGTGCGCGACCACGTGCTCGCGCGCTGCGGTGGCCCGGAGCGCATGTGCCTCGAGCAAAATGGGCGCGTGGAGTTCGGCGGCTCGGCGCTGACCGCGCTGGCCTCGGCCGAGCTGCTCCTGAGCGGGGACGACGCGCTCGCGCGCGATCTGCTCCAGGGGCTTCTGGCGTTCCTGCGCGCACAGCAGCGCGCAGACGGCGAGATGATGCACGAGTACTCGCGCGAGCGCGAAGCGGCGGTAGACATCCAGCGCATGTACTACAGCGGTGAGGCCGCGCTCGCGTTGCTGCACGGCTACGAGCAGCTACGCGACGATCGCGATCTGGCATCGGCGCGTCGCCTCATGACCCACATCACCGGCGCGGGCTGGAGCTTCTTTGGGGCGCGCTACTACTACGGTGAGGAGCACTGGACCTGTCAGGCGGTGGCGAAGGCAGCCGCGCACATGCCCGTGGACGGCGCGCTCGACTTCTGTCTGCGCTGGGGGCGCTGGCAGGAGAAGCTGCAGTACCGCGCGGGGCAGACGCCGTGGGAAGTGGAGGGCGCCTTCGGTGTGGGCCCGGTGCTCTTACCGCGCGTGACCACCGCAGCGTCCCGCGTCGAGGCGCTCGGGCCGATCTACCGCGTGCTGTCGCAGCGTGGCCGCGCAGGCGAGCTGAGCGGTACGCGATCGCTGATCGAGCGCAGCTTGGGGCTCTTGCTGCGCATGCGCTGGGTGCCGGGACCCGCTCACTTGTTTGCCCGACCGGCCGCAGCCCGCGGCGGCATTCCCAGCACGGGCGCTGATCTGCGCTCGCGGGTGGACATGGTGCAGCATGCAGGCAGCGCGTTCTTGGTGTGGGCAGACTTGCTGGCTCGCGAGGCGAAGTAGGAGCCGCGCTCGACAAGTGGCAGTCAGCACATGCGCAGGGACGCTGTTCGCATTGACAGCCCGTACCCCGATCGCTACAAGCCGGCCTACGCCTGCGTCTACCTGAACGAGGAGCTCCCATGGCTGGTTATCTGTTTACCTCAGAGTCGGTTTCCGAGGGCCATCCCGACAAGATCTGTGATGCGATTTCGGATTCCGTGCTCGACGCGTGCTTGAGCGCTGACAAGCGCTCGCGCGTGGCGTGTGAAACCCTGGTCAAGACCGGCTTCGTCGTGGTCGCGGGCGAGATCACCACGAGCGCGCAGATCGATTATCCGAAGCTCGTGCGCGAAGCGATCCGCGAGATCGGCTACACCGATTCGACGATGGGCTTCGACGCCAACACGTGCGCCGTGCTCACCGCCGTGGAGCAGCAGTCGCCGGACATCTCGCAGGGCGTGACGCAGGGCGAGGGCTTGTTCAAGGAGCAGGGCGCGGGCGATCAGGGCCTGATGTTCGGCTTCGCGATCGACGAGACGCCCGAGCTGATGCCGCTGCCGATCCAGCTCTCGCACAAGCTCGTGAAGCAGCAGGCGACCCTGCGCAAGAACGGCAAGCTGCCGTGGCTGCGTCCGGACGCGAAGAGTCAGGTCACCGTCGAGTACGACTCGGATGGTCGCCCGTCGCGCATCGATGCGGTCGTGCTTTCGACGCAGCACGAGGACGGCATCAAGCACAAGCAGATCTCGGAGGCGGTGATCGAGTCGATCATCAAGCCGATCCTGCCCGCCAAGCTGCTCGACAAGAAGACCAAGTTCTTCGTGAACCCGACGGGTCGCTTCGTGGTGGGCGGCCCCTACGGCGACACCGGTCTGACCGGCCGCAAGATCATCGTGGACAGCTACGGTGGCATGGGCCGTCACGGCGGCGGCGCGTTCAGCGGCAAGGATCCCTCGAAGGTTGACCGCAGCGCGTGCTACTTCGCGCGCTACGTCGCGAAGAACATCGTGGCCGCGAAGCTCGCGCGCAAGGCGGAGGTCCAGGTGGCTTACGCGATCGGCGTGGCGAAGCCCGTCGGCGTGTACGTGACGACGTTCGGCACGGGCGTCGTGGACGATGAGAAGATCGCAAAGGTGGTCTCGGAGCTGTTCGACTTCCGCCCCGCGGCGATCATCGAGACGCTCGACCTGCTGCGCCCGATCTACAAGAAGACGGCGGCGTACGGTCACTTCGGCCGCACCGAGAAGTCGTTCACCTGGGAGCAGACGGATCGCGCGAAGGAGCTCGCGGACGAGCTCCTGCCGAAGAGCGCGCTCAACGGCGAGAAGACCAAGCGCAAGGGCAAGGCCGGCCGCGGCGCGAGCGCCGTCGCTGACATCTGAGCATTGCAAGCTGGGTTAGCGCTGCTAATGGCGCAGGCTGCAGGCTGAGCTCATGGCACCCCGGGTGGCTTCATGGCACCCGGGGTTTAGCCTTGTTCATCGGCATCCTGGCTTCAGCGCTGCTAATGAGCGTGCGGCCAGCCTCTACGCCACGCCGAAGCGTGCGACGGCTTCGTTCAGGTAGGGCTCGAGCTCCGGCGCCACGTGGTCGAAGGCGATGGCCACGCGCTGGGGCCATGCGCCTTCCGGGTCTTCGGTGTTGGACTCGAGCCGCAGCACGCGACCGCTCAGGCGGTGCTCGTGGTCGCTGCTCGGCAGCGTGAAGCGCAGCTCCACGTGCTCACCCACCGACAGGTCGCTGCTCACGGCGGCGAGCATGCCGCCGCCGGAGCTGTTGTGCGCCATCGCCACGCGGGCTTGCTGGCCCGCGACGATCTGCACCGGGAACCACACTCGGAAGCGCTCACGCTCGCGCATGGGTGGATCTTACCAGGTCGCGCGCTGGGCTGGGCAAGCCCGCTGACGCGGGACGTCGACTGAAGTGGTCAGTCGGCCGTGACCGGCGGGACGCCCAGGCTTGCGATGCGCGCGGTACGCTGGGCCAGCCGATAGGCGAGGGCGGTGCGGGTGTCCCGCTTCGGTTCCTGGACGCCCCAGCGCTGCAGCATGGTCAGTGCCTCGACGTGCATCTCCAGGGCCGCGAAGGTCGGGTAGTTGCAGGCTCCCAGCGCCGTGCAGCGGGCCAGGGCCAGCTGTGCGGTACCCAGCGCGTCCTCGACGCGGCCACTGGCCTCGTAGGCCTGTGAGAGGCGGTGCGTGAGCAGCGGATCGCGCGCGAGCTCGGGCGGCGCGGCGCGCACCGTGGCGATCGCCAGGCCGGGCTGTCCGAGACGCAGGTAGGTGGTGGTCAGCCGACGAGCGACGTCGAGGTTGCCGCGTCCGTGTGCGGCTTGATCCTCGAGCTCGCTGAGCGCGGTCACGTCCTGACGCTCGCGGTCACTGACGGCGCGCGGGTGAGAGGCGCTGAGCGCAGCCCCAGACAGCAGGAGCAGCGCAAGCAGCAAAACACTCAGCCGTATCTCCATGCTTCGTTCTTCGTTCTTCGGGCTACGTCTTCGGGCTTCGCGCGCCACGAGCAGTGTCGGTCTAGCTCCGCAGGCCAGAGTGCGAGCTGAGGCTTATAGCATATTCACAATCCCCCGAAAGACACCCCGATGGCAGCGTCCACGCGCGCGATTCTTTCCCAAGAATCGCGCTTTTCTGCGGGGTTACGGCGTCCGCTCACGTGGCTGTATACCCAGATTCTGGGATGTCGGACGTGCCTGTCGCAGCGTGCTGCGTGCGTGCTAGCAGCGCAGCAGTGGGTGTCGCTTAGGCAGCGGCTGTGTCATCCATGCGCAGTGCTCTGCAGCCATTAGCTGCAAGGCATGCGAGGTTGGAAACACACGCAGTGAATGGAGTGAAACGAATCACATTTATGTACGTGTGATGTGATTTCAAAAGGCGCTCTTGTGAGTGTCGTGGCAGGCTGCGCGCCATGTCGACCCCCCGTGCCCGTCCCTTGAACGACCTGCGCCTGATCGGCGCGGGCGGGACGAATAAAGTCATGGCGGGCGAGCTGTCTCGCATCGCGCGCCGCGCGCTTCCGGAGCTGCGCTTGAGCGAGCCGCAGAAAGCCGGGCCCGGCGCGCTGCTGTATCCGTTCGAACCGCGGCTCGCGCGGCTCGCTGCGTTTTATCACCGCACCAGTGTGCGCGTGCTGTGGGATGTGCTCGAGACCAGCGCCAACCGGCTCGAGCCATTGTTCGACGACGTGGTCGCGCTCGTGAGCGCGGACGCCCCGCGTTACCTCTGGGATGGCGCGCGCATCAGTGTGTATGCACACGCGGTCGACACTTTTGCCGCGGGCGAGCGCCAGATCATCGGCACGGTCAAGAACGGGGTGATCGAGGCTGCCGCTCGCCGCGGCATGCAGCTGCAGCTGGATCCGGATGCGCCGGATCTCGTCGTGTCCGTGCGCGGTGAGGCAGACAAGCTGACTGTGTCACTCGACCTCGCTGGCCGGCCCATGAACCAGCGCGGGTACCGCACGCAGGGCGGCCCCGCACCCCTGCGCGAGGATCTCGCAGCCGTGCTGCTCATGCTCGGGCGTTTCGACCCGCGCAAAGACGTGCTGCTGGATCCGATGGCGGGCTCGGGCACCATCGCCATCGAAGGAGCTTGCATGGCGCGGGGCATGCCCGTCTGGGTCCCGCCGCGGCGACCGCTGCTCGCTGCGATGCCGGAATTCCGAGGGTTAGACCCCAGCGGCGAAAATTCTTTGTTCGCTGACACGCAACCGACGGTTTTTGCGAGCGATGTACACACAGGAGCATGCGAAGCCGCACGGAACGCGGCGCAGCTAGCCAAGGTTGACTCCTATGTCTGCGTCGAGACGAGTGACTTTCGAGATTTGTCCCCCCGTGCGCTGCCACGCAGCGAAAGCGGTGCCGGATTGATCTTGAGCAACCCACCGTACGGGGAGCGTCTCGCTCCGGGCGACTTGCTCGCGCTGTACAGCGACCTCGGCCGCTTTTGTGCACGTTTTCCAGGGTATCGGGCTGCGTTCCTGGTTGCGAATCGCGAGTTCGAGGCCGCGTTTGGCATGCGTCCACGCATCAAGAAGCCGCTGAGCAACGGTCCGTTGCGCGGCTACTTCTATCTTTATGAGATCGACTAAAGACTAAATTTGACGTGACTTGCGCCAGTTCCAGTGGCGCCGGTCTGATTGCGATCGTAATCTTCGGGTGTTCTAGTCAACTTACATTTGAAGGCGCCGCGCAGGCTCCTAAAGAGCTCTGCTTGGGGGATAAGCAAGGGAGGATCGCTACATGGCGGACACAAATGCGATTGGTTTGGGGGAACTGGCGAAGCGCGAGACGGTTCCGCGCGCTGCGCTCAATTGGTCGGTAGATTCTGGACGCGTCGTGCTCGTGCTGACGACCGGTGACCAGGCGCCGCAACTCATCGACTTCGGAACTCATCCGTACCTCACGGTCGGTCGCTCGGAGCCCGCAGATGTCTGCGTGAGCGATCCAGGCGTCTCGCGCCTGCACGTGCGCTTCTCACGTGAGTCGGGTGGCGTGCGCGTCATCGACCTCGGGTCGCGCAACGGAACGTGGGTACGTGGCATGCGCATCACCGAGGCTCTGCTTTCGGCTGGTGACAGCGTCGTGATCGGCAACACCAGCGTCCAGATCCAGGCCGCAAACCAGAACGCCCTGTCGGCTTCTCTCGATGAAGCTGCGCTGGCGGAGCTCGGCGTCGGTGCCGAGGGCGCGGCCGACCAAGGCTTCGGCCGCGGCGTGAACCTGCGTGAGAGCCTGCGTGAGCACGAGGCGAAGCTGATCCGCGAGGCCCTGCGCTCAGCGCACGGCAACCAGCGTCGTGCCGCAGCGCTGCTCGAGCTGCCGCTCCGCACCTTCGAGCGCAAGCTCAGGAACATGAACCTGCGCCAGCAGGCGATCGCGCGCGTCACGATGTGATGGGGAGGCGAGGGCGCCTGCCGCGCGCGTAGGGAGCGCGCGATACGGCCAAGCGGCGCCCCGCCTCAGCGTGCCCACTACGCACGCTCCAAAAGAAAAGAATCGACTGCGCGAGAAGCCAGTCGGTTCTTTCTTTCTGTGGCCTCCGCAACGCCAACCGCGCGGGACCCGACGTGAGACCGTGCATCCGCACGTCGCGCGCAGCCCGGGTCGACGCGATACGTTGCACGCCCGCTGGCGAAAGCGACGAAGCCTCCACACGTCGCGCGCGCCGGGTGGGTCAGGACGATGAGTTGCGTTGTGCGCGTGCCCCGCTGGCGAAAGCGCCGAAGCCTCCGCACGTCGCGTGCGGCTAGCCCGTGCCGACGCGAAGCGTTGTGCGCGTGCCCCGCTGGCTGACGACGATGCATCCCGCACGCCGCACGCGGCCAGGATGCGACGCGAAGCGTTTGCGCGTGCCCCGCTGGCTGACGACGATGCATCCGCACGCTCCGCGCGCGGCCGGGATGCGACGCGAAGCGTCGTGCGCGTGCCCTCTGGCGTAGACGTCGAAGCCTCAGCACGTCGCGCGCGCGCCGGATGCGAGCGTTACTTTGTAGGGTGCCCCGCTGGCGAAAGTGAGGATGGCCCATGTCTCGTGGCGTCAGCTTCAGGGTGTTTCGCTGCAGCCTGAAGTCCGATGTCCGGCGCCTTTCACAAGCGACGAAGGCCCCGGCTCGCAGCTTCAGCTTCAGGGTGTCTTCCCTGAAGTCCGAAGCCCGGAGCCTTTCAAAAGCGACGAAGGCCCCGGGCGCGTGGCTCAAGCTTCAGGGTCTGCCTTCCCTGAAGCCCGCAGCCCGAAGCCCGAAGCCTTCATCATCCTTCAACGGCGACGCTCGCCACGTCGCCGGCAACCGTCAGGTCAGCAGCGGGGCGATCAGCAGCGACACGACCGCCATCACCTTGATGAGGATCGACACGCCAGGGCCCGAGGTGTCCTTGAACGGGTCGCCGACCGTGTCACCCACGACGGCGGCCTTGTGCGCGTCCGAGCCCTTCTTGTGGCCGGGCAGGCCACCCTTCTCGATGAACTTCTTGGCGTTATCCCAGGCGCCGCCGGCGTTCGCCATCAGCAGGGATAGGGTGGCACCGACGGCGAGTGCGCCGGCGAGCGCGCCTGCCAGCACCTTGGCGCCGAGAATGAACCCGATCAGCACGGGGGCGATGATGGCGATCGCGCCTGGCGCGATCATCTCGCGGATCGCGGCCGTGGTCGCGAGGTCCACGATGCGCGCGGGCTGCGGCTCAGCGCCTTCTCTACCCTCGAGCAGCCCGGGGATCTCCCGGAACTGACGTCTGATCTCTTCCACGATGGCGCCGGCCGCGCGGCCGACTGCCGTCATGGTGGTGGCACCCACGAGGCAGGGCAGGATGGCGCCGAACAGAATGCCCATGAGCACGTCCGAGTCCACCAGGTTGAGCTGCAGCGGCCCGAGGTCACGCGCAGCACGGCTGGCGTTGACCTCCATGTTGAACGCGGCGAACAGGGCGACCACGGTCAGCACGGCCGAACCGATGGCAAAGCCCTTGCCCACGGCGGCCGTGGTGTTGCCGACGGCATCGAGCTCGTCCGTGATCTTGCGGACCTCGGGGCCGAGGCCACTCATCTCCGAGATGCCACCGCCGTTGTCCGCGATGGGGCCGTAAGCGTCGACCGTCATGACGATGGCCGTGCCGGCGAGCATGCCGACGGCTGCCAGCGCGATGCCGTACAGGCCGAGGTACTCGTTGCTGATCCAGCCGACGAGGCACAACGTGAGCAGCGGAATCGCGCAGCTCTCGAGCCCCACGGCTAGACCGCGAATGACGTTCGTGCCCGGGCCCGTGAGCGACGAGGCCGCGATCTTGCGAATCGGGCCCATCGACGTGTAGTAATCGGTGATCAGGCCGACGATCGCACCGCCGAGCGCGCCCGCGCCCAAGGTGATGAGCGCTGCGTTCGTGATGCCGAACGCCGGCAGCACGAAAGCCGCGGCCGCGATCGCGAGGAATGGCGGCACGATCAGCGCCAGACGCAGCACGCGTGCGGGCGGCAGCTTCGACAGGCTGCGCGTGATGAATATGCCGATGATCGAGACCACGAGGCCCAAGGTCGCGAGCAGGATGGGCAGACCCACGGCCAGCGCGCGGACGGCGGACTCGCTCTCGATGCTCGGTGCGAGCGGCTGGAGCTCCTTGAACGGCATCGTCAGACCGAGCGCCATCGCTGCGACGATGGCCGCCACGTAGCTCTCGTAGATGTCCGCGCCCATGCCCGCGATGTCACCCACGTTGTCACCGACGTTGTCGGCGATGACGCCCGGGTTACGAGGGTCGTCTTCCGGGATGTTCGCTTCGACCTTGCCGACGATGTCCGCGCCGACGTCCGCGGCCTTGGTATAGATGCCGCCGCCGATACGCGCGAACAGCGCGATCGACGATGCGCCGACCGCAAAGGCGTGAATGACGGTGCCGAGCGTGTGCTTCTCCGCGTCCCCGAACTGCAGGTACACGAGGCCCAGGCCGAGCAGGCCGAGGCCTGCGACGCACAAGCCCATGACGGCACCGCCATCCAGCGCCATGACGAGCGCGGCCGACATGCCCTTGGTGCGGGCAGCTTCGGTCGTACGCACGTTGGCGAAGGTGGCTGCTTTCATGCCGAAGAAGCCGGCGAGCAGCGAGAGAAAGGCACCGGACAGAAAGGCGAGCGCGGCGTGCGCGCCGAGATCCTGGGCCTGGAAGCCGAAGAACAACGCTGCGGACACGACGGCGGCATAGATCGCGAGCACCTTGTACTCGCGGACCAGGAATGCCATCGCGCCTTCGCGGATGTAGCGCGCAATGCGCTGCATCGTCGCGTTGCCCTCTTCTGCAGATTTGACGCGGAAGTAGAGAAGCGCCGCGACGACTAGGGCGATGCCGCCCGTAGCTATTGCGTACAGCGGAAGTCGGTCCACAGCTGAATCCCCTCGATGGGCTGGAGGTAAGGCGAAAGGTGGGGTCGCGTACATCGCCCAAAACGGGCGTGTGGTCAAGAACTTCGCGAAAAGAACCAGCAATTACAGGCGTTCAGGACCTGACTTCGACACGTTCGAGCAGCTCTGCCAGCCGTTCACCGATGCGTGGCCAGCCGTGGCGGGCAATCACCGCCTGCCGCGCGGGATGGCGCGCACGGCGCATCGCAGGTTCTTCGCGCAGCGAAAGCAGCGCACGGTGCAACGCGGCGGGGTCTTCGGCGGGGACCAGCTGATGAGGCAGCGCATGCTGGCTGAGCAGCTCGGCGACGCCGGGCAGCCGCGAGGCCGCGACAGGCAGACCCGCGGCGAGCGCCTCGAGCAGCGCACACGGCAGCCCTTCGCTGCGGCCGCTCGTCAGCCGTCGCGAGGGCAGCGCGAAGCTATCCGCGGCCTGCAGCAGGGCCTGCTTGTCCGCGCCGCGCACGACGCCCAGAAAGCGGACCGCCGCTCCCAGCTGCTGGGCGCGGCGCCCCAGGGGCTCGCGCAGCGGGCCATCGCCCGCGATCAGCAAGGTCATGCCGCCCCTGGCTGCAGCCTCGAGCGCCACGTCCAGACCCTTGATGTGCACGAGCCGCCCGAGCAGCAGCACGCAGTAGCCGCGCAGGCCGTGCTCGCGGCGGTAGCGCTCGCGCAGCTCGGCATCCGACGTGCTCGGACGGGGGAGGTCGATGCCCATCGGGCAGACGAGCGTGGGGGGAAGCGACATGCCGCGCGGCAAGAGCGCCAAAAAACGCGAGCGCTGCTCCTCGCTCACGAACCAGAGCGCGTCCGCGCCGTGCACCACGCGCTGCGCGAGGCGCGCGCCCAAAGGAATGCGGGCGAGCGCATGCACGTCTGCGGAGTGCAGCACGGCGATCTGCCGCTGATGGCTGCGGCGCACGGCCCCCGCCGCGAGCGCACACGGCAGGGCCCAGTGACTGATCAGCACATCCCAGCCACGCGCGCGCCGCAGCGCATGCCAGTACAGGCTGGCGCAGAAAGGTGCGAGCCCGAGCCAAGCCAAAGGATCCCGCGCGAGATTGTCCGGCACCCCCGCGCCATAAAACGTGCGCTGCAGCGCACGCGGCCGCAGATACGGCACGTGCTTCACAGTGACGTTCGCCACCCTCGCCGCTAGCAGCGGCGGCTCCGACCAGCGGTCGCCTGCGTCGCTCGGCTCCGGGGCGAGCACTTCGACGTGGTGGCCCTGGGCTGCGAGCTGGCGCGCGAAACCGAGCACGAAGTCGCCGGCGATGTCCGACTCGGTGCGCGGGAAGCTCGTGGTGAGCAGGCCGATCCTCACGATGGCCAGCTGCGGAGCTCCGCTCGTTCACGCGCGCTAGGCTCCTCGGGCTGCGCGCCCCGCGTGATCCCGAACGCACGGGCGAGCCGCACGAGCGGCAGGCTGCGCGTCCCGCTCAGCGCACGGCGGACGCGCGCGTGGAGCACGCGCAGAAGGACGTAGGGTACGACGACCAGCGCGTGGCGCAGACGAATGCCGCTTTGCTCGTCTGCGTAGACCGGGCGCACCACGACGTCGCACACGCGCGCATCGAGCAGCTGTAGCTTACCGAGCAGGTCGTTCGGGTAGCCGTAGCCGGTCCAGATGGCGTGCCAGGGCAGCTGCTCAGCCACGCGCCGATGCAACGCGGTGTAGCCGCACTGCGAGTCGTGCACCGGCAGGCCCGTGGCGAGGCGCGTGAGCAGCGACAGCGCCTGGTTGCCGAGCAGGCGCGTCCACGGCATGCGCCGCAGCACCTCCGGATGTGCGAGACGATTGCCCTTGGCGTAGTCCGCCTGCCCGCTCACGACCGGCGCGAGCAGCGCCGGCAGATCCTCAGGGTGCATCTGCCCGTCGCCCGCCATCACGGCCACCACCTCGGCGCCCAACGCGAGCGCCTGCAGGTAGCCGGTGCGCAGCGCCGCACCGACGCCCGCGTTCTGCGCGTGCCGCAGCACACACAGCCGCGGATCCGCATCGGCCAGCGCCAGGGCGCAGCGCGCCGTGTCGTCGCCGCTGCCATCGTCGACCACGATCACGTGGTCGACGTAGGCCGGCATGCTGCGCAGAGTCGCCGCGATGTGCCTGCCCTCGTTGTACGCGGGGACGACGACGGCGATCTGCGCGTTCCGGAACATCCGGCGCGCTTTTACTCCACGGTCACGGTCTTGGCCAGGTTGCGCGGCTGATCGACGTCGGTGCCCTTGAGGTCCGCGACGTAGTACGCGAAGAGCTGCAACGGGATCACGGTCAAGAAGGGCAGAAACGCGCTGGCGCTCGCCGGGATCTCGATGACCTCGTCGCCCAGGGAGTGCGCCTCGTCGTCGCCTTCGGTGGCGATGGCGATGATGCGCCCGCCCCGCGCCTTGGCCTCCTGCAGGTTGCTCATGCTCTTGTCGCGGTGCTCGTCGCGCGGGACCAGCACCACCACCGGCACTGCGGCATCGATCAGCGCGATCGGACCGTGCTTCATCTCCCCGGCCGCGTAGCCCTCGGCGTGGATATACGAGATCTCCTTGAGCTTCAGCGCACCTTCCAGCGCGACCGGGTAGCTCGTGCCGCGTCCCAGGAACAGCACGTCGCGCGCGTCCAGGTAACGGCGCGCGAGGTTCAGGACCAGCTGGCGCGTGCTGGCGAGCGTGTCGCGCATCAGGCTCGGCAGGCGAGCCATGCCCTCCACCAGGTCCGCGGCTTCCTTGGCCCCGAGCGTGCCGCGGCGCTTGCCGAGGTACGTGGCGAGCATCAGCAGCGCGGCGAGCTGCGCGGTGAAGCACTTCGTCGACGCCACGCCGATCTCGGGACCCGCACGCGTGAAGAGCTCGGCGTCGCTCGCGCGTGCGATGGCGCTCCCCATCACGTTCACGATGCCGAGCAGCTTCGCGCCGCGCTCCTTCGCGATCTTCGCGGCCATCAGGGTGTCGAGCGTCTCGCCGGACTGGCTGATCGCCACGACCAGATCCCCCGGGCCGATCAGCGGATCGCGGTTACGGAACTCACTCGCCAGCTCCACCACCGTGGGGATCTTCGCGATGCTCTCGAGGTAGTAGCGCCCGACCATGGCCGCGTGGTGGCTCGTGCCGCACGCCAGGAGGTACACGCGCTGCACCTTCGACGCGATCTCCGCGGACAGGCCGATCTCCTCGGCCACGATGTCGCCGAGCTCGCGATCGAGGCGGCCGCGCAAGGTGTCCTCGATGGCGCGCGGCTGCTCGTAGATCTCCTTGAGCATGAAGTGCTTGTAGCCGGACTTCTCGGCCATCGCGGGCGACCAGTCGATGTTCTTGATCGCGGGTTCGACCGGCTTGCCATCGATCGTGGAGAGCTGCACGCCCTGCGCGCTCAGCACGGCCATCTGGCCGTCCTCCATGATGATCACGCGCCGCGTGTAGGGCAGCACGGCCGGGATGTCGCTGCCGCACAGGTTCTCGCCATCGCCGATCCCGAGGACGAGCGGCGATGCGTTCTTCGCCACGATCAAGCGCTGCGGATCGCTCTTGCGGATCACCGCGATGGCGTACGCGCCCTCGACTTCCTTCAGCGCCGCCCGCACGGCGGCCGAGAACTCGAGGCCCTTCCTGCAGTAGCCGTCGATGAGGTGCGCGATGATCTCGGTGTCGGTGTCGCTGCTCATCTTCGCGCCCTCTTTGATGAGGCGCGCGCGCAGCGGCAGGTGGTTCTCGATGATGCCGTTGTGGATCACGGCGATCTCGCCCGCGACGTGCGGGTGCGCGTTCTGCTCCGAGACGCGTCCGTGCGTCGCCCAGCGGGTGTGGCCGATGCCGACCACACCCTGCACGGGCGTCTTCAGCAGCACCTCTTCGAGGTTCTTCAGCTTGCCGACCGCGCGCACCACGTTGATGCGCTGGCCGTCGTGCACCGCCAGCCCGGCAGAGTCATAACCGCGGTACTCGAGCCGTCGCAATCCGTCGATCAGGATCGGCGCCGAGTTCTTGTCTCCGACGTAGCCAACGATGCCGCACACGGTACTGTCTCCTATTTAGCGTCTTTGGGAGGCTCCGGCTTCGGAGGATTCTGAGCCGGTTGCACGGCCGACGCTGGTGCCGGCGGAGGCGTGAGAGCTGGGGTTTGCGGCCCGCCGCTCGGAGCGGCAGGCGGCGCGAGCGCTGCCGGTGGCGGGATGGGCGCGCCTGGTGCTGCAGCCGAGGGCGGCAGCACGGGGCCGCTCGGCACCGCGGTCTGCGAGGGCAACTGCGCTGGGGTCGAAACCACCAGCTTGCCTTCGGTGTCCACCACCTTCACCGCGCCGTACGGCGCGAGCGCTTCCTTCACCGCGGCGGCCTTGCCCACCACGACGACGAGCGAGTTGTCGGGGCGGATGTAGCGCTTCGCTGCCTCGAGCGCGCGTTGCGCCGTGACGGCCTGGATCTCGGCGCGAAAGCCGTCCCAGTAGTTGTCCGGAAAGCCGTACTGACGCAGCTCGGACACGAGGCCCGCGATCTCGCCTGGGGTCTCGATGTGCAGCGGGAACGAATCGACGAGCAGGCGCTTGGCGTCCGCGAGCTCCGCTTCTGCCGCGGCCTCCGAGCTGATGCGGTCGAGGTGCTGGAAGAACGCCTTCATCGCCTGCGCAGTGACCTCGTTGCGCACGGCGGCAAACGCGCGGAACGGCACCGGCACGATGCCCTCGTCGAGGTCGCTGTACGCGCCGTACGTCAGGCTCTGCTTCTCGCGCAGGTCCATGAACATGCGCGACGCGGCCGAGCCGCCGAGCACTTGGTTCGCGACCAAGAGCGGCACGTAATCCGGATCCTTGCGTGCGAGCGCGAGATTGCCCACGTAGATGACGGATTGTACCGATTCTGGGCGATCCACGAGCACGATCTCTCGCGCACCGCGTGTAGGTGGCGCAGGATAATCCGCTGGCGACACCTGCCGTGTAATCCAGGTCTTGAAGGTCTTGTTCGCGCTTTCGAGCACCTTCTCCTGTGTCACGTCACCCACCACCACCAGGTAGGCGTTGTTCGGTGCGAAGTAACGCTTGTGAAACGCAAGCAGGTCGTTGCGCGTGATACGAGTGATGACCTCCTTGGTGGTGTCCACGTGCGCGTAGGGGTGCTCGCCGTACAGCACTTTCCAGAATTCGCGGCGCGCCAGGAAGTTGGGGCTCTGCGCCATGAGCGAGAGGCGGTCCAGCTCGCGCTTCTTCAGCTTCCGTAGCTCACCCTCGTCGAAGCTCGGCTCTGTCGCGAGCTCGCCGATCAGCGCCATCGCGTCCGGCAGCTGCTCGGACAATGCCTGGATGTCGATGGAGATCTGCTCTTCGTCGTTGTGGATGGCGAGACGCGCGCCGAGGAAGTCCACGGCCTCTGCGATCTTCGCGCTGCTGCGGCGCGCAGTGCCCTCCTTCAGCATCTGCGCGACCAGCTGGGCGGTGCCGGGCAACTCCTTCGCATCGCGCGCGCTACCGGCCTTGATCACCAGCTTGATGTTCACGACTGGCACGCCGTGCAGCGCGACCGTGTTCACCTCGAGGCCAGAGCCGGTGTTCTCGCGGGCGATGGGCGGGAAGTGGATCTCACGCGGCTGCGTGCCCGCGGGCGGCGCCTGGCGCGTGGGCACGACGGGCGCGATCTGCTCGACCTCGACCTTCGTCGGCGTGGTCTGCGCGGCGGGCGGCAGGTTGCTGCCGCCGCCGCAAGCTGCAAGCGCGCCGCACAACAGGCCGAGCACGGTGCGCTGGGTTCGAAGCTTGAGCTGAGTCATTGTGCTTTCTCCTGCTTGGGTGCGGCCGGTGCACTGGGCGCCGGCTTGGGCGCGGCCGCGGGTGCGGCTGCGGGCGCCTTCGGCGCGTTCGGTTGCCTGGCGGGTCCGGCAGCGTTCGCGTCCGCGGGAGCTCGCGCCGCTGCTGGCTGCGCTGGCTTGGCATTCGCGGGCTCAGCGGCGGCCGCGCGCGCGGGCACCACGTCGAGCACCGTGCGATTGGTGGGCGCGAAGTACTGCCCCGCGACGCGCTTGACGTCGTCCAAGGTCACCGTGCCGTAGCGGTCCAGCTCGGTCATGAGGATGTTCGCGTCGCCGAAGTACGTCTCGTACTCGGCGAGCTTCGTGGCGCGCGCCAGGTTCGTCTCCAGGCCGAACACGAAGTTCGCACGCATGCGGTTTTTGGCCTTCTGCAGCTCGCGCGGCGTGATGCCGTTCTTCGCGATCGCCGCGAGCTCGCCGAAGATCACCGTGCGCGCGGCCTCGGTGCTCTTGCCCTGCGCGCTGATCCCCCAGAACGAGAACAGGTCCGGACCGCGCCGGCCGTCCGTGTTGACCTCGATCTCCTGCAAGATCTCTTTCTCCTTCACGAGCTTCTGGTACAGCCGCGAGCTCTCGCCATCACCCAGCACGAGCGCGAGCAGATCGAGCGGGTAGTGGTCTGGCTCGCGATCCTTCGGGATGTGATAGGCCACGTGAAATGCCGGCAGCTCGGCGAGCGGGTCGAGCATGCTGTCCTTGCGCTCCGCGGTCTGCGGCGCGGGCTCGGGCGTGGTGAACGGCTTCACCGTCGCCTTCGGAATGGTGCCGAAGTACGTCTGCACGAGGCCGAGCGCGGCTTGCGGCTCGAAGTCGCCGGCGATGCCGAGCACCGCGTTGTTCGGCGCGTAATACGTGTCGAAGAACTCCTGCACGGCGGACAGCGGCGCGTTCTGCAGATCTTGCATGTCGCCGATCGTCGAGTGCGAGTACGGGAAGTAATCGCCGTACGCGAGCTCGTTGATGCGCAGCATCGATTGCATGTACGGGCGATTGTCGTAGCTCTGCCGGCGCTCTTCCATCACGGTCTGGCGCTGGTTCTCGAAGTTGTCCTGCGTCACCGCGAGCGAGCGCATGCGATCGGCTTCGAGCCACAGCCCGAGCGCCAATTCGTTGCTGGGCAACGTCTCGAAGTAGTTGGTCCGGTCTTGGCTCGTCGTGCCGTTCACCGAGCCGCCGCGGTTCATGACGAGCTGGAAGTGCTCGCCCTTGCCGACGTTCGCCGAGCCCTGAAACATCATGTGCTCGAACAGATGCGCGAAGCCGGAGCGGCCGCGCTCTTCGTTGCGCGAGCCGACGTCGTAGTAGACCGCCACGGCCACGGTCGGCACGGTGGGATCCGGGTTCAGCACGACGCGCAGGCCATTTGCGAGCGTGTGGCGCTCGATCTTCAGCGCCACCTGGCCGGTGGGCGCTTTACTCGTCTCGGGATTCGCCGACGGCGTCGTCGCCGTTCGGGTTGGGGCAGGAGCCGGCGCACGGGACGGCTGCTGGGGGATGGCCGCAGGGGATGTCGGCGCAGGCGCGCTCTGGGCCGCCGTGGTGAGCGGACAGGCGAGCAGCGCGGCGACGCACAGGGCTCGTTGGGTCTTCGACATTTGGGGGGTCCTCGCTTCGCGGGGCGCCAAGCCTAGATGATGCTTGACGATTGCGACACCTGGACATATGGTCAGCCCATGTCTGTCGCCGCCGTCCTGTCGATCGGAACCGAGCTCACCCGGGGTGAGTTGCTCAACGGCAACGCCCGTTGGCTCGGAGAGCGGTTGGTCGACCTCGGCTTCACGGTCGTGGAGCACACGACCGTACCGGACGACGCCGAGCGCATCCGCAGGACCCTCCTCCGCTTGGCGCGGGACGTGAGCGTCATCGTATGTACGGGCGGTCTGGGCCCTACGTCCGACGATCTCACGACCGCTGTCGTAGCGGATGCGCTCGGCGTCGCGCTGGCTCGGGACGCCGCCTCGCTCGCGAAGATCGAGGCGCGCTACCGCAGCCTGGGCCGGCCTCTGCTGGAGATGAGCAAGAAGCAGGCGGACTTTCCGCAGGGCGCGCGCGTCTTGCCGAATGACGCGGGCACCGCCCCGGGCTTCAGCGTGCAGATAGAAAAGGCGCTCGCGTTCTTCATGCCCGGTGTGCCGCGCGAGATGGAGCACATCTTCGAGGCGCACATCGCGCCGCTGCTGGTCGATCCGCAGCAGGGGCTGGTCGTGCGGCGCTCACATCAGATCCACATTCGGACGTTCGGCACGTACGAGTCGGCGGTCGCGGATCGGATACGCGATCTGGATCTGGGCGGCGCGCGGCATCGGCCGGGCATCACCATCGGCTATCGCGTCACGTTTCCGGAGATCGAGGTCAAGGTGCTCGCCGAAGCTGCGGATGAGTCCGCAGCGCGCGCGCTGGCGGAAGAAGTCGCGGCCGAGGTGCGGCAACGCCTGGCGGACATCGCGTTCGGCGGCAAGGGTGAGACCTATCCGCAATACGTGGGGCAGCTGCTGCGCGCGGCGCAGCTCAAGGTCGCCACCGCGGAGTCGTGCACCGGCGGGCTCGTCGGCAAGCTGCTCACGGACCTGGCGGGCAGCTCGGAGTACGTGCTCGGCGGCGTGATCAGCTACGCCAATAGCTTGAAGACGCACCTGCTCGGCGTGAGTGAGGAGCTCTTGCAGCAGCACGGCGCCGTCAGCGAAGAGGTGGCGCGCGCCATGGCGGAAGGGGCGCTGCGGCAGACCTCCGCCGATCTCGCGGTCGGCATCACGGGGATCGCCGGACCGGGTGGCGGCAGCGAGCACAAGCCGGTGGGCACGGTGTGCTTCGCCCTGGCGCAGCGCGGCGCAGAAACGCTCGCGTTCACGGAGCGTTTCCCCGGGACCCGCGACTTCGTGCGCACGGTCAGCGCGTACTACGCGCTGCGTCTATTTGCAGGCGTCGCACGGTCGATGCTTGACGTTCAGAAAGCGACACGCGTACAGGAAGCCTGAAAGGGCTTTTTCGAGTGAAAAAAGAGGAAAGATCCATGAGCGAAACCAATCGTGGCAAGGCGTTGGAGCTAGCCGTCGCTTCGATCGAAAAGGCCTACGGCAAGGGCGCGATCATGCGCCTCGGCGAGCACGAGGTCGTCAAGACCGAGGTGACCTCGAGCGGCGCCATCTCGCTCGACTTGGCGCTCGGCGTGGGCGGCTATCCCAAGGGGCGCATCATCGAGATCTACGGCCCGGAGTCGAGCGGCAAGACCACGCTCACCCTGCACGCGATCGCGGAGTGCCAGAAGGCCGGCGGCGTGGCCGCCTTCATCGATGCGGAGCACGCGCTCGATGTGGGCTACGCCAAGAAGCTCGGAGTGAACACGGAAGAGCTGCTGGTCGCGCAGCCGGACTACGGCGAGCAAGCCCTGGAGATCGCGGACACCCTGGTGCGCTCGGGCGCCGTGGACATGATCGTGGTGGACTCGGTCGCTGCGCTCGTGCCGAAGGCGGAGATCGAGGGCGAGATGGGTGACAGCCACGTCGGTCTGCAGGCGCGCTTGATGAGCCAGGCGCTGCGTAAGCTGACGGGCAACGTGCACCGCTCCAACGTGACGCTGTTCTTCATCAACCAGATCCGTATGAAGATCGGTGTGATGTTCGGCTCGCCGGAGACCACGACCGGCGGTAACGCGCTCAAGTTCTACTCCAGCATGCGCCTGGACATCCGGCGCGTCGGCGCGATCAAGGTGGGCGAGCAGTCCGTCGGCAACCGCACGCGCGTGAAGATCGTGAAGAACAAGCTGGCGCCTCCGTTCACGGAGTGCGAGTTCGACGTGCTGTACGGTGAGGGCATCAGCAAGAGCGGTGACCTGCTCGACCTGGCCGTGAACGACAACATCCTGGAGAAGTCCGGCGCCTGGTTCTCGTACAACGGTGAACGCGTCGGTCAGGGCCGCGAAAATGCGCGTAACTTCCTGCAGGAGCGGCCCAAGCTGCTGGCGGAGATCGAGTCGAAGATCCTGGTGAAGCACGGCCTGTCGCGCGGCGGCAAGCCGATCGAGGCCGAAGCTGCGCCGGCGAACGGCAAGGCCAGCTCCAGCTCTGACGCGAAGGACGCGAAAGATGCGAAGGACGCGAAGGACGCAAAAGACACCAAAGACGCGAAGGCCGTAAGTGGCGCTCCGAACGGCAACGCACCGGCAAAGGCCGGCTCCGCAGCCGCAGAGGAAGAAGCCAAGCGCGCAGCCGCAGCAGCCGCCGCCGCCCGCCCACGTCCCCGCGCTTGAGTTTCTCGATCTCGCTCATACGTCGCGCAGCGTCCGCCCGAGGACGCTGCGCCTGGGCGCGATCATACGAAGGCTGGAAGCGCGAAGTGTTCCCCGTTTAACCTACAGCGGCAGTCGCGGGAGCTTCTCCGCAGGCTGCGCGGCTCCCGACCTCCGGGTTAATCACAGCGGCGGTCGCGGGAGCCGCTCCGCAAGCTGCGCGGCTCCCGACCTCCGGGTTAATCACAGCGGCGGTCGCGGGAGCCGCTCCGCAAGCTGCGCGGCTCCCGACCTCCGGGTTAATCACAGCGGCGGTCGCGGG
>Ga0190269_10000196_pt1 | contig 32148 bp, 27 predicted proteins | sample Popmic249IS_FD_133749 | JGI IMG/M metagenome (GOLD analysis project Ga0190269, IMG submission 133749) | Populus adjacent soil microbial communities from riparian zone of Blue River, Arizona, USA - 249 IS | ecosystem: Environmental > Terrestrial > Soil > Riparian zone | place: USA: Arizona... | reverse complement strand
CATCACTACGCACCGCTTCAAGCCTTTACTGAAGCGGGCGAAGGTGCCACAGATCCGCTTCCACGATCTTCGACACACGTGCGGCTCACACCTCGCCATGGGCACATGGGACCGGCGGTGGCATCTGACCGAGATCCAGGAACAGCTGGGTCACCTCGATGCCGACACGACGCAACGCTACGTGCACATGAGTCGAGAGGCGATGCAGGCCGCCGCGCGGGCGACTGTGATGCCTGAGCGCCTGCGTTGAAGTCGACCGCGCGCGAAGCCGCGCTGGCGATGCGGAGCTCGCGGACATGTCCGGAACCTGTCCGCGACGTCTCGACGATCTCGAGTTTCGCAGCGCAAACCATCGAGATCACAGCGGCACGCGATATAGGATTCGAACCTATGACCTTTGGCTCCGGAGGCCAACGCTCTATCCAGCTGAGCTAATCGCGCAGGGATGCCGGGTTTATCCCAGCGGGCTTCTTGCTGCAAGTCTTCGCTGGCCTGGGCCGGCTGGACGGCTGGCTCAGGTCGCGGGTTTGGCCCGGGCTCGTAGGGCGAGTGCTGCTTCTTTTTGGTCGGGGTGCTCGTCGCAGAAGGCCAGGAAGCTTTCGTCGCTGATCTCGACCGCGATGTCCCCCGTGATGCGGGCCTGGCAGCCCAGGCGCGAGGTCATGCGCACGTCGAAGGCCTTGTCCAGGATGTCGAACTCTTCGTCTTCGATCTCCGACGTGCGATCGAAGCCGTCGACGACGTAGACGTGGCAGGTGGAACAGGCGCACACGCCGCCGCAGCGATCGCCTTCCGGGGCATGGGCCTGCCGCGAGGCTTCCAGGATCGTGGAGCCTTCGGGCACCTCGATTTCGAGGTTTTCTTTGACGAAGCGCACTTTCGGCATGTCAGTCCTTGGCGTTTCCTAGGTGTGGCTCGATGCCGCGTGCGTGGGCGGTCTCGCGCTCGAGCTCGGCGAGCCCGCGCCCGGAGAGCGCTTGCGCGATGCTACGGTCCATGCGCCGGCCGGCAAAGGGCTTGGAGATGCGATCGAGATCCTCGATGCGGGCATGGATGGCACTCGAGCTCGCACTGCGGGTGGCTTCGCGTACGGCCGCGAGCGCCGCACGAATCGCGTCGCCCTCACCCGGCTCGAGCAGCGCCACATCGAGCTGCAGCGCCTTTTCCGTGGCGCTGCAGATGCGCTCCGCCTCCGTGCGCTCCTCCTGCAGGGCGCGCGTCGCGACGTCGCTCTCGGCGTGGTCGTAGGCGTCCATCAGCATGCGCTCGATGTCCTCGTCGCGCAGGCCGTAGCTCGGCTTGACCTCGATCTGCTGGGCGATGCCCGTGGTCAGCTCGCGCGCCGACACCTTCAGAAGGCCATCGGCATCGACGTCGAAGCGGACCTCGAGCCGAGCCATGCCCGCGGGCAGCGGCGGAATGCCCTTCAACGTGAAGCGCGCGAGCGAACGGCAATCGGCGGCCAGCTCGCGCTCACCCTGCAATACGTGCAGGTCGAAGCCGGTTTGATTGTCCGCGTACGTGGTGAAGACCTGCGCGGCTGACGCGGGAATCGGCGTGTTGCGCGGCAGGATCTTCTCTGCCACGCCGCCCATGGCTTCCACGCCCAGCGACAGCGGCAGGACGTCCAGCAGCAGCACGTCGGGGCGATCGCCCTCGCCCGCCAGCAGATCGGCATGGATCGCGGCGCCCAGCGCCACGACCTGATCGGGGTCGATGCTTGTGAGCGGCGGCTGGCCAAACAGCTGCCCCACGTAGCTGCGAACGGCCGGCACGCGCGTCGCGCCTCCGACCAGGATCACGCCCGTGAGGTCCTCGGGCCTCGCTTCGGCGTCGCGCAGCGCACGGCGGCAAACCGCGCCCGTGCGCTCGATCAGCGGCTTGATCAGCGCGTCCAGCTCTTCCCGGCTCACGCGCACTTGCACCGTCACGCCACCCGGCACCTCGATCTCGGCCTCGACGAGCGACTGCTCGGTGAGCGCGTGCTTGATGCGGCGCGCGGCGTTCAGCGCCGCCCGCACCTGCGCCGGGCTCGCATGCCGCGGATCGGGCAGCTGCATCTCCGAAAGCAACCGCTCCGCGAGCGCGCGGTCCATATCGTCGCCGCCGAGCTGGCTGTCGCCGCCGGTGGAGCGCACCTGGAACACGCCGTTGTCGAGCACGAGGATCGTCACGTCGAACGTGCCGCCGCCCAGGTCGTACACCACGAACAGGCCGTTTTGCTGGCTGTCGAGGCCGTACGCGAGCGCCGCTGCGGTGGGCTCGTTGAGCAGCCGAAGCACGTTGAGCCCCGCGAGCCGCGCCGCGTCCTTCGTCGCCTGGCGCTGCGCGTCGTCGAAGTACGCCGGCACGGTGATCACCGCGCCACCGACCTCATCGAGCTCGTCTTCCGCCGTGCGCTTGAGCTCGCGCAGGATCTCCGCGCTGACTTCCACCGGTGTCACGACGCGCTGTCCCGCCACGGCGAATTGCACCACCGGGCCCTGGTCCGTTGCGAAGCGATAGGGCCCGAGTCGCCGCGTCTCCGGATCGTCCGCGCCGCGCCCCATGAAGCGCTTCACGCTCACGATCGTGTCCTCCGGATGCTCCTCCGTCAGACGCTGGGCCCCCTTGCCCACGAGCGGCTTGCCCTCTTCGGAGTAATGCACGACCGACGGCACGAGCGCATCGCCGTCGCAATCGAGCACGCACGTCGCGCCGCCGATGAGCGGCACGTACGCGACCAGGCTGTTGGTCGTGCCCAGGTCGATCCCAATCGGCCGCGGGGCGGCGGCCGGGTCGTGGATTTGCATCAACGCCATGCTGAACTCGCGAAAGCTTTAGACGAGCGCCTCGTCTTCGAACAGCGCCACTTCGTCCTGAAAGCGACGGTAGTAGCGCAGGCGCCCCAAGATGGCCGCTGCACGCTGCAGCGCATTGGCTTCGTTGTCTGACTGACCCTGTAGCTCGTCGAAGACTCCCGCGAGCTCCTGGCGCGCGTTCGCGGCTTGCTCGCCCACCTGCGCAGCGAGCTTCGCGACCTTGGCGGTATCGCGCTCGGCGCGCGCCTCGGACAGCGCCTCGCGCAGCTCCATCATCTCCATCAACAGCTCGGGGTCCGCGCTGTGATCCGTGACCTGACCGCCCAGCGTCGCGAGCAGCGCCTCGGCGCGCTTCTGGTCGTCGCGCAGCACGCGGTAGGCCTCATTGACCTCGATGGCTTTGCGCAACGTCAGCGCACGCTGCGAGGCCGGAGCGCCGGCGTGCTTGTCGGGATGCAGGGTCTGCTGCAGCTCGCGGTAGCGCCGATCGAGCGCACTCTTGTCTACAGCGTAACGTCGCGGCAAGCCCAGGGTGGCAAACGGATCCATGGGGTGACAACCCGCTCTCAGATCGAGAACGACTCCCCGCAGCCGCAGCTGCTCTTCTCGTTCGGGTTCACGAACTTGAAGCCGTGCTGCATGAGCTTGACCTCGTAGTCCAGCACGGCTCCGCGCAGGTACACCAGGCTCTTCGGGTCCACGATCACGCGCAGCCCATCGAAGTCGAACAGGTTGTCGCGCGCGCGCACCTTGTCCGAGAACTCGATCGCGTACGACACGCCCGAGCAGCCGCCGCCGCGCACGCCTAGACGCAAGCACGCGTTCGGCGTGCCGCGCTTCACGAGCGCCGCCTTGGCCATGGAGATGGCCTTCGGCGTCAGGCGCACGCCCGTGTCCGGGTCCTGACCCTCGGTGGCGTTCGTCGGCGCCACGGGCACGTGCTCGCTGGGATCGGTCTTGCTGCGGGCGGAGCTGGTCGTGAGAGACATGAGGCGTTCTCGGAGACGGGTCGGTGTGAGTTGATCGATGCTGCCGCTCATAGCGGCAGCGGGTTCACTCGGCCTCGGGCTGAACCGATTGGGCCGTGGGGCTGCTGTGAGCGGAGCGTGACTGCTGCTTCTTGCGGAAGTCGGCGATGGCGCTCTTGATGGCGTCCTCGGCGAGCACCGAGCAGTGGATCTTCACCGGCGGCAGGTTCAGCTCCTCGACGATCTGCGAGTTCTTGAGCGTGAGCGCCTCGTCGATGGTCTTGCCCTTGACCCACTCGGTCACGAGCGACGACGACGCGATGGCGCTGCCGCAGCCGAACGTCTTGAACTTCGCCTCTTCCACCACGTTGGTGTCCGGATTGACGCGGATTTGCAGCCGCATCACGTCACCGCAGGCCGGCGCGCCGACGAGGCCTGTGCCCACGTTCGGATCTTCCTTGTCCAACGTGCCGACGTTGCGCGGCTGCTCGTAGTGTTCGATGACTTTGTCTGAATATGACATGACTTTCCCCTGGGCTCAGTGGGCTGTCCACTGGATGGATTTGAGATCGATGCCCTCGCGGTGCATCTCGTACAGCGGCGACATCTCGCGCAGCCGCTCGACGTTGCGGATCACCAGATCCGCGACGTAGTCGACTTCTTCGTCCGTGTTGAACTTGCCGAGTCCGAAGCGGATCGAGCTGTGTGCCAGCTCCTCGTCCACGCCGAGCGCGCGCAGCACGTAGCTAGGCTCGAGGCTCGCGCTCGTGCACGCGCTGCCGGACGACACGGCCACGTCCTTGATGGCCATCATCATGGCCTCGCCCTCGACGAACGAGAACGAGACGTTGAGGTTGCCGGGCAGACGCTGCGGGTCGTCCGCACCGTTCAGGTGCACGGACTCGAGCGCGTCGAACAGCTTCTTGCGGAGCCGCTCGCGCAGCGCGTACACGCGCGCTGCGTCCGCGCGCCACTCGCGCAGCGCGATCTCTGCAGCCTTGCCGAAGCCCACGATGCCCGGAACGTTCAAGGTGCCGGAGCGCATGCCGCGCTCATGGCCGCCGCCGTCGAGCTCGCTCACGATGCGCACGCGCGGCTTGCTGCGCCGCACGTAGAGCGCGCCCACGCCCTTCGGTCCGTACATCTTGTGCGCCGAGATGCTCGCGAGATCGACGTTCATCTGCTCGACGTCGAATTCGATCTTCCCCACGCCTTGCACGGCGTCGCAGTGCAGGAGCACGCCCTTCTCGCGGGTGACCTTGCCGATCTCCCCGATCGGGTGGACCGTGCCCACTTCATTGTTCGCGAGCATCAGCGTGACCAGGATGGTCTTGTCGGTGATGGCGCTCCGCACCTGCTCCGGCGTGACGCGGCCCTGAGCGTCCGGCTGCAGGTACGTGACCTCGTAGCCTTCCTTCTCCAGGCGCTTGCAAGGGTCGAGCACGGCCTTGTGCTCGGTCTTGCAGGTGATGATGTGATTGCCCTTGCTGCGATAGAAGTTCGCGACGCCCTTGATCGCCAGGTTGTCGCTCTCGGTCGCGCCCGACGTGAAGACGATCTCCTTGTCGCTGCTCGCGCCGATCAACTTGGCGAGCTGCTCGCGCGCGTACTCCACGGCTTCTTCGCCGACCCAGCCGAACGAGTGCGAGCGGCTGGCCGCGTTGCCGAACTTCTCGGTGAAATACGGCAGCATCGTCTCGAGCACACGCGGATCCACGGGGGTGGTCGCGGCGTTGTCCATGTAGATTGGCAGTTTGACCGACATCAGCTCTTCCTAAACTTTCGCGCTCGTCACTGGGCGTGGAAACCCGCAACCAGGTCGGGCGCCGATTGATTCTGTGCATGCAGCTCGCATGCGGTGCAGGCCGTCAGCTCTTGCTTGGGGCTGCACGTGGGACAGATGTCCAGATATTCGATGCTCGACTGCAGCTCCGCCTCGAGGGCTCGCAGCCGTGCGATTTGATCGCGCGTCTCTTGCAGCTTCACCTTCAGCAGGTCGCCGACGCGCAACATGGCGTCCGGTGCAGAGCCGCTGTGCTCCCACTGCTGCAACATGCGCTGGATGTCCGTGAGCGAGAAGCCCATCTCCTGCAGCTTCGAGATCCAGCGCACGCGCACCAGCGCGTCCTCCGCGTACAGCCGGTAGCCACCCTTCGAGCGTTCGATGGGCTCGAGCAGACCGCGCTCCTCGTACAGATGCAGCGCACGTACGGTCTTGCCCGACAGCCTCGCGAGCTCGCCGACCTTCAGCGTGCGCAGCGAGCGCACCCGGCCCGCATGAGCATGGGGTCGCCCGTCTGCCGCGGGCAGCTCTTGGGACCGGATGACTGGGAGCTGGATGGACATGGCCTTCATTCTAACCCTTACGCATGCGTGAGGGTTAACTTCGGCGAAGATTTAGGTCGCACCTGGTGGTGTGTCAAGCGCGAGTGTGACGTCCGCCAGGTCCTGGTGACGAGATTTCGCAGGTTTGCACCTGCAGAATCCCCGGCACGCCGCTTGCCAGGTGGGGACACGTGCGCTCACCTGTGGCGATCGCGTGTGGCTACTTCGCCGGGCTGAGCTTCGGCGCCTGGGTATCACAACTCCCCTCGCCTGCCATCCTCTCTCTAGCCTGTTTCGGGGTGGCATCCGCGGTCACGCTGGGTCTCGCGCGCAGCCCAAGTCCTGTCCTGCTGTGGCTCGCACCGAAGCTGCTCGTGGCCCTCAGCGTCGCTGCGGGCCTGTATGCGGCGCCGCCCCGAGCGTCCGAGCCTCTGCCGCCTCCGGGCATGGCGCAGCTCACCGCGGACGTGGAGGAGGTGCGTTACGGCCGATCGGGCGAGGCCCGCGCCCGCATTCGTGTGTTGTCCGGCCAGCGCGTCTCGGACGGCGCGGCCCTGCCCGAGGGCACGCACCTCAACAGTGTGCCGCATCCGCTGCCTGAGGGGGCGCGCGTGTCGCTGCTGGGTGCCGTGCGGCCTGCGCTGCCATTTCGCAATCCCAGTCCACATCCGCCGCTGATAGCTGCACATCCGACGCGTGGAGTGCTGCGTCTCGCGGGGCCCGGCTCGAGTGCGACGCTCTCGCAGCCATGGGCGTCAGGCGTGCTCGACACCGTCCGCTGCCACGTGCGCGCGCGGCTCAGCGCGAGCCTGGCGGCAGACGTGGAGCCGGTCGCGCGCGCCATCCTGCTCGGCGATCCGGACGCGCTCGATCCGGGCGCCGAGGACGCCGTGCGCGGAGCAGGCCTGTCGCACGTGTTCGCGGTGTCGGGCATGCACGTGAGCTTGCTCGCGGGCCTCGCGATGTGGCTCGCCACGCGCCTGCTGCTGCGCGTGCCTCGCGTGGGCACGCGCTACGATCCCCGCCGGATCGCGGCGGGCCTCGGCGTGCCGCTGGCGCTCGCGATCGCTCCGCTCACCGGCGGCGCACCGAGCGGCTGGCGCGCCTCGATCACGACGGCCATTGCGTGGACGGTGGTGGCGTGCGGTCGCCGGCCGGATCCAGCGGCCGTCGCCGCAGCCGCCTGCCTGGTGTTCGGGGTCGCGACTCCATACGACGCGCTGCGCCCGGCTTTTCTGCTCTCCATCGCAGCGACGGCGGCGCTGATCGGCCAGCCCGCGGCGCTCGAGCCGGGGCTCATGGCGAACCTGCGCACGCTCGGCCTGCTCACGGCGCGCACCACGCTCGCGACGGCGCCGCTCGTGTGGTGGAGCTTCGGGAGCCTACCGCTCGTCGGCCTGCTGGCGAACCTGCTGCTCGTGCCACTCGGCTCCGCGTTGCTGCTGTTGGCGGCGGGACATGCGCTGCTTGCCTGCGCCGTGCCCGCGCTCGCGCCGCTGAGCGCGTACCCATTGGGCGTGGCAGCGCGCGCGTTTCTGCGGGGCGCGGATGCTTGCAACGACCTCGACCCGCACTTCACGTTGCCGGTGCTCTCGCTCGGCCAGGGGCTCGCGCTCGCTGGCGGCGTGTGCGTCGTGCTGTTTGCGCACAGCGTACGCCCGCGTGTGTACGGTGTAGTGGTGGCGCTCCTGGCGTGCGGCGCTTGCGAGTGGCAGCTGCGTCGCGAGGAGAAGCCCGTCGGCCGCCTGCGCGCGACGTTCCTGGACGTGGGCCAGGGCGACAGCGCGCTCCTGGATCTACCGAATGGTCAGGCCATGCTGATCGATGCCGGTGGCAATCCGCAGGGCGGCGCCGACCCGGGCGCGCGCGTGATCGTGCCGCTATTAGCGGCACGGCGCCGTGCGCAGATCGAGACCGCGGTGCTGACGCATCCGCATCCGGATCACTACGGCGGCCTGCACGCTGTGCTCGCCTCAGTGCCCGTTCGCGAGCTGTGGGACAGCGGGCAAGCCGCGAGCGAGCACGCGCTGAGCGAGACGTCGCGTCAGGCGCACGCCCTGCTGCAGAGCGCCGCCGCACGCGGCACGCGCCTGCTCACACCCGAGCAGCTGTGTGGTCCGCCTCGCGACATCGGCGGCGCGAGAGTGCGCGTGCTGTCGCCGTGTCCAGGCTTCGATCCCGGCCACGATCCGAACGACAACTCACTCGTCCTGCACGTCTCCTATGCGGGGCGCAGTCTGCTCTTCGCGGGCGACGTCGAGGCGCACGCGGAACAGCGTCTTGTCCAGGACCCGGCGGCGCTGCAGGCAGACGTGCTCAAGGTCCCGCACCACGGCTCGCGCACCTCGAGCTCCGAGTCGTTCCTGCGCGCCGTTCGCCCGAGCGTCGCGATCGTGAGCGCAGGCGCAGCCAACAGCTTCGGCCACCCGCACCCTGAAGTCATGGCACGCCTGCGCCAGCTGGTCCCGAAGGTCGTCGACCTGGGAGAGCGCGGTGGCACGATCGTGGACATCGATGGTGAGGGCGCCATGAGCGTGACCAGCGTGGAGCCCGCGTGCGGGAGTTGAGTGCTGGCGCGCGCGGCGTTCGGAGACGCGTTGCGCGCTCGCGCCGGCGTTCAGCGCGCTCCGGCGCCGGGGTCGCTGCCGAGGCCGGTATCGGCGTGGGCGCAGGAGTGCCGGTGGGGCCGCGTCGTGACCGAGGTCGCAACACGACACCTGTCCTCCCGCGTCCTCGTGTCGCATCAGGGCCGCGCGCCAGACAGGGCCGCACGCGCGCGTAGCCCGTCCTAACGGGCCGTGGCGCGGCTCAGAATGCTCCGCGGATGCGCAGGCCCCCGGCCGATGGCGCCGCTTCGAGCTGCAGGCGTAGCGGCTGCGCGATGAAGAACACCGCGGCGCCGCCGAGCGCGAGCGCGCCCGCGCCGAGCAGCACCGCCTCCCGCGCTCCGAAGTGCGCCGTCTCGCAGCTCACTGGCCCGGATGCGACGCACTGGCCGTCGTTCAGCGCGGGGTTTGCGCCGCCGATCAACAGCGGCAGCGCTGCGACCGCCAGCACGCCGCCGACCACGAAGTTCAGGGGCGACGCGCGTTCCGCCGCAGGCAGCCCCGTGTGCGCCGCGGTGCGCCGCCGCAGCGCGAGCCGCAGCTGGTGCAGATCGCCCGGCGCGAGCCGCACGCGCGCGGACTGCGTCTCGAAGCCCGGTTGCTCCACCCGCACCTCGTGCGCACCCGCCTCCCAGGCTTGCTCGAACGGTGTGAGCCCGGCGAGCCGCCCGTCCACGTGCACGGCCGCTCCAAGCGGCGTCGAGTCCACGCGCAGCAGCGCTTGCTCGCCGAGCACACGCCGCTGCACCACGCGCTGGGCCAGCGCGCCCACGGCGCTACCGAGCTTGTCGCGCGTCGTGCTGCTACGCTCTCGGAACGCCACGCCGCTCGGGTCCTGCCAGTGCAGCTCGATCAGCACCGCGTCGCCGCGCGGCGCGCCCAGCGCCTGCACGAGCAGCGCTGCCTTGCCCGCCGCGCCCGCAGCCTCGGCCGCACACGCTGGCTGACGGCACGCCGCGAGCACCGGATCGAGGCCGAGATCGGCGACCTGCAACGCCACGAGCCCCGCGCTGCGCAGACCTCGCGCGATGTCGGCCCGCAGCGCCGCATTCTCCACGTGGGCAGGCGACAGCAGCAGCACGGACTCGGTCGATGGCGTCTGCGCCGCGACGCGTGACACGGCGCAGCACGCGATGAGCAGCGCGACTGCGAGCAGCCTGCTGACAACTGCGCGCTCGCGCGCGTAGCGTACTTGCATGCTCACGATCTTGTTGCTCATCGCATCCAACGTGTTCATGACGTTCGCCTGGTACGGGCACCTCAAGTACCGCCAGAGCTCGATGCTCCTGGCGATCCTCGTGAGCTGGGGCATCGCGTTCTTCGAGTACTGCTTGCAGGTACCAGCGAACCGGCTCGGGGCGCAATCCGGCTTCGCCACGGCCCAGCTCAAGACTCTGCAGGAGCTGATCACCCTCGCCGTGTTCTGCGTGTTCTCCGTGACCTATCTGAACGAGCCGCTGCGCTGGAACGTGCTGGTCGGCTTCGGCTTCATCGTCGTGGGCGCGGCGTTCGTGTTCAAGCCCTGGTAAGCGCTCACGCCACACGCCGCACGCGCGGCAGCTCGAGCACTTGCGCGGGCTCTGCAGCAGCTGGCAGTTGCTCCTCCAGCACGTCCGCGAACGTCCGCATGTACAGCACCACGTGGTCGCGCTCGCGATACGACAGCTGGGTGCGGAGCTCGCTCGGGATACGCCGCAGCACGGCCGGATCGCTGAGCTTCTCGAGCTGGCCCAGATCGTCCGACGACAGCCCGAGCCCGAACAAGGCGCTCAAGATCGCGTCCATCGGATAGCCGCTCGCAGGGCAAAACTCGAGCCCTTGCTCCGCCCACTCGCCGCGCCGCTCCAGCGCGTAGCGGCGGATGTCCTCCGCCGTGAGCTGCGTGACGGTCTGGGCCAGGTGCCCGCAATTGCAGGCGCCCATGTGCGTCCAGCGATACGGCGCGCCGGCCTTCAGCCGAGTTGCCGTGGCGCGCAGGACGGATACGAGTTCTCGGTTCGCGCGGGCCATGCCCGATCATAGCGAATGACCGCCCGCCCGGCACAGGCCGAAGAACCCCACAAAAAAGGCACGCCCCTGGCGTGCCTTTTATTCTAATCCGCGCGCGACCGGGGGCTCAGCCCGCGCCTTCGCTGACGACCTTCTCTTCTTGCGCCGTGAGCTGGGCCTTCAGCAGATCCCGGTTCAAGCGCGCGATGTGGAAGATGCTGATCTGCTTCGGACAGGCAGCCTCACACTCGCGATGGTTGGTGCAGCCGCCGAAGCCCTCGGCGTCCATCTGCGCGACCATCGTGCGCACGCGGCGGTAGCGCTCCGGCTGGCCCTGCGGCAGGTGGCCGAGGTGCGAGACCTTCGCCGCCGTGTACAGCATCGCGGAAGCGTTCGGGCACGCGGCGACGCACGCACCACAGCCGATGCAGGTGGCTGCGTCGAAGGCGGTGTCCGCGTCGGGCTTCGGGATGAGGGTGTCATTCGCCTCCGGCGCGCTGCCCGCGCGCACGGAGATGTAGCCGCCCGCCTGCACGATGCGATCGAGCGCGCTGCGGTCGACCACCAGGTCCTTGACCACCGGAAACGCCGACGCGCGCCAGGGCTCGATGTACAGCTCGTCGCCGTCCTTGAACGAGCGCATGTGCAGCTGGCACGCGGTGGTCGCCTTGCGCGGACCGTGCGGCCGGCCGTTGATGACCATGCCGCACATGCCGCAGATGCCCTCGCGGCAGTCGTGATCGAACGCCACCGGATCCTGGCCCGCCGCCAATAGCTGCTCGTTCAACACGTCGAGCATCTCGAGGAACGACATGTCCTCGCTGACGTTCGGAAGGTCGTAGGCGGCGAAGGCGCCGTTCGGGCTGCCGCTGGGCTGACGCCAGATATGAAGCTTGAGCCTCATTTGTAACTCCGTTGGGTCGGTTTCACGTACTCGAACTCGAGCGCTTCCTTGTGGAGCACGGGCGCCTGACCTTCGCCCTTCCACTCCCAGGCCGCTGCATAGGTGAACTTCTCGTCGTCGCGCCTGGCTTCGCCGTCTTCGGTCTGGAACTCGCTGCGGAAGTGACCGCCGCACGACTCCTCGCGCTTCAGGGCGTCGAGGCACATGAGCTCGCCGAACTCCAGGAAGTCTGCGACGCGACCGGCCTTCTCCAGCGTCTGGTTGAGCTCTTCGCCGCTGCCCACCACGCGCAGGTTCTGCCAGAACTCCTCGCGCAGCGCGGGGATCTTCTGCAGCGCCTCGGTCAGGCCCTTCGCGTCGCGCGCCATGCCGCACTTGTCCCAGCACAGCTTGCCGAGCTCGCGATGGAACGAGTCCGGCGAGCGCGTGCCGTTGATGCTGAGCAGGCGCTTGATGCGACCCTCGGCGCTCTGCAGGGCTTCGCGCGCTTCCGGCGTGCTCTCGCTGACCGCCTCGAGCTTCGTCTGCGCCAGGTAGTTGCCGATGGTGTACGGGATGACGAAGTAGCCATCCGCGAGGCCCTGCATGAGCGCGCTCGCACCGAGGCGGTTCGCGCCGTGGTCCGAGAAGTTCGCTTCGCCGGCGACGAACAGACCGGGCAGGTTGCTCATCAGGTTGTAGTCCACCCACAGGCCACCCATCGTGTAGTGGATGGCCGGGTAGATGCGCATCGGCGTCTTGTACGGATTTTCGCCCGTGATGCGCTCGTACATCTCGAACAGGTTGCCGTAGCGCTCGGCGACGGCCGGCTCGCCGAGACGGCGAATCGAGTCCGAGAAGTCGAGGTACACGCCCAGACCGCCAGGGCCCACGCCGCGGCCCTCGTCGCACACGTCCTTCGCGTTGCGCGACGCGATGTCGCGCGGCACGAGGTTGCCGAAGCTCGGGTACTTGCGCTCGAGGTAGTAGTCGCGATCCGCTTCCGCGATGGACTTCGGATCTTTGCCCACGTCCTCGCGACGCTTCGGAACCCAGACGCGGCCGTCGTTACGCAGCGACTCGCTCATCAAGGTGAGCTTCGACTGATAGTCGCCGCTGACCGGGATGCAGGTCGGGTGAATCTGCGTGTAGCAGGGGTTCGCGAACAGCGCGCCGCGCCGATGCGCACGCCAGGTCGCCATCACGTTGCAGCCCTTGGCGTTCGTCGACAGGTAGAAGACGTTGCCGTAGCCACCCGTGGCGAGGATCACCGCATCTGCCAGGTGCGTCTCGACCTTGCCGGTGATCAGGTTGCGCGTGATGATTCCGCGCGCGCGCCCGTTGACGACGACCAGCTCGAGCATCTCCGTACGCGGGTACATCGCCACGTTGCCCGCGCGCACCTGCTTCTCGAGCGCCTGGTAAGCGCCGAGCAAGAGCTGCTGCCCCGTCTGGCCGCGCGCGTAGAACGTGCGCGAGACCTGCGCGCCGCCGAACGAGCGGTTCGCGAGATGGCCGCTGTACTCGCGCGCGAACGGCACGCCCTGCGCGGCGCACTGGTCGATGATGTTCACGCTCAGCTCGGCCAGGCGGTAGACGTTGCTCTCGCGTGCGCGGAAGTCGCCGCCTTTCACCGTGTCGTAGAACAGGCGGTAGATGCTGTCGCCGTCGTTCTGATAGTTCTTGGCGGCGTTGATGCCGCCCTGAGCGGCGATGCTGTGCGCGCGCCGTGGGCTGTCCTGGTAGCAGAAGCAGCGCACGTTGTAGCCGAGCTCGCCCAAGGTCGCGGCCGCCGCGCCGCCGGCCAGGCCGGATCCCACGACGATCAAGTTGTACTTACGCTTGTTGGCCGGGTTGACCAGCTTCATCTCGAAGCGGTGCTTCTCCCAGCGCTTCTCGATCGGACCTGTGGGGCAGTTAGACTTGAGCTCCATGCTTGCTCACTCCGAATTCAACGAACGATGCCGGTCAGCACGGCCAGCGGGATGCTGATGTTTCCGAGAGTCACGAACAGCGTGAGCCCGAGGGCGATGCGCATCAGGCGCCCGTTGTAGGCCGTGTGGTTCCAGCCGAGCGATTGAAACATGCTCCACGTGCCGTGAAACAGGTGATTGCCGAGCGCGAGCATGGACACGATGTAGACCAAGGAGACCCACCAGATGCTGAAGCCGTGGACCACGTTGCTGTACACATCTGTTGCGCTGTGCTCGTAGGCGCCGGGCGACGCGCCGAACGTCAGGTGCGCGAGGTGATAGACGATGAAGCCGATCAGGATCGGCCCCGTGATCATCATGGTCCGCGCCGCGTAGTTGGTCGCCTGGTCGTGCCGCTTCTTGTAGCGCTGCGGGCGCGCCGCATTGTTCTTGGCGTAGAGCCGGAACGCGGCTGCGATGTGCAGGCCCACCGAGCCGAGCAGCACCGCACGCGCGACCCAGAGCAAGCCCTGCGAGTTGTGCAGCATCGCGCTGTAGGCGTTGATGGCCTCGGGCCCGACGAACACCAGGGCGTTCCCCACGAAGTGTCCGACCAAGAAGCCGACCAAGATGATCCCGGTCACGGCCATCGTGGCCTTGAGACCGATGGTCGACTGCAGGAGACCGGCTGGACCAGGTTGAGCGATGACGGCGGGAGACGCAGAAGCTTGGTTCGACATGACGTCCGGTGGGTAGGGTCGGGCAGGCTCTTAGCACAACCCGACGTCTGTTGAGCAAACAATCCCGAGCTGCGGGCAGGCGCGCAAACGCTGGACGACCCGCCTACTGGGCCGCAGCACCGCGCCGGGGTCGCCTGTTCTGTGGCGGCTGCTCCGCCCACCGTTTTCATCCCAAATGCCGAGCCGATCGGCAAGTGCTGGGGACACAACTCGCCGGTTCGTTAGCCGCCGAGGCGGCTGCGCGCTCGCCAGGCGCGCCGCCTAACGCCCCGGAAACTTTGCGGGACGCTTGTTCAAGAACGCGTCCATCCCCTCGCGCTGCTCCGCACCGAAGCAGCCGCCGAACGCCTCGGCTTCGGCGGCCACCGCAGCCGTCAGCGGCAAATGATAGGCGTCGTTGATCACCTGCTTGGCCGCGCTCACTGCCCCCGGACCGACCGCGAGGATCGCGTTTGCCGTCTCCTGCACCTTGGCGAGCAGCTCGCTGCGCGGGTGAATCGCGTTGATAAGCCCGATGCGCAGCGCCTCCTCCGGACCGATCATGCGACCGGTGTAGATGAGCTCGCGCGCCACACCGAGACCGACGCGACGCGTCAGGCGCTGCGTGCCGCCGAAGCCAGGGATGACGCCGAGCTTCACCTCGGGCTGCCCGAACTTCGCGTGCGAGCCGGCGTAGATGAAGTCGCACGACAGCGCGAGCTCGCAGCCACCGCCGAGCGCGAAGCCGTTCACTGCGGCGATCACCGGCACAGGCAAGGCTTCGAGCGCTGCGAACGCACGCTGCCCCAGCTCCGCGAACGCCTTGGCTTCGGCCGCAGACATGCCGCTCATCTCTGCGATGTCCGCGCCCGCGACGAAGGCCTTGTCGCCTGCGCCCGTGACGATCAGACAGCCGAGATCGGCCTTCGCGCGCAGCTCCGTGACGGCTTGCAGCAGCGCCTCGAGCGTGGCGCGGTTGAGCGCGTTGAGCGCCGCTGGCCGCTGCACGGTGAGCGTGCTGATCGCACCGGAATGCTCCACGGAGATGGGGGAAGAGTCGGTCATGGTCGTGCTCCTGGGCTCGCGCCCGTAGGTAATTCGCAGGACACCGCAATGAAAAGAGCCCGCTGACCAAACGGTCGCGGGCTCTGGTGCGTCAAACGTCGACGCCGAAATGAAGATGGTGGGCGATGCTGGAATTGAACCAGCGACTTCCTCCGTGTGAAGAAGGCACTCTACCTCTGAGTTAATCGCCCTGTTCCGTTGAGGACCCGCCTTGTAGCAAGAGCATCGAGCTCACGCAACAACGACGTGCACTTCACGCTTACTTCTGTGCTTCGCCGAGCTTGGCGCGCAGCAGATCACCGAACGTGCCGAAGCCCTGCTTGGCAGCTTCGCGCCGGTAGTTCTTGACCGCTTGCCGCTCCTCGTCGATCTGCATGGCCTTGACGGAGCACTTGAGTGAGCCGTCGCGGTCGATGCCGATGATCTTCGCTTCGATCTCGCTACCGATGGGGAAGCGCTTGCGCAAGTCGGTGCCGCGGTCCGTGCCGGTCTCGCTGTTCGGGATGAACACGCGACCGCGACGGCCGACCGTACCGGTCACGCGCCCGAACAGGCAGCGCGGCTCGATGCGCTCGATCTTGACCTTGACGTTGTTGCCCTGGCGCAAGTTGCGCGTCGCAGCGTCGTCGCGCGTGAAGTTGCCGGCTTCGAACTCCTGCACCTCCGCCGCCGACAGCTTCGAGAGCGAGACGCGCCGCGCACGGCGATCCACGCGCTCGACCGCGACATAGATCTCCTCGCCCTCTTGCACCGCCTGGCTCGCGTGCTTGAGGTCGCGACCGAGCTCCGTGATGTGCAACAGGCCTTCGACCTCGGGGGCGATCTCGATGAACGCGCCGAACTCCGCCGCGCGCACGACCTTGCCCTTGTGAACCGAGCCCTCGGACAGCGCCGCTGCATGCGCGTCCCATGGATCCGGCAGGAGCGCCTTTACCGACAAGCTCACGCGCGTGAGACGCTCGCGCTTGCCGGAGTCCTTGTCCTTGCGAGGATCGCCGCGGTCGCCGCGGTCGCCGCCCGCGCGCTTCGGCTCGCCGCCGACGCGCAGCACCTGCACTTCGAGCTCGTCGCCGACCTTCGCTACGTTGTTCGGCTTCACGCCGAACGCGTAGGACAGCTCGCTCTGGTGCACGAGACCTTCGACGCCGCCGATGTCGACGAACAGCCCGAAGTCGCGCACGGCCGTGACCTTGCCCTTGAACTTCTGACCGGGCTGCAGACCGCGCAAGAACTCCTTCGTCTTGCGACGCTGCAGGCGCTCGAGGATCGAGCGGCGGCTGACGATGATGTCCTTGCTGCCGGCCTTCGACGCGGGCAGCAGGAACTCGAGCTTCTTGCCGACGAACTCGAGCGGCTCCGCGATGTCCTCGAGCGACATGGCGCTCGCCGGACAGAACGCTCGCAGGCCCTCGACGAGCACGTCGAAGCCACCGCGGTTGTAGCCGAACACCATGCCGTGCACGCGCTTGTGCTGCTCGCGGAACTGCGCGAGCTGCGCGCGCACCGCCTTGGTGTCGATGATGCGATTGAGGATCGCGATGTGCCCGCTCTCGGAGACGGCGCCCACGCGCCCCTTGAACACCTGGCCTATGGCCGGTGCCGGCGGCTTCTCACGCGCCGGCTCGATGCTCGCAGGCTCGTGATCGGGGTCGTGATCGTCGTGCTCTTCGGGCTCTTCGTGCTCTTCGTTTTGGGCGCCAGCGTGCGCTTCGACGGCCTCGACGTCGTGTGCGGCCGGGCCTTGCTCGGCGTCCGGAACCTCGGCGCTCGTCAGCGCCGGCGCGTCGGCAGGCTCAGCTGCTGCCGCGTCCACCGTCGCCTCACCTCGATCTGGCGTCGTCGCCACGTAACCCGCGTCGGTCGCGGGCTCCTGGCTCGCGACGATCGGTGCGGGCTCGGCTGCGGGTGCGGCCGTCGTCTCCTGCGCTTCGTGTGCAGTGGCTTCGCGTGCAGTGGCTTCGCGTGCAGTGGCTTCGCGTGCAGTGGCTTCGCGTGCAGTGGCTTCGCGTGCAGTGGCTTCGCGCGCAACGGTCTCTTCGCCCACGCCTTCAGCGGCCTGCGCTTCTGCTCCGGCTGCTTCGTGCGCTTCCGCGACCGCACCTTCAGGAGCAGCGCCTTCGGGCGCTTGCGCTTCGGCCACAGCTTCGGGCGGCGGCTCCGGCAAGGCCGGAACTTCGCGCGGCTCGTACTCATCGGCCATCGCGAGCGCTTTGCCGAACAAGTCGACGACGATCACGCCATGATCGACCTTCTGCACGCGACCGGCGACGACCTCACCCACCGCAAACGCGTGTCGCTTGTTGCCGGCAGCACCGGCGAAGCGATGCGCGAACGGCGCGTGCGACTCCTTCTTCTTCTGCGTAGCCTGATCGGGACGAGCCTCGCCGCCCTCACCTGCCACTGCAGCTACGTCGCCGGAGCTCGTCGTCGAACCGTCCTTGCGCTTGCGACGGCGACGCCGCTTGCGCTTGGCAGTTTGACCTTCTCCGGTTTCTGCTCCCGCCGCTGCTTCGGCTCCCGCCGCTGCTTCGCCTCCGTCCTCGGAGTCTTGGTCCGCAGACTCGGCGCCCTGCGCCTCCCCTTCGGACGGCGCAGCCGCTTCGGTGGGCGCAGCCTCTTGCGTCGAGGCGGGAGCGCTCGCGACATCGGGGCTCGCAGGCGTGCCTTCGGCAGCCGTGACCGGTGCCTGCGGCGGTTGTTGTTGGGCCAGCGACGACTGCTCGACGGATGCAGGCGGCACTTCGGGCGATGTTCGCGCGGAGGTGTCTTCCATGACCTACGGATAACGCACGGTGCTGAAGAGTGCGGCAGACTAGGGCGCCCGTTGCTCCGGGTCAAGCCGGAGGAACGGTACGACCCCACGTTCGTGCGTTCGAGGCCCGAACCCTACGTAGCTATTGCACGTTCGCCAAGCGGGATCCCTCTCAAAGTCGGAAGGGATACGTGACCTGGAGGTTCTCCGAGGCGAAGCGTGGAAACGTCGCCGTGCGCAGCGCGCGCGCCATGCACGAGCCCTGGGCCGTGCCCGCAAATGCCCCTTCGATCGTGGCCGAGGCGACACGACCCGTACCCAGAATCGTCAAGCGCGCCGTCGTCGTGCCATGCACGCTGCCCGCGCACGATTGCAGCGCGCCGCGCATGCCCTCGATGCCGGCCTGAATCTGCTCGCGTGAGGGCAGCGGTGCCAGACCGATGGCTGGCACAGGCGCAGGACGTGAGAGCCCGTGCGCGCGCGGACGACGCGCTGCGGCTGGTGGCTGCGCCACGGCCTGGGGCTGGGCGGGCTCGAGGGCCGCAGGCTGCGCCTCGGGCGCGGGCTCTGGGTTTTGCACCGGAGCGGAATCCGGCTGCGCCGCAACGGGTCGGTCTGGAATGGACCACAGCACCTCCTCGCGCGCGGGGACCGGCTCAGGGGCTGCCTGCTCCTCCGCGAGTGCGACGGGCTCGGGCGTTGTGGGCTGCGCCACGATCAGCGCCACATCGGGCTGCGCTGGTGACGGTGCGCTCGCGGGTGCAAACGTCGTCGTCGCGTCGCGCTCCGGCGCCAGGTTAGCCAGCGCCGCCAGATATCCGACGCCAATCAGCGCCAAAGCTCCGACGCTCGTCAGCGCCGTTTGCACGCTAGGCCAGCGCCGTTTTCGCGGCGGCTGCAGCGAGGACAACGCCAGGGGATTGTGGAAGGGATCGAGGCTCTTGTCCTCGAATTGAAGCTGCACGCGCTCGAGGGTCGGCTCGCGGTAATAAGGCCGCAGCGCGCTCAAGGTCGGGGGCTCCTCCTCGCTCGCCTTGCTCTTGTCGAACACGGTCGCGGGCGGGAGTTGGCTCGGCTTGGCGTCAGGGCGACGCGTGGTCGCCGTGCGCTCTTCGATCCAAGTCAGCTCCTCGTCGGAGAGCCGGTTCACCGAAAACGCGTCGGAGCCTGCCGCCGCCGTTGGCTGCGGAATGCGGGACTCGGTCCGGTCGCCGCGTGGCTCGATGCTGTAGCGCCCACTCTGCGCTGCAGACCGTTGTGCTTCCTCGTTCGCTCCTTCGTTCGCTTCGCTCGCCAACTCACGCATTGCCGCGCTCCTTGCACGCTAAGACTAAAGCGGACCCGTGTTTCGGGTCGACGCCTGATGCCTTCTGGAAAGACTGCTTTCGCCGCGCCGTTCGCGGTGCACTTCGCATGCCACTTACACGCGCAGCCGCGCTGTTTACATGGAGCGAGTGCGCACGCACCTCCGCTGACAGCGGCGTCCTTTGACCAGCGCTCGCCAACCCCCTATCGTGATCATGTGACGAGCAGTGATGAACGCCGCGGCGGCGACCGCGCACCGATCGAGCTGAAGGTCGAGTACGAAGGCCTCAACTCGTTCTTCGCGGACTACACGAAGAACATCAGTCGCGGCGGCACCTTCATCCGCACCATCCGTCCGCTCGAGGTGGGCACCGAGTTCGTGTTCAAGCTCGGCGTGCCCACCTATCCGGAGCCGCTGGTCCTGGCTGGCAAGGTGCAGTGGGTGGTGCGCAAGGAGCAAGCGACCGAGGAGCAGGAGCCGGGCATGGGCATCGGCTTCATCTTCGAGTCCGAGGCCGAGCGCGAGCGCGTGCACGGTGCCATCGAGCAGCTGATGCGCAACGAGCTCGGCCCAGTGCTGTCCGAGAAGCTGCTCGGCCACCGCCAGCGCTGAAGCCCAGAGCAGCTGCGCGCACTTGGCGAGTCCGGGCCAGTCGGCCGCAGACAGCGATTGCCGAAGTGGTCCCGAGGACCTAAGTTCTCGGCGCCATGCAAGAAGTCTCCGCCATCGACCCCGGTCTGGATCTCGAGCAGGAGATCCTGCGCTTGAAGCGCGAACGCAACGCCATCCTGCTCGCCCACTACTATCAGGACGGCGAGGTCCAGGACCTGGCTGACGTCATCGGCGACTCGTTGCAGCTCGCCCAGGCGGCCAAGAAGACGGACGCGGACGTAATCGCCTTCTGCGGCGTCCACTTCATGGCGGAGACGGCGAAGATCCTGAACCCGACCAAGACGGTCGTGATCCCGGACTTGAAGGCCGGCTGCTCGCTGGCAGACGGCTGTCCCGGCGACCGCTTTCGCGCCTGGAAGGCGCGCCACCCGGGCGCGGTGACCATCAGCTACATCAACTGCTCGGCGGAGGTGAAGGCCGCGAGCGACATCATCTGCACGTCGTCGAACGCCGAGAAGATCGTGAAGTCGGTGCCGGCGGACAAGAAGATCCTGTTCGCGCCCGATCGCAACCTCGGCCGCTACCTGGTCGAGAAGACCGGCCGCGACATGGTGCTGTGGCAGGGCGTGTGCGTGGTGCACGAGACCTTCAGTCAGCGCAAGCTGGTCGCGCTCAAGGAGCGGCATCCGGAGGCGGCCATCATCGCCCACCCGGAGTGCGAGGCGGCGCTGCTGCAGATGGCGGAGTTCATCGGCTCGACGAGCGCGCTGCTCAACTACGCGCTCAAGAGCGAGAAGCAGACGTTCATCGTCGCCACGGAGGCCGGCATCCTGCACCAGATGCAGAAGCACGCTCCGCACAAGACGTTCATCGCCGCGCCGCCGGAAGCGAACTGCGCGTGCAATGAATGCCCCTACATGCGGCTCAACAGCCTGGAGAAGCTCTACCTGTGCCTGCGCGATCTGACGCCGCGCCTGGAGATGCCCGAAGAGCTGCGCCTCGCGGCCGAGCGACCGATCGAGAGAATGCTCGAGCTGAGCGCCTGAGATGGAGAGCGTGATCGTGTCCGACCCGAATTGACACCTCGGCGGCCAGGCGCTACCAGAGGCAGCCACTCGTACGCGAAGCCATTTATGGAACGCTCGGTCGCCGATATCCGATCAACCCTCTCAGACCTCGCACAGCGCCTCGAAACGCTGGGGAGGTATCTTTGACGTCGATGGTCTGCGTCGCAAGCTGGACGGCTTGAACGACCGCTCGCAGCGCGAAGGCTTCTGGGACGACCCGGACAAGGCGCGCGAGGTGATGAGCGAGCGCGCCGATGTCGAGCAGAGCCTGTCGACGTACGACAAGCTCGCCGCCGACATCCGCGATCAATCGGAGTTGCTCGAGCTGGCGGAGGCCGAAGACGACCAGAGCGTCATCGGAGACGTCGAAAAGCAGCTCGACGCGCTCGAGAGGCGCATGCGCGCGGTGGAGCTGGCGCGCATGCTGAGTGGTCCGCAAGACCGCGCGGATGCGATCGTGAACATCAGCCCGGGCGCGGGCGGCATCGACGCCCAGGACTGGGCCGAGATGCTGATGCGCATGTATCTCCGCTGGTGCGAGCGCAAAGGTTTCAAGACCGAGGTGCTCAACCTGCAGCCCGGTGACGACGCGGGCGTCAAAGACGTCTCGTTCTCGGTCTCCGGCCCGTACGCGTACGGCTTCCTGCGCGCAGAGAACGGCGTGCACCGCCTGATCCGCATCAGTCCGTTCGACTCCAACGCGCGCCGCCACACTGGCTTCGCCGCGGTGCTGGTCGTGCCTGACCTGGGAGATGCCGCGGACGACGTCGAGATCAAGCCCGAAGACTTGAAGGTCGATACCTATCGCTCCGGCGGCGCAGGTGGTCAGCACATCAACAAGACCGAGTCCGCGGTGCGCATCACGCACATCCCGACCGGGATCGTGGTGGCCTGCCAGAGCGAGCGCTCTCAGCACAAGAACCGCTCCACGGCCATGAAGATGCTCGCCGGTCGGCTGTTCGAAAAAGCACGCCAGGAGCGCGAGGCCGAGTTCGCCCAGAACTACACCAGCGGCCAGATGGCGATCTCCTTTGGCTCGCAAGTTCGGAGCTACACGTTGCAGCCGTACACTCTCGTCAAGGACGAGCGCACCGAGCACAAGTCGAGCAACGCGACGGGCGTGCTGGACGGCGACCTCGACGAATTCATCGAGGCCTACCTGCTCAAGGCCGCCGACCAGCGCGAGTCGCAAGGCAAGAGCAAGGAGTCGAACTAGTGGCGAGCGAAGAGGAGCTGATCGCAGCGCGCCGCAAGCACGCCGCCGGGCTGGCTGCGTCGGGCGAGGTCCCCTACCCGAACGGCTTCGTGGGCGACGACAAGCTGCGCCGCGAGGTGGTGGCGATCGCGAACGACGAGGCGCGCCGCGCCGCGCTGCCCGGGGAAGCCGAGCTTCCTCCCGACGCGCCGGTGTTCCCGCTGTACGGTCGCGTGATGGCGAAGCGCGGCCCGTTCCTCGTGATCCAGACGCCACACGGCAGCGCGCAGACGCTCGTGCGTCCGGAGAACCTGTCGGAGCGCGACGCTGCGCTGTACGAGCAAGTCGACCTCGCCGATCACATCTGGGTCGAGGGGCCTCTGCTGAAGACCCGCACCGGCGCGCTCACCGTCAAGGCGCTGCGCTATCAGCACCTCGGTAAAGCGCTCCTGCCGCCGCCTGCCAAGTGGCACGGCCTGACCGACGTCGAGAAGCGCTACCGCGAGCGCTACGTGGACCTGTTCGCGAACCCCGAGGTCGCCGAGCTGTTTCGCGCGCGCGGGCTGATCCTCGGCGCGCTGCGCCAGTTCCTCACGTTCCACGACTTCCTCGAGGTGGAGACGCCGATCCTGCAGCCGCTGCTCGGCGGCGCGACGGCGCGGCCGTTCCACACGCACCACAACGCGCTCGACATCCCGCTCTACCTGCGCGTCGCGCCGGAGCTGTATCTGAAGCGCTTGCTGGTGGGCGGGCTCGATCGCGTGTTCGAGCTCGGTCGCACCTTCCGCAACGAGGGCGTGAGCACGCGCCACAACCCTGAGTTCACCATGCTCGAGGCGTACATGGCGTACGCGACCTGGGAGAGCTGGATCGAGCTCTTGCCACCGCTCTTGCGCGCAGTCGACACGCAGGTGCGCGAGGTCTTCCCGCGCCTTGCCGCGCAGCAGACCGTGGACTTCCAGGCGCCGTGGGCGCGGCGCACCCTGCGCGAGGCGATCGTCGATCGCGTGGAGCGCGCGGGCCAGGACGGCATCCCGCCGACGCGCTGGTCGAGCGTGCTGTCGCGCGAGGTCGTGTACGATCCGCAGAAGCTGTCAGCGGCGATCGAATCGCAGCTGCCGCGGCTCGACGAGGGCGCGCGCGCCGCGCTCAACAAGCACGCTAGCTACGGGGGCAAGATCTACGCGCTGTACGAGCAGGTCGCGGAGCCCGAGCTGGCCCAGCTCTACCGCACCGCGGACGGTGCGCGCTCGGTGCCGGTGTTCATCACGGAGTTCCCGGTGGAGGAGTCTCCGCTCGCGCGCAAGAACGATCGCGACCCGGCCTGGGTCGATCGCTTCGAGCTGTTCGTGGACGGGCGCGAGCTGTCGAACGCGTTCAGCGAGCTGAACGATCCAGACGATCAGGCGGAGCGCTTCCGCGCGCAGCTCGAAAACCGCGAGCGCGGCGACGAAGAGGCCATGGACTTCGACGCCGACTACGTGCGCGCGCTGCAGCATGGTCTGCCGCCTGCGGCCGGCCTCGGAATCGGCGTCGACCGGCTCGTGATGTCGCTGTGCGGTCGGGCCTCGATCCGCGACGTGCTGCTGTTCCCGCTGCTCAAGCCGGAGCCGCGATGAACGCCAGCGCGCCGAGCCGTCGCAACGGGCCCGGGGTGATTTCGGCGCTGTACGCTGTGCTCGCGCTGCTGATCGGCATCGGCAGCTTGGTCGCGGCCGCGCGCCACGAGGCGCTGCTCGTGCGCTTCGCGATCGAGCCTCACGCCGCGGCGGTGCCGGGCTGGCTCGCAGCTGCGGGCCTCTTGCTCGAGCTCGCGCTGGGCGTAGTCGTCGTGCAGCGCCAGCTGCGGCGCCAGCGCCACAGCCCCGGGCGTGGGCGCTTGCTGTGGCTCGGCATCGGCGGTGCGCTGCACGCGCTCGGCAGCGCAGCAGCGCTCGGCTTGATCGCGCGCTACCTGCGCATGCAGGACGTCGTAGCGGGCTTCGGCATCAACTTGCCTAAGCCGCAGATGGCGCTGCTCAGCGTGAGCGCGGCCGTCGGTGCGAGCGGACTCACGGTGGCGCTCGCCAGCGCCCTCGCCGCCTGGCCGCTCTTGTCGACGCGTCTGCGCAAGCGCCTCTGGCTCGTCGTCGACGCCAGCTTGCTGATCGGGGTGAGCGTCGCCGTGCTGCAGCTGCCCGCGCAGCCGTTGCCGCACGACAAAGACAGCCTGGCGCACGCCGCGCTGCGTCACACGATCACCACGCTCTTCGCGTTGCGCCTCCTGGTGCGCGCGTTGCCACTCGCGATGAACGCCATCGAGCGCATCGGCTTTCAGCCGCTCCTGGCTGCGCGGCACCTGCGCTCCAAGAAGAGCGGGTTTTTGGCCGCGATCTCGCTCCTGTCGATCCTCGCGGTCACCGTGTCTTCGTGCGCGCTCACCACCACCTTGTCGGTGATGGGCGGGTTCCGCAGCGACCTCAAGCGCAAGATCCTCGGCAACAACGCCCACATCGCGCTCGACCGCGAGCACGGCAGCATCGAGGGCTGGGCGCCGCTGCTCAAGAGCGCGGGCGATCTGAAGGGCGTGACCGGCGCATCGCCGTTCATAAGCGGCGAGGTCATGGTCTCGAGCGCATCGAACCTCGGTACCGCGATCCTGCGCGGTGTGGAGCCGGAGAGCGTGGGCAAGGTGAACGACCTGCCCAAGAACCTGAAGAGCGGCAGCCTCGACTACCTCGATCATCCCGAGAAGCTGCTCGAGCTGGCGCCCGAGGGCAGCAGCCTGACGGGACTGTCCGGCTCGCTGTTCAAGCCCGTGCGCGACAGCAAGCTGCTGAACGACAAGGAAGACGCCGAAGCTGCCGAAAAGGGCAAGGCCGCGGATCCCGCGGGCGTGGCCGCGCAAGCCGCCGATCTCCAGAAGAAGCTCGCCGAGCTCGACGAGTTCCTGCGCAAGGACCGTCCCGACCCTGCCGCCGACGGCAAGCCGAAAGAGGTCCTGCCCGGCATCATCATCGGGCAAGAGCTGGCGCGCGCGCTGCGCCTCTACCTCGGCGACGAGGTCAACGTGGTCGCGCCGCTCGGCGCGCTCGGTCCCTCCGGGCCGATGCCGAAAGCCCGCGCCTTTCGCGTCGCGGGCATCTTCTACAGCGGCATGTACGAGTACGACATGAAGTTCACGTACGTGTCGCTCGCGACGGCGCAGCGCTTCCTGAACATCGGCCACGCCATCAGCGGGGTGGAGATCAAGGTCAACAACGTCGACGCCGCGCCCCAGATCGCCGAGCAGCTGCGCAAGCAGATCGCCCGCCCCGAGCTGCGCGTGCGCGACTGGCAGGAGCTGAACAGCCGCCTGTTCGGCGCGCTGGCGCTCGAGAAGCTGGCCATGTTCATCGCGCTCGGCATCGCCATCCTGGTGGCGAGCTTCTGCATCGCGGGCACCTTGACCCTGATGGTTCAGGAGAAGGGGCGCGAAGTGGCAATCTTGAAAGCCATGGGCACGAGCGACCGCGCCATCGTGAGCGTGTTCGTGGTCGAAGGCGGCCTCATCGGCCTACTCGGCGCATCCCTCGGCCTCTTTCTGGGCTACATGATGTGCTTCGCCGCAGAGCACTTCGGAATACGCATGAACCCCGAGGTGTATTATATCGACCGGCTGCCGGTGCACATCGATCCCACGGAGTTCGCGTTGACGTTCGTCGCAGCCATCGCTGTCTGCTTGCTTGTCACCATCTACCCTGCGCTGCTCGCGAGCCGTCTGAGGCCCGTCGACGCTCTGCGCTACGAGTGAGCGCTCGTGACCACTCCGCTCGTCCTGGTCGAGAACGTCAAAAAGAGCTTCGTGCACGAGGGGCGGCAGGTGCAGATCCTCAAGGGCATCGACCTGCGCATCGAGGAGCGCGAGATGCTGTGCATCGTCGGGCCGTCGGGCGCCGGCAAGAGCACGCTGCTGCACATGTTGGGCACGCTCGATCTACCGAGCGACGGCAACATCTACTTTCAGGGCGAGAACATCACAGCATATTCGAGCGCCCGCCTGGCGGAGTTCCGCAATCGGGCCATCGGCTTCGTGTTCCAGTTCCACCATTTGCTGCCGGAGTTCACGGCGCTCGAGAACGTCACGATGCCGGGTCGCATCCGCGGTGAGCGCCCGCGCGATCTGACCGATCGCGCACGCACCTTGCTCGAAGAGGTGGGCTTGCGCGAGCGGCTCACACACCGCCCTGGCGAGCTCTCGGGCGGTGAGCAGCAGCGCGTGGCGCTCGCACGCGCGCTGATCATGAATCCCAAGCTCGTCTTGGCCGATGAGCCCACCGGCAACCTCGATTCGCAGACGGGCGGCACGATGCACGAGCTGCTGTTCCGCCTGAACGAGTCGCACGGCACCACGTTCCTCGTCGTCACCCACAGCCAGGACCTGGCCGACAAGATGCCGCGTGTGGTCCACATGCGCGATGGACGCATCGAGAGCGATCAGCGAAACGGCCGAGGTGCTTGACCCTGGACGGGGTGAAAGATATAGCGCGCAAGGCTTTTCATCGACATGCCCGGTCGCTCGCCGCTGGCAGAGCTCGAGAGGCCCATCGGTCCGGTAGGCCCAAGGGCCGAGCACCACAGCGAACGTGATTGCCGCATGCAACGTGACATGGCCTCCCGAGAGCCTCAGTTCAGTCCAGCTTGGTCGGGCCAGACACGCGCCGGGCAACGCTCGTACCTGCACGCTCGCGCGTCACAACCGCGCTGTGCCATGGCTCGCGCGCTGACGGCGCGAGCCGCTCTCGTGCTCGCGTCGGCGCTAGCGCTCTCGGGCGCTCCCGTCCATGCGCAGCCGGAACCCAGCGCACCGACCCAGACGCCCACCACGCCCACGAGCGCAGAGCCCGCGGCGGCCCCGCAGACCAGCGCGGAGCCGGCGCCTGCCGCAGCGACGCAGCCGGAAGCGGCGGAGCCGCCGGCTGCCAAGGGTCCCACCGTCCCGGAGACGATCTGCGAGGGCCGGCGCATCTCGCGCATCGAGGTCCAGGGTCAGGGTCGTGTCTCCGCGGACGACATCCGCTCCACCCTCAAGCTGAAAGAGGGTCTGCCCTGTACCGACGGCGAGGTCACGCGCGATGCGCAGGCGCTGTGGGACCTCGGCTATTTCCGCGACGTGCGCGTCCGCGGTGACGTCGCCGACAAGGAGATCGTGCTCACGTTCGAGGTCGTCGAGCGCCCCGCGATCGGCGAGATCGCATACACGGGCAACGACGCGATCGAGAAGAGTGACATCGAAGGCAAGGTCACCCTCAAGACCGGCGGCATTTTGTCGGTGCCGGAGGTGCGCACGCAGGTCGACAAGATCCGCGACCTGTACGCTGAGAAGGGCTACTTCCTCGCCAAAATCCGCTTCGCGCTGCACGACCGGCCCAACAACGAAGTGCAGGTCGAGTTCATCATCGAGGAAGGCGCAGAGGTCAGCGTCCGCCGCATCAGCTTCAGCGGCAACGAGAACCTGACCGACAGCGAGCTGCGCGGCGTCATCCAGACGAGCCAGACCAACGTCTTCTCGTTCATCTCTTCGGCCAACAAGTACAAGCGCGAGGCCTTCGACGAAGACGTCAACCGCCTGCACGCGCTGTACTACGACTACGGCTACCTGACCGTGGAGCTGCGCGAGCCGCGCATCGAGCTCACGTCGGACCGCCACTACATCGACCTCACGATCCCGATCAAAGAAGGCCCGCGCTTCCGCGTCGGCCGCGTGAAGGTCAACGAGCAGGACGAAGCAGGCCAGGACATCGAGCCGCTCGAGGGACGCAAGCGTCTGCGCGAGAGCGTCAGCTTGAACCCCGGAGACTGGTTCAGCCGCTCGGCCATCGCGAAGGATCTGCAGGAGATCACGCGCTTCTACCGCGACCACGGCTACGCACACGCCGAGGTCACGCCGGACACCGCGCTGCACATGGAGCAGCGCCAGGTCGACCTCGGCATCACCGTGCGGCGCGGCCCGCTCGTGTACATCGAGCGCATCAACGTCAAGGGCAACACAAAGACGCGTGACGCCGTGCTGCGGCGCGAGGCGCGCATCGTCGAAGGCGATCTGTACAGCCAGACCCTGGTGGAGCGCTCGAAGGAGCGCATGACCGCGCTCGGATACTTCGAGTCGGTCAACGTCAGCGAGGAGCGCGGCTCTGGTCCCGACAAGATCGTCGTGAACTTCGAGGTCGCGGAGAAGCCGACCGGCACGTTCCAGCTCGGCGCGGGCTTCTCGTCGCAAGAGACCTTCCTGCTGAACGGCCAGATCCAGCAGGAGAACCTGTTCGGCCGCGGCCAGTCGCTCGCGTTGAACCTGCAGTTCTCCGGCATCCGCCAGCTGGCGCAGGTGCGCTTCGTCGAGCCCTACTTGTTCGGCACCACCTGGAGCTCGTCGGTCGAGCTGTACAAGATCCTGCAGCAGCGCCGCGACTTCAACCGCGACTCGACGGGCGGCAGCCTGACGCTCGGTCATCCGCTCGACTTCCTGTCCGAGTATCTGCGCCTGTACGCGACCTATCGCCTGGAATACGTCGACATCACGCCCGCGACCGGCGGCGTGTTCGGCGCCGGCGGCACGGGGCTCAACTACCGCATCTTCACGTTCCTGCCGCTGCGCAACCTGTTCAACAGCGGCACGACCAGCGCCATCCGCATCGCGCTCAGCTGGGACTCGCGCAACAACCGCCTGTTTCCGACGAGCGGCGTGTACGCGACGCTCTCGACCGAGATCTCGGATGCGGTGATCGGGTCGCACAACAACTTCATGCGCAACGAAGCGAACTTCCGCTTCTACCGCCCGATCTGGGGGCCGTTCGTGTTCAAGCTGAACACGCAGTTCGGCCTGGTCACCTCGCGCGACGGCCGCGGTGTGCCGATCTACGAGCGCTACTTCCTCGGCGGCATCCTCGACGTGCGCGGCTTCCCGCTGCAGAGCCTCGGCCCGCGCCTCGGCATCGCCGGCAACTTCCGCGACCCGACGTTCGAGACGGTGTTCCCGCGTGGCTCGGTGTTCGGCGGCAACATGCAGCTGTACGGCCAGGCCGAGATCGAGTTCCCGATCGTCGAGTCGGTCGGCATCAAGGGCGTGTTCTTCGCCGACGCGGGAAACACGTTCAATCTGGAAAAATCCCTGTGCGGCCCGCGGCCCAGCGCGAACGAGTCGTCGATCCAACCGTGCGGCGTGCCGGTCTACGACCTACGCTACTCGGTGGGCTTCGGGTTCCGCTGGTTCTCGCCGCTCGGTCCGTTGCGCTTCGAGTGGGGCTTCCCGCTCAAGCCCAAGCGTCCCTACGAGAACACCTACGAATTCCAGTTTACCGTCGGCAACGCCTTCTGAGCCCGCGGCCCGCGCGCCGCAGCCCAGTTGAATCGGGTCAGGCCGTGTGCCGTCCGAGGCACGTAGCTTGACTTGCGTGGTCAACTTGGTAGCTGTTCCCCTCCGAAACGCCGGCCCAACCTCCACCGGGTCTACCGTCACGAAAGGCCCCACATGCATCGCTCGTCTCGCGTCCTGGCTCTTGCTTCGCTCCTGACCGCCTCGCTCCTCGGCGGCGCTTCGGCGCACGCCCAGCAGCTCAAGATCGCGGTCGTCGACATGCAGCGCGCGCTGCACGAGACGGAGGACGGGCGCAAGGCCAAGGCCACGCTGAAGAAGCTGTTCGAGGATCGTCAGAAGGTGCTCGACAAGCACCAGAACGACCTCAAGTCCATGAAGGAGAGCCTCGACAAGCAGCACGACGTGCTCACGCCTGCCGTGCTCAGCAAGAAGCAGGAAGAGCTGCAGAAGGCGTTCGCCGAGCTGCAGACCACCTACATGGAGTTCCAGCGCGAGCTGCAGTCGAAGGAAGGCGAGCTGACGAAGGACATCATCGAGCGCATGCAGCGCATCATGCGCCGCGTCGGTCAGACCGAGGGCTACAGCCTCGTGCTCGAGCGCAACGAGAGCGGTGTGGTCTACGTGCCGTCCAACTACGACCTCACGGACCTGCTCATCCAGCGGTACAATGCGGGTGAGGGCAAGAGTGAGGCGAGCGCCGACGCATCCAAGCCGACCCCCAAGAAGTAGTGACGCGCCGCAGAGCTTGCTGCCGCCGGGCGTCTCGCTGGACAGCGCGCGCATCGCGCGCATCCTGCCGCACCGGCCGCCGCTGCTGCTCGTCGATCGCGTGACCGAGCTGCGCAGCAAGAAGCTGGCGCGCGGCTACAAGTGCGTGTCGGTGAACGAGCCCGCGTGTCAGGGGCAGCTGCCGGATCAGCCCGTGTTCCCCTCGGTGTTGTGCATCGAGGCGCTGTCGCAGCTGCTGTGCATCTTGCTCGTGAGCTCGCGCGTGCTCGACCCGAATACGCAGCGCTTCGCGTTCGCGGGCGTGGACAAGGCGAAGTTCCGCCAGCCGGTGCTGCCAGGCGACCGACTCGAGCTGCACGTGCAGGTGCGCGAGCAGCGCTCGAACATCTGGCGCTGCACCGGACGCGCGAGCGTGGACGACGTGTTGTGCGTGGAAGCCGAGCTGCTGGCGGCCGTTCAGGACGAACCGTGAACGGCCCGAGCGGCCGTTCAGGACCAACCCTGAACGACCGCCCGCGCTCACTGCACGGCTCGGCCCAGCGCTTCCGTGTCGCACACGACGATGCGACGGTGATCGAAGAGCAGCAAGTTGCGGCGCTTCAGCTCTCCGAGCGTCAACGTGACCGTCTCGCGCGTGGAGCCCACGTAGTCTGCGATCTCCTGGTGGGTGTATTTGATGCCGATCAGAAGGCCCCGGCTCTCGGGCACGCCGTAGCGATTGGCTGCATCGAGCAAGAACTCCGCGACGCGCGACTCCACCGTGCGCGAAAGCAGACTCTCGATGCGGCGCTCCGTGTCCAGACGCCGCTCGACCATCAACTCCAGCAAGCGTCGCGCGAGCTCGGCGTTGCTGCCCAGGAGATCCTCCAGGCAACGCAGCGGAACTTGCACGACCTCCACCGGATCGATGGCTGTCGCAGTGTCTTCGTGGCGCGGCCGCTGCGTGACCGCGATTTCGCCGATCACATCTCCCGGACTCCGATAGGCCACCGTCAGCGCGCGTGACTCGCCAGCCCCCCGAACGACGCGCACGCGCCCTGCTGCCACCACGTAAATACCTGCGACCGGCTCTCCTTGCGCGTACAAGCGGCGACGCCGCGCGATGCGCTGCAAGAGCGAGCAGGCGGAGACTTCCGCCAGCTGTAAGCGCTCGCAGCACGCGAACACCTCGCTCTTCTGCAACACGTCACGGACGCGCTCGCGCATGTCCAGCACGGGACGCTCGCCCCGAATGCCAATTCTCCCCACCTCATTTGGGTGGTCCATACCAGCCCCCCTTTTTTGCGTCGTCCTATCCCACCTAGGCGACAAGCACACATACACCGGGATCGCGAACGGTGACAATAGTTACCAAACTTTACACGCCTTCCAACTTAGGGCGGTGTGCACCTGTCGTTGACGTAAGCCCCCGAAAGGCGATAGCTTTCGTTCCCCGCTTTTGGGGCACTCGACTGCGCAATCTCAGGGAAACTCCAAGCCAATGCGTCTGTACCGGGGAAAAATCGAAACCATCGCCGAGGACGTGATCCGCACCCTGAGGGAGCAAGGCAGCATCGAGCTGGAGAGTGAGATCGAAGCCCGCCAGGACATCGAAGCGGTGCTGAAGGAGTACCTGCGGCTCGAGCGCGAGATCGTGGACGACGCCAAAAACCGCATGGAAGTTCGCGGGCTTGGCTACACCCAGCTCGGCAAGGTGCGAAGCCAGGTGAGCAAGGAGCGCGGCGCGCCCGGTCAGGACGAAGTGCTGCCCTACCTGCTCGATCAGATCATGCACCTGCTCTTCCACAGCGCGAACATCGCCGAGATCTTCGCGGAGGACGTAGAGCTGCGAAAAGCGATCACGCCGATCTTGCGCAAGCACATGGAGGTCGACTCCGATCTCGAT